>ENA-UERX01002063-UERX01002063.1-human-gut-metagenome-genome-assembly--contig:-NODE-2063-length-10600-cov-262.934239_pt1 | contig 10600 bp, 8 predicted proteins | sample MGYA00242992_ERZ507993 | MGnify/ENA primary metagenome ERZ507993 (study PRJEB26167, sample SAMN06115487) | human gut metagenome | host: Homo sapiens | place: China:Chongqing | collected 2015-04-10... | reverse complement strand
CTTCTTGCCTTTTGCGATGATTGGCTTCTTCCATTCACCACCCAAAATACGGATAACAGCCTTCTTGCCTACAGGAACCGCATCTACAGCCTTCTGCAAATCCATGAAATTGCCTCGACCTTCTGCAGAGACTACATAATCATAATGGCAGACATGAGACTTCAGCGCTGGCACCTGCTCAGCTACAGCATCAGCAAGCGCACCGGCAACCACACGTGCACCATATACATTATAATGGGTATTATCTTTCTTACCCTTAGGAACCTGCGGATTCTCGCCAGGCATAAACCACATATGTAATTTGCGGCTGCCTTCAATACCCATGCCCGTTTCTATATCGTGGGTAATCTTGGTAGCATCAACAAATGGAACATTCAGCTGCTTTGCTACATTGCGGGGAGCTATCACATAAGCTCCGTGGGTGTCGATAAGCGTATCGCTATTAATCTGTTCCTTTCCATCATATACTTTATTGCGAAGCTTCTCGTCATCATCATTCTTCAATTCTGCAGAATAATAGCAGCGACGAACCACCGCATTGAACAGTACAGGAATACCACCCTTGGCACGGGTCTCATTTACATATCTGGCAAGGTTTGCATCAAAAGTAGATCCCGGATCAGTATGACGGTCAGGCATTGACTTCTCATCGTTATGCCCAAACTGGATAAACACATAATCACCTGGCTTTATTCTATCCAAAACCTTTTTCCATCTTCCTTCATTGATAAAGCTCAAAGAAGAACGACCATTAACAGCATGATTGTCAACAATCACCTTGTCATCAAAAAAGCCTTGCAATACCATCCCCCATCCTCGCTCCGGATTATTTCTAAAACCGCCTTTCTCGGCAGCAGTAGAATCACCTATTACAAAAATCGTTGTTGTCTTTGTGCTGGATGTCATCAGCAACGCCAGTATGAATACACATAAAATAGCTTTTATTTTTTTCATTTGTCTGTAGTTTTTAGAAGTTACTAAAATTATAGTTAGGCATACCACGCTAACACACAAAAAGCTCTCGCCCTGCCGCACTGCATATTCACATATACGAGCACGAGAGGACGAGAAAGAGAGTATTATTTATTTACTTTGGCTATCAATTCCTCGGCAGTAACCAAGGTTTGTTCGCCAGTTTCCATATTCTTAAGCGTAACCTTGCCCTGAGCCATCTCATTCTCACCTGCAAGCACCACAAACGGAATATTCTTGGCATTGGCATAGCTCATCTGCTTCTTCATCTTCGCCTTATCAGGGAAGATTTCGGTACGGATACCGGCTGCACGAGCTGCACTTACTATAGGCAGGCAGTAAGCTGTTTCCTTTTCACCGAAGTTGATAAACAGTACCTGAGTAGCATTTACAGCCTCCTTCGGATAAAGGTCGAGCGCCCCTAACACATCATAAATACGGTCAGCACCAAAACTGATACCAACACCGCTCAAACCTGGCAAACCGAAAATGCCGGTGAGGTTGTCGTAACGACCACCACCTGTAATACTTCCCATTGGAGTATCAAGCGCCTTCACCTCGAAGATTGCACCCGTATAATAGTTCAAGCCACGAGCCAGGGTGAGATCCAGTTCTATCTCGTTGTTCAAGCCAAGAGTCTTCAAGGTATCGAGGATAAACTTGGTTTCCTCTACACCCTTCAAACCAACTTCTGAACCTTCGAGAACCTTCGCTATCACTTCAAGTTTCTCATCATTAGTTCCTGACAATGAGATGATTGGCTGCAACTTCTCAATGGCATCTTCAGAAATGCCGTCATTGCGCAACTCTTCGTTTACATTGTCAAGTCCGATTTTATCAAGCTTATCGATGGCTACTGTGATATCTACAATCTTCTCTGCCTCGCCGATAACCTCTGCAATACCGGTAAGAATCTTTCGGTTATTAATCTTGATGCATACACGAACACCAAACTTGGTGAACACGGTATCAACAATCTGCATCAACTCGACCTCGTTCAGGAGAGAATCTGAGCCAACCACATCAGCATCACACTGATAGAACTCACGGTAACGTCCCTTCTGAGGGCGGTCTGCACGCCATACTGGCTGAATCTGATAACGTTTGAAAGGCATCTGCAACTCCTCGCGGTGCTGCACTACGTAACGTGCGAAAGGAACGGTCAGGTCATAACGAAGACCCTTCTCACAAAGTTTCGCTGCTAATTTGAGTGATCCGAGAGAATGAATATCCTCATCGCTCACCTTATTCATATAGTCGCCTGAATTCAATATCTTAAAAAGCAGTTTATCACCCTCTTCACCATACTTTCCCATCAAAGTCTGAAGGGTTTCCATGGCAGGGGTTTCAATCTGCTGGAATCCATAAAGAGCATACACTTCCTTGATGGTGTTGAAGATGTAGTTGCGTTTCGCCATCTCAACAGGACCAAAATCTCTCGTGCCCTTTGGTATACTTGGTTTCTGAGCCATTTATTAATGTTTAATATGAATGTTAAATGTTTAATGTCTAGCGCCATGTAAACCACTCAAAGTAAACATTAAACACTAAACATTAAACACTATATAAATTACTTGCGTACAATAGTCTGAGCACGGTCTGGACCGATAGAAATGATACCGATCTTAGTCTCAAGGAACTCTTCTACGAAAGCAATATAATCCTTGAACTCCTGTGGGAACTGATCTTCAGATGTGAACTTAGTCATATCTGTCTTCCAGCCCTTGAACTCCTTGTAAACAGGTTCTACATCATCGATTTCGTATGGGAAATCTGTTGTAACAGAACCATCCTTCAACTTATATGCCACGCATGCCTTGATGGTATCGAAGCCATCGAGCACGTCGCTCTTCATCATGATAAGCTCGGTAACACCATTCACCATGACAGAATACTTGAGCTGTACAAGATCGCACCAGCCACAACGACGCTCACGACCGGTAACAGCACCATACTCATGACCGAGGTCACGGATCTTGTCACCAGTCTCATCGAAAAGCTCTGTAGGGAATGGACCTGCACCAACACGTGTACAGTAAGCCTTCATGATACCATAAACATTGCCGATGCGGTTAGGGCCGATACCCAGACCTATGCAGGCACCTGCACAGATAGTATTAGAAGAAGTAACGAATGGATAAGAACCGAAATCAACATCGAGCATAGTACCCTGCGCACCCTCGCAGAGGATATCCTTGCCAGAACGGAGCACCTTATTGATTTCTACCTCGCTATCAATAAGTTTGAACTGCTTCAAGTATTCGATGCCCTCCATCCAGGTCTTCTCAACCTCTGTAATATCGAAGTCGGTATAACCGAGACTTGCGATGGTTTTGAGATGAGCAGCCTTGTGAGCAGCATACTTCTCCTCGAAATTGTCAAGGATATCGCCTACGCGAAGACCGGTACGGCTAACCTTGTCAGTATAAGTAGGACCGATACCCTTACCAGTAGTACCTACCTTGTTCTTTCCCTTAGAAGCCTCGATAGCAGCATCGAGTACACGGTGAGTAGGCATGATGAGATGTGCCTTCTTAGAGATGTAAAGACGGCTCTTCAAATCATGACCGCTCTTCTCAAGATCCTTAGCCTCACCCATAAAGAGGTCTGGAGCCAAAACTACACCATTGCCGATGATGTTCACCTTACCACCTTGGAAAATACCAGAAGGGATAGAGCGAAGCACATACTTCTCGCCCTCAAACTCCAATGTATGTCCTGCATTAGGACCACCCTGGAAACGAGCAATGACATCATACTTAGGGGTCAACACGTCAACCACCTTACCTTTACCTTCATCGCCCCACTGCAAACCCAGCAGGACATCTACTTTACCTGTGTTCATTTTTTATCTTTTTATCTTGATACTTATTCTTTTTTGCGTTTGCGAGTCATCTTGCTTTGACAGCCGCTGCATACGCCATAGATGTAAAGAGCATAAGCATCTTTACGAAAGCGCTGCATCCTAATATCCTTCACAGCTGCCGTAACCTGCGGTGCTACAATTTCGGTTACCTTGCCACAAATCGTGCAAACCTGATGCACATGATTGTCCTCGCTATAACTGGCCTCATACTTGGTGCCGTCTGCCAGACTGTGCTTTACCACAAGCCTTAGTTCCAGGAACAGATGCAATGTGTTATAAAGCGTAGCCCTGCTAACGCGAAAATTCTTTTTCAGTAGCTCTCTGCCCAAATCTTCTATCGAGAAATGCTCTCCCATAGAATAAATGGTGTCGAGGATAGTGGAACGCTCCGGAGTGCGCCGGTGATGATTGCTCTCCATATAATTGTCCAAAACCTCATGAGCTTTTGCTAAAATTTCTTCACTCATAATCCTTGTTAGTTACATAAAACGCACAAAGATACTCATTATCTACGACATAGAACAATATTTAATTTTAAAAAATCTAAATTTGCCTCAATTCCTCATAGATACGCTGAACCGGAAGCCCCATCACATTAAAATAACTCCCCTTCAACCCCGTACAACCTATGTAACCAATCCATTCCTGAATACCATAGGCGCCGGCTTTGTCAAACGGCTGATAATGATTTATATAATAACTGATTTCATCATCAGAAAGCGGTTTGAACGTCACTTCTGTTGTTACTGAAAAGGAACGCTGCTTATGCTGGGTAGTAAGACAAACACCTGTAACTACATGATGCGTCTTTCCGCTCAACATCTTCAGCATTCGTCTGGCATCTTCAGCATCACGAGGCTTCCCGAGAATGACTCCCTTTCCTTCCAGATCATTCTGTTCGCCAGCTGTTGGCGCAATCACAACCGTATCTGCTGTAAGAATCAAAGTTTCTGACTCGTCCAACTCTTCAACACTATTATTTCCGTTCAAAAGCGGACGATAAGCCTCAGCCTTTTTCTTGCAGATGAATTCTGCCACCTGATAAGCATCGAGGTCAGCAGGATAACTTTCATCAATACCACTAATCACCTTCACCTCAAAAGGAATATCCAAACCTGCCAGAAGTTCCTTGCGACGAGGCGAATTACTCGCCAAAACGATCTTATAATTCATCTATTTTAAACCTTATTACTTTGAACTTTATGATTAAAATTCAGTTGCAAACTTTCTACTATAAACTATCAACTTTCAACTATTAACTAAATTCTACCAGCCAAACGCCTTAGCATCTGAAAGCCATAACCCCTTGGCTCTCAGTACCTGTTCTACGACATCACGTCCCACACCATCACCTCCGTTACAAGCCGAGATATAAGTAGAGATTTCTTTAATATCGGAGCACGCATCTGCTGGGCAACATGGACATCCGCAACGACGCATTATCTCATAATCAGGAATATCATCACCTACATATATTATTTCCTCATCTGTAATTGAATATTTCTGCTTGAACTCCTCATAAGTCTTTATCTTTACAGAACACCCCATGAAGATATCCTCTACACCAAGATTTTCATAGCGTACCTGTATGGCATGAGAATTACCGCCTGTCAGAATTACGATACGAACACCTTTCTTCTGAGCCAGCTGAATGGCATAGCCATCTTTGATATTAACAGTACGCAAAGGTTCGCCGGCACTGGAAAGCGTGATGGTCTGTCTTGACAGTACTCCATCAACATCAAAGATGATTGCTTTTATTTTATTTAAATCGTAATTAATCATAATTGTTTCTGTTTTTTGTACTGAAAAATCCTAACTGCAAACTTAAACCGATAACAGTTTTATCTCTTGAACTTGAATATGCTTTTGCTCATCATTTCATAAATCTGCAGTAGTTCTGGCTGTTTTTCAAGGAGTTGCATTTGTTTCTCCATTACGTTCCGATCATCACGAATAGCCGGTCCTGTCTGCACTTCAGCTGCCGAATGCGAAGAAGCCTTGTCCATAGTTTCCATAACCAGAGGACGGAGAACACTGCCAGGAATATGATGATTTTCGAGAATCTGCTGGCCTATAGCTACGCAATGATTCGCAAAATTACAAGCAAAAACAGCTGACAGGTGCAGATACTTACGATTATCAGAATCCAATTCATAGACACTACGAGAAATCTGTTCTGCCAACCTCTTCAGGAAAGAAGTTTCGAAAGCACCACACCCCTCAATGAAAATAGGAATATTTTCGAATGCAACCTTTTTATCTTTCGTAAATGTCTGCATCGGATAAAATACGCCATAATGACGGGCATAATCTTTGAAAACATCCATCGGCATGGAACCAGCTGTATGAACAAACATCTTATCTTCTCTTCCTTTGCATAGTTCAGGAATAAGCATTTCAAGCGCATCATCCTTCACTGAAACTATGTACAAATCTGCATCACAGACCACCTTACTCATCTCATTGACAGGCTCACAATTCACCTTCTCAGCCAATAGAGAGGCCGACTCCCTAGTTCTACTGAAAACTTGCACAATCTGATGTTCTGATTGCGATATTTCGAGCGCAAGATTGGTAGCAAGATTACCTGCCCCAATAAACACTATTTTCATACGTAATTTTGTTTAAAGTTTTACTTTTTATGCAAAAATACTAAAAAATAACGATAGAGAAGCCCTTTTTCTTGCTTTTTTATGATAAATTTATTATTTTTGCCTTCGTGAGAAAATATGATGTAGAAATATATGGTAAACTGGAAGAAATGCCGCATTTATTGGAAGGCGACTTTTTTCATAGCTTGGAGCTTTTTCAGATTCTTGAAAAAACACCCGGCATAACCCCTTTTATGGCTGTCGCCACACAGGAGAACAAGGTAGTAGGACAAATGCTCGTCATCCTCTATCACCGCAAATCATTATTTCCACCTTATTTATATACGCACGCACACGCGTACGGAGAGGGACTTTACGCACCCGATGCTGAACAGAATGCTATTTTCCCATTGTTACTCCGCAGCATAACTATTCACTTACACAAACGACTCTGCTTTTACATCGAGTTCTCCCGAATGAGCAAAAAGATGCTGGGTTACCGGGAATTCAGAAAATTGGGCTATGTACCTATTGCCTGGCAAGAGATACATAACTCCCTACACAGCAAACTTCCCCAAGAGCGACTCTCAGACAAACAAATTGCTATGATTGAAAAAATGAAGAAAAAGGGAATAAGTTGTAGAGAGGCAACTTCACCCGAAGACATCCATCGTTATCACCAGTTGCTCAAAAATTATTATCGGCTGAAACTTCGCCGTTTTGTTCCTGACGAAACATTCTTTCAGAAACTGAGTACAAGTAGCAATGCCAGAAACGTCATCATCACCTATAAGGACAAAGTGATTGGCGGCTATACCTGCATCTACAACCAAGGCAATGCCTTTCTTTGGTTTTCTGCATTCAAGAGAAAGACTTACATCCATCTGCATCCGAACACAATGACCATCTGGCAAGCACTCTCTGATGCACAGGAGCAGGATGCCCAACACCTCCACTTTATGGACGCAGGACTTCCGCTTAAGAGTAATCTCTACCGTGAATTCATTCTCGGTTTCGGAGGCAAACCTGTTACCAAGTTTCGCTGGTTCCGCTTCTATCCAAAAGTTATAAACCCGCTCCTCCACTGGCTATACAAGGAGTAAGGAGAAGAGGTTCCGTGAGCCTATATAAAGCATCTCCGAAACCTCTTTCTCTTTTTTAAGCATAATTACACATACGCTCAAAAAGTACATTTTGTATATTAAAGCCAACGCCTCTACTCTTTCAAAGCACGGTCAAGCTGCTCCAAGCCGCGCTCTGTACAGAATCCACGAATCAGGCACAAAATATAATTGTCGTATATCTCCTGCATCGAATGAACACGATAGAGCTGATGGTGCATGATTTCCTCCATCATCACATGTCCTACGTCCATAACAACATTGAAGTCTACATCCTTACGGAAAAGCCCCTCCTTTACACCAGCCTCAAAGAAACGTACACTCTCCTCCCGTTCATGAGCATGATTTTCCTGGAAGAATTTCACTACACGAGGCATCTTATGAACCTCCTCATAAAAAAGAACGCCCACCATCCCATTGCGCTCCATCTGCAATTTATAGACATAGCTGATAATATCTATCACATTCTTCGCTTGGGTCTTGGCGAAATTCTCTAACTTCGAACGATTTTCTTCTAGTTGACGCATCATACCAGCAAGCAACAATTCTTCTTTGTCACCAAAAATCTCGTACACAGTTCTCTTAGATACATGAAGTCCCTGTGAGATTTCATCCATCTTAACAGCTTTTACACCACGCTTATAGAATTCAGGCATCGCATAAGAGATAATTCTGTCTTTCAGTTCTTGTCTATATTGATTGATTTCTGTCATTTTACTTGTTTGAAGACTATTTTTGTGCAAAGATACAAAAAAAATCAAAAAACCATTCTTTTTTACTAAGTTTTTTTTGTACCTTTGCACAAACTTTTAAATTTCGTGCGAAAAATCCACGAATATGAAAGAAAAATAAACTCTAAACCAATATATCGTTATGGTAAAAATTACAAAAGAGGCGGCTTTAAGTTATCACGAGACTGGTCGTCCTGGCAAGATTGAGGTTAAGCCAACAAAACCTTATCACACACAAACGGATCTGAGCCTTGCTTATTCTCCTGGCGTGGCATTCCCATGTCTTGAGATCCAGCAGAACCCAGACGATGCATACAAGTATACTGACAAGGGTAACCTGGTTGCTGTTATCAGTAATGGTACAGCAGTGCTCGGACTTGGCGATATCGGTGCCATGAGCGGAAAGCCAGTGATGGAAGGTAAGGGATTGCTTTTCAAGATTTACGGCGGTGTGGATGTCTTCGATATTGAAATCGATGAAAAAGACCCAGAAAAGTTCTGTGAAACCGTAGAGAAAATCGCTCCTACATTTGGTGGAATCAACTTGGAGGACATCAAGGCACCTCAATGTTTCTACATCGAGGAGCGCCTGAAAAGAACTCTCGATATCCCTGTAATGCACGATGACCAGCATGGTACTGCTATCATCTCTGCAGCAGGTTTGAAGAACGCTCTTGAGGTAGCTGGCAAGAACATTGCCGATGTGAAGATTGTCGTAAATGGTGCTGGTGCAGCTGCTATCAGCTGTACAAAACTCTACGTAGCACTTGGTGCACAGGTAAAGAACATCGTTATGCTCGACTCTAAGGGTGTCATTACCAGCGACCGCGAAAATCTGACAGAGCAGAAAAAGCTCTTTGCAACAGACCGCCGCGATGTCCATACACTCGAAGAGGCTGTGAAAGGCGCCGATGTATTCGTAGGCCTCAGCAAGGGTAACGTGCTCTCCAAGGATATGATTCGCTCTATGGCAGACAACCCTATCGTTTTCGCTCTTGCCAATCCAGTACCTGAGATCAGCTACGAGGACGCTATGGACAGCCGCCCTGACGTATTGATGTCAACTGGCCGTTCAGATTATCCTAACCAGATTAACAATGTAATCGGTTTCCCATACATCTTCCGTGGTGCACTCGATGTTCACGCCCGTGCTATCAACGAAGAAATGAAGATGGCTGCTGTTCATGCAATTGCCGATTTGGCTAAGCAGCCGGTTCCTGATGTGGTAAACGATGTTTACCACGTTAACGACCTTACATTCGGTCCTAAATACTTCATTCCGAAACCTGTAGATCCACGTTTGATTACAGAAGTTTCTGCTGCCGTAGCTAAGGCTGCAATGGAAAGTGGTGTGGCTCGCACCCCTATCACAGACTGGGAGAAGTACAAGCAGGATTTGCGCCAGTTGCTTGGTCAGGAAACCAAACTGACCCGCAAACTCCACGATACAGCGCGCCTTCACCCACAGCGTGTAGTATTCGCAGAAGGTGGCAACCCAACTATGCTGAAGGCTGCAGTCCAGGCAAAGCAAGAGGGTATCTGCCAGCCAATCCTGTTGGGTAACCCAGACCGTCTGAACCGTGTTGCTAGCCGTTTGAAACTTGACCTTTCAGATATTGAGATTGTAGATATGCGTGCCGATAACGAACAGGGCCGCCGTGCAAAGTTTGCCAAGCATCTGGCAGAGAAGCGTGCTCGCGAGGGCTACAGCTTCGAGGAAGCTTATGATAAAATGTACGAGCGCAACTACTTCGGTATGTCAATGGTAGAACAGGGTGATGCTGACGCATTCATCACTGGTCTTTACACAAAGTACAGCAATACTATTAAGGTGGCAAAAGATGTAATTGGAATTCGTGAGCCATATAAGACTTTCGGTACCATGCATATCCTTAACACCCAGAAGGGTATTTATTATATCGCAGATACGCTCATCAACCGCCACCCAGACGAAGATGTGCTGATTGATGTTGCCAAGCTGTCTGCAGGTACAGTGAAGTTCTTCAACGAAGAGCCGGTTATGGCCATGTTAAGCTACTCTAACTTCGGTACAGACAATATTGGCTCACCTGTTAAGGTAAAGAAAGCCGTTGCTGAGATGCAGAAGGAGTTCCCTGAACTCGCTATCGATGGTGAAATGCAGGTAAACTATGCACTCAACAAGGATCTGCGCGATGAGAAGTATCCATTCTCCCGCCTCAAGGGCAAAGACGTCAACACTTTGGTGTTCCCTAACTTGAGTAGCGCCAATGGTGCATACAAACTTCTCCAGGGTTTGAATCCTGAAGCTGAGATTATCGGCCCTATCCAGATGGG
>ENA-UERX01002057-UERX01002057.1-human-gut-metagenome-genome-assembly--contig:-NODE-2057-length-10615-cov-2.764756_pt1 | contig 10615 bp, 10 predicted proteins | sample MGYA00242992_ERZ507993 | MGnify/ENA primary metagenome ERZ507993 (study PRJEB26167, sample SAMN06115487) | human gut metagenome | host: Homo sapiens | place: China:Chongqing | collected 2015-04-10... | reverse complement strand
CGCGATATCCAGGCTCCATACCACGCTACAAAAATGCTTCCCCACACCAAAACCAATGCCGATGTTTTTCCCAAAAGCCCAGGGGTGTGCAGAGGGGACGGGCCACGTCCACTTTGCGGTTTTGGTTTTTGCCCAAAAAGAAAAGAGGATATAAGGAGATGTCAAACATCTCACTTATTCCTCCTTGAGATTGCTCAGTAGATTGAGTAGTTTCTCTCCGTAGTTTGCCCCGGCGGCCCAGCCGCCTCCATTGGGATTTTCTTGCTGTCCGAGCCATTCGACGTATGGGGCGCTGCCTCTTTGGACCATGTTGAAGCGGGTGTCTACGCAGTCCTGGTTGAGGGATTCGTCGCAGGCGTAGGCTTTTAAATGCTGTACCTGTGCGCGGATCCCGGTTCTTACGTCGGGGTAGGATACGCCCTGAACGCCGCCTCCCGTGGTTCCGAGTCCTGCGAAGTTGTACTGGGAGATTCCGGAATCTCCTCCGTACTGAAGCCATCCGGTCTCGAGCATTGCCTGTTCGAAGACTACTTCTCCCCGGACACCTTCGGCATTTGCTTCTTCCAGAATGATCGTGCAGAAATCATCGATCGTCTCTGCACCGCCTTCTTTCAGAGATGCGGACGGATATTCGGATCCGTGTGCATTGTACTGGGAAGTCATCTGTGCCAGGGAAACGGTTGTCGTCCCCATGATCGTGTAATAACCATAAGTATTGTCGGTGGAATCATCCACGAAATTCGGATCTGAGGTAAAATCCGGCGCGTTAAGGCTGGCCGGTTTGTGGATCTGGCCTTCGCCGGAAAGATCGGATACTTCATCTTTTGCCTTTGTATCTGAACTTCCAAATACGCTCGTCTCTCCATTATCCCCAGACGCCAGACAAGGTGCCCCTGTTAAAAGGGCACCCGTCAGTATTATCTGAGAACAAAAGAGCATTGCTTTTTTGTTTCTTATCATCCATTAACCTTTCTCATTGCAGCTTCTACTACATGTCCTACAAGAACAGATGTAGTAACACTTCCAACACCGCCCGGTACCGGAGTGATTGCATCAACGATCGGTTCAACTGCTGCATAATCAACATCACCACAAAGTTTTCCTTCTGCATTTACGTTGATTCCTACGTCGATGATAGTCTGTCCTTCTTTTACATATTCCGCACCGACAACACCAGCACGGCCGGCTGCTACGATCACGATATCTGCCTCTCTTGCTACAGACGGCATATCCACTGTTCTTGTGTGGCAGATTGTTACAGTTGCGTTTTTCTTAACCAGCATCATTGCTGCAGGTTTTCCAACTACAAGGCTTCTTCCGATAACAACGGCTTTTTTGCCTGTGCAATCGATTCCGTAATGATCAAGAATTTCCATACAGGCCTGTGGTGTACATGGCGGGAAACCGATTTTCTTTCCTGTATAAACACCGGACATAGAAAGATCTGTCATGCAGTCTACGTCTTTTTCTGCTGCAAGCGCATTCTCGATCACTGCCTGATCCAGATGTTTCGGAAGTGGACGGAACAGAAGAACGCCATGGATATGGTCATCTTTATTTACTTTATCGATAGTTGCAAGAAGCTCGTCCTGAGTTACATCTCCTGGAAGAAGAATTTTTTCACATGCAACGCCCAGTGTTTCGCAACGTTTTGTTGCTCCTCTTTCATAAGAAATATCACTTGGATTCTCGCCAACACGGATGATGCACAGAGTCGGATTAACACCCTTTCCCTGTAACTCAGCTACGTTTGCTTTAATTCTTTCGTTCAGTGCTGCTGTTACTTCTTTACCTAATAACTGCTTTGCCATTTTTTATATTTCCTCCGCTAATTTTGTTGCTGCTTATTTCAGACGTCCCAGAACGCTTTCGAATGTTTCATCTGCAATCTTTGTGTATTTTTCAAGCATTGCATCTGCTTTTTTGTTGAGTTCTTCAGCATATTCTCTGTTTGCCATAGATTTCGTATTGATGTATACGTTCAGGCTTGCACCCTGTAATGCTGCTTTGCAGAAAGCTGCCCCAACACCGGCATCACTGATTGCCAGTTTGGATCCTTTGGCAGCAAACTCTACGATCAGATCAATTGCTTCACAGCATTTTTCCATGATCTCCATCGGAACGGAACATGCATCTTTCAGCACGATTTCCATAACGCGTGCTTTTTCTGCTTTTTCTTCTTCTGTTTCTCTCGGCATGCCATATGCTTTGGAAAGCGGTTCAAAAACTTCTGCATCTCTTTCGATCAGACGCAGGAAATCTTTCTGAAGCTGATCGCATTTTGCTTTCAGTTCCCACATTTCATCTTCAACATCTGCATATTTTTTCTTGCCTACTGTCAGGCTGCCTACCATATTACCAAGTGCAGTTCCTACTGCACCAACCAGAGCAGACGCTCCGCCGCCACCCGGCACCGGGGCTTTAGAGGCAAGTACCTCTACAAATTCTGTACATGTGCTTGTGGAAAATCCCATTTTTTCTCCTCCTGAAAAAAGGGTACCTAATAAAAGGCTCTTTTTTCTATACTTTCAATTTTCTTTTATATTTTTCAGGATTAATCCTGAAGACCTGTTCATATTTGGAAATATGAGAAAACCTGCGAGGGGAGGCGCTTAAAGTTGCGAAGGCCGCTCTCCCCTCGCGCACCCCACCTGGCCACGCAGAGTAGGAATGTCAGCAAATGGTAGTCGACGTTACATCTCAATACCAACACCATATATTCCCCGGTACTTGTCTATACAAGTATCACACGCATTGCCGAACTATTACATCTCCGCAACTTGCTCTTATCTTTTCAGCGGGGCCAAAAAGGGGGAGTCTGAGGGGGAGCTTCGGCCTTTCGCAACTATGAGATGCTCCCCCTCAGGGTTTTCACAGGTTGTCAAACCATTGACGGTTTGCAAGGAAGTTCCTTGTATTTTCAGAAAAGTCCCGTAATCTTTCCGGTCTCATCTACATCGATTCTTTCGGCAGCCGGTACTTTCGGCAGTCCTGGCATGGTCATGATCTCGCCTGTCAGGGCTACGATAAATCCTGCACCTGCGGAAATCTTCAGGTTACGTACTGTAACTTCGAAGTCTGTCGGTGCACCGAGTTTTGTCTGATCATCTGTCAGGCTGTACTGTGTCTTAGCCACACAGATCGGGCAGTTGCCGAAGCCAAGCGCCTCGAGCTGTTTTGCCTGTTTCTGGGCATTTGCTGTAAGTACAACTCTCTTGCCGCCGTAGATTTTCTGTACGATCTGGTTCAGTTTGTCCTCAATGGAGCCTTCCAGTTCATAGGAATAAGTAAAGTCGTTTGGCTCTTCAACCAGACGCAGAACTTCTTCTGCAAGTTTGATTCCGCCTTCGCCGCCTTTTGCCCATACTTCAGAAAGAGCAACGTTTACGCCGAGTTCTTTACATTTTGCTTCTACAAGGTCAAGCTCTGCCTTGGTATCTGTCGGGAATGCATTGATTGCAACAACACAAGGAAGCTTATATACATTCTTGATGTTGCTTACATGTTTCAGAAGGTTCGGAAGACCTTTCTCCAGTGCTTCCAGATTTTCATTGTTCAGGTCTGCCTTCGGAACGCCGCCATTGTATTTCAGGGCACGTACGGTTGCTACGATAACAACAGCGCTTGGATGCAGTCCTGCCATACGACACTTGATGTCGAGGAATTTCTCTGCACCGAGGTCTGCACCAAATCCAGCCTCTGTGATTGTGTAATCAGCAAGCTTCATACACATCTTTGTAGCTGTTACAGAGTTACATCCATGAGCAATGTTTGCGAAAGGTCCGCCATGTACGATCGCCGGAACATGTTCCAGTGTCTGAACGAGGTTCGGTTTCAGGGCGTCTTTCAGAAGTGCTGTCATAGCGCCCTCTGCATGAAGGTCACCGGCTGTTACCGGCTTCTGCTCAGATACTTTACCATAGGTGTATCCGATGATGATTCTGGAAAGTCTTTCCTTCAGATCCTTGATGTCGCTTGCAAGACAGAGAACCGCCATGATCTCGGATGCAACGGTGATGTCGTATCCGTCTTCACGCGGCATGCCGTTTGTTCTTCCGCCGAGTCCGTCTACTACGTTACGAAGCTGACGGTCGTTCATGTCCACGCATCTCTTCCATGTGATCTTTCTCGGGTCAATGTTCAGTGCGTTGCCCTGGAAAATATGGTTATCGATCATTGCTGCAAGAAGGTTGTTTGCTGCGCCGATCGCATGGAAGTCGCCTGTAAAATGAAGGTTGATGTCTTCCATCGGAACTACCTGTGCATATCCGCCGCCTGCTGCGCCGCCCTTAACACCGAATACCGGTCCGAGGGATGGCTCACGAAGTGCTACCATAACGTTCTTTCCAAGTTTCTGCATAGCATCAGCAAGACCCACGGTTGTAGTAGTCTTTCCTTCACCTGCCGGTGTCGGGTTGATTGCTGTCATGAGGATCAGCTTGCCATCTTTTCTGTCGCTTTCTCTCAGAAGATTGTAGTCAATCTTTGCTTTGTATTTTCCATACTGCTCCAGATATTTGTCATCAATCCCTGCTTTTTCTGCAATTTTTGTGATTGGAAGCATTTCGCACTCCTGTGCAATTTCGATGTCACTTTTGAATCCCATAAAAGTTACCTCCTTTATTTATGCATGTCTTTATGAAAAGGCTACCCGCCTTTTTTTCAAGAAATTTATAATACTTTTGCAAAAGATTTCAGCGATCCGATGATCACATCACCCATAACCGCCATATCTTCTGCCTGAAAGGATACCGGGAAGTTGTCTGAAAACAGGATCTGAGAGGATGGTGGAAACTCTTCGTCCCCCTCCCACAGGATCATCTGCACCAGATATCCCGGAAAGATTTCAAGCTGGTATGCAATGTCACCATGATTTATCAGTTCACAATGCATATGTTCCATGATTGCCTGAAAGTCTTTAATACGGTTTCCATAGGAAAATGCCAGACGTTTAATGCAGCGGCCATCAAACTGACGGAGATACACTTCGCCCCACGGCATTTCCCGATAAGTTTTAAATTTACCGGTTCCCTGCGCACAGGCACCGTTCAGCAAAAAGCGAATGGTCAGAGTTCTGGCATAAACCATCGTTTCCAGAGGATAAAATCCCATATCATCCTCTTCATGACTGACCTCAAAATCCGGCCATGAAATCTGATATACTGTCCCGAGAAATTTTAAAGTAAAATACTTCTCTTCTTCATTGTAAGAAATGCCAAGTCTTGTGGCAATTTCCTTTGGATCAGCGTCTCTGTACTGGCTCAGATAATGTTCCCATGGGAGACGTTCTTTGCTGTCTTTTTCATATCCGAGTTTATCTCCTACAGATTCATTTTCTGTCGGATCTAATGTTGTTTTTGCGTCAGAACTCATAACACACCTCTTATCTCTGTTTTACGTTAGGGAACATGGATGCATCAGTATGCGGGATAAAGCAGGCTCCCACAAATTCATCCATGTAAGTCGGAACTGTCGAAAGTTCCATATAAGTCATATTGGATGCAAGCTCATATGTTTTCTTCTCTGCTGCTGTTGAAAGAAGCATCAGATATGCACCAGTCAGGGAAGAGTTGCCAATATAATGGAATTTATCCAGTGGTACATCCGGGAACATTCCGATATTGACTGCATTCTGCATATTGATACCACTTCCGATACCGCCTGCAACATACACATCATCGATCATGCTCACATCGAAGTCCAGAGAAGTAAGCATTGTACGGATCGCTGAGAAGATGGCACCTTTGGCACGGATGAAGTTGTCAATATCAACTTCTGTAATCTCAACATCCTTTACAGAACCTGCCTCTTCCTCAAATGCAAGGATATAGCTGCCCATTCCATATTTGTCATGTTTGATTCTCTTTCCTTCACGGATAAATTTACCCTTGGGGTTGATGATTCCGCAGATATAAAGTTCACTGATCACATCAATGATACCTGATCCACATAATCCAACCGGCTTCGTACCCGGTTCACCGACAACTTTGTAAGTCGGCTCCATCGTTTCTTTGTCGATTGTACATGCTTCAATAGCTCCGTCAGTTGCACGCATACCACAGCTGATATCTCCACCCTCAAAGGCTGGACCTGCAGAGCATGCACAGCTCATCATGAAGTCAGAGTTACCAAATACAAGCTCTCCGTTGGTACCAAGGTCGATGAACAGAGAAAATTCCGGTCTGTTCCAGATCATACTTACCAGAGTACCTGCTGTAATATCTCCGCCGACATAGCTTCCGATATTCGGCGCCATGATGATGTGTGCATCTTTGTTGATTTCAATTCCCACATCCGATGCAAACAGAGAATTTGTCTTAAAGAATGCCGGAATATACGGCTCTGTACGCAAATAATCCGCATTGATCCCTGCAAACAGATGATTCATTGTTGTATTGGATGCCACACACATACGATAGATCTGGCTTTCCGGAAAATGAATGCTTCTGCACATCTCATGGATCATCGGATTAATTGTCTCTTTGATCACTGCATCCTGCAGTTTCTTGATTCCGCCCGGTTTTGTCGTCTCAATGATACGGTTGATTACATCTGCACCATAACGGATCTGGCCATTACCGGAAGAACTTTTTGCAAGGATTTCTCCGGTTGCCATGTCAATGATCACAGCCGAAACCGTTGTCGTACCTATATCCACAGCAAGTCCGCCCATCACAACGTCTTCTTTGCTGTCAAAAATATCGTATACAAACATATCATCCGGGGTCACACGTACAACGCATTTCACCGAAAACTTACTTGCACGAAGTACATCCGGAAGTTTACGAAGAACTGTGTATGGCACTCTGATCCGTTTCAGATTCATAAATTTCCGAAGTGCTCTTGTCAGTCTTTCTACATCCGGCATGGTATCATCCAGAGTAGGTTCATTCATCTGAAGTTCTACTACTTCCAGGCTGTTTCTCAACTGAATCCCGGTTTCTTCTACCTGATCTTTTGCTTTTTCAAAAATTGCAATTTCTTCCCTGGAACTTAAGTCAGCCACTTTCATTCTGCTCTTGTATGCAGAAGCGATATCCGGCACCAGCACTTCCACGTCAGCACTGATCTTGCTCATACATGCAAGACGCCAGCCCTTCTCAAATTCCTCATCAGAAATATGAAGTGTTTTCTTTGAGTCCAGTTCTCCGCTTTTTAACTGCACTCGGCACTTTCCACAGGCTCCGTTTCCGGAACATGGGGCATCGATTGCTACATTGGCACCACGTGCAACCTCCAGAAGATTATCCCCCGCATTGGCAAATGCTTCTACCTCACTGCCATTTTCAAATGTAAATGTTACCTTAAACATGCGGTAACCACCTTTCTCGCGTCGATATGCAATGCAAAAAAGGCCAGAGGCCGCAAAGCCTCCAGCCCTTTTGTACCTACAGTCGTAAAAACGACAGACTGATTAGATTTCCAGATAAGAATCTGCGTACAGATAGTTATTTTTGATGATGTCACAGGATTTGATTGTTTCCATCAGACGAAGATCGTTAGGGTTAACGATTGCTGAGGTAAGTCCCTGCATCATAGCCATAGCTACCATAGCGGAGTCCATGATCGGACGGATATGTTTCGGCATACCGTTGGAGTTATTGGAAAGACCACCGGTGCTCTTCATTCCCATGTCAGAGATCATTTTGATGAATTCAAGAACTTCCATCTGTTTGTCCTGCATTCCTTTGATAACGAGGAATAACGGGTCGAACCACATATCGTTCTCAACGTCCATACCCTGTTCCATACCTCTCTCCATCAGAGTCTGCATGTACATCATACGTTCGTCATTGTCTTTTGCGATTCCTTCGCCGTTGCAAAGAGCGATAACGATTGCATCGTTTGCTGCTGCAACATCAACATATCCGATTCTTCCAGCTGCATCAGCGGAGTTTACGATCGGTTTTCCTTTGGAACGGTTGTATACAGAAATACCAGCTTCGATAGCTGCAACGTTGGAAGTATCCAGTGCAAGCGGAACATTGTCGAAGTTGCTCTGCAGAAGTTCTACAGCCCATTTCATAAGTTCCGGTCCATCGTTTTCTGCTGGTCCGATATTAACATCCAGATATGTAGCACCTGCGTCGAGCTGCTGTTTTGCTCTCTTGAGGATCGGCTCAGCATCTCTCTCTGTGAATGCTTTATTAACTGCCGGTGCTGTTGTGGAAAGTCTCTCTCCGATTGTAACAAATTTTGCCATACCTGTGTTCTCCTTTACATGGTTTTAGATGTCTCAGGGAGTATTCATTCTCCCTGAGCATAAATTTTATTTTATGCGGCTTATGCCTGCATATCTTTTAAGAATTTCACAAGCTGTACTGCTTCTCTAGGTCCTACGATAATCTCCCATCCCGGAAGTTTTGCTTCAAGGTCACCCTTGAGGACTGCTACTTTACCCGGAATAACGAGTTTACGGCATTTTACCTTCGGCTCTACTTCTTCTTTGATGTACTCAGAAATGCTGGTGCTGGAGAATTTACCAGCTGCCCAGGATGTCAGTACGGAAAGTCCGCCTGCATCATTGATTACAAGATTAAGCGGAACACCGGAACGCTCCAGTTCACCGGAAACTACGAAATATGTAAGAGCGAAGTCTACAGTTGTAACAACGAGAGAGTTCTCATCTGCTCCGTTGAGTGGGTAGATACCCGGCTCTACTTTCATTGGTTTCTGTGGGTCTGTATATACGTTCTGACGAAGACCGAACAGTGGAAGTGCCTCTGCATAGGTCATCTGTTCCATAACGATGATGGAACCGTATTTCATTGTAAATACGGAAGCAAGTGCTGCCTGTAAATGATGATCTCCCTTAGCAATTTTAACCAGGTTAACGATGGATGGATATCCAAATGTTCTGTCCTGATCTTTCAGAGCTGCACGACGAACCTGTACAGTGTTTGCGAAGGTTTCTTTGACGTCAGCGCCTGTTGTATCAAGAACAAGGTTCTTGTTGCCAAGTTTTTCAAGTGCTGCTACTGTGTCATATAATTCGTTCAGGTCTTTACCGGATACACCGAGAACAACACCAGCTTCTGTAGCAACAGCATTCATTGCTTCGTAGTTGGAAGCATTTGCACCGTTCAGAACCGGTTTGCCGTCTTTGCATACTTCAAGAGCTGCTTTTGCGATCTCAGGATCTGTACATCCGAGAACCAGAGTTCTTCCAAGACCTTTTGCTTTTTCTACAAGTGCTGTATATTTTGCTGCGTCTGCATCTGCATCACAGTTTACATATACAAGCTCTACATGCATTCTCTCACCGATACGGTCATAGTCTACATGTGGGATTGCTGCAAGCTTAGCATCTACTTCTGCATCATCCATGCATGTGCAAAGGGATACAGCGTATCTTGGTTTGCTTACAAATGTTTTTTCATGTCTGAACAGAACAGTTTCTCCTCCGAGAGTGAATTCTGCATCACCTGTTCCGATCTTGATTGTCTTCATCGGCGGAGCAGTTGCCTCAGACAGAGAAGCCAGTGCTTCGTCAGACATATGTGGACACTGCTCAATCTGCATTGCGCCCTGTGCAACTTTCATGGAGAAAGCCATACATGTCGGACATCCACATTCCTTACAGTTTTTCTTTGGTGTTAATTTAAAAATCTGAATACCATTCAGTGCCATAGCTATTTTTTCCTCCTATTATTCCTTACGCAAGTGCTTTGATCAGTTTGGAAATAGTCTTGACAGACTCCGGATGTCTTAAGATTACGGCATCAGAACCAGCTGCAAGGTCTGCTGCTGCTGTCATAACTTCCATATCGATTCCACGCTCGTCTGCTGATCCCCATTCAGGCATATCAGCTTCAGAAGCGGTTGCTTCTTTAACTGCCCATGTCTCTGCGGATACAGGTGTAATAATAGGCATCTGCAACATATTGTCATTCTGACCTAATGCTGCACCTTTGATACGGTCCATTGTAGAAACAACGTACTCATATCCGTAACCAGCTGCTGCACTACCGATGTTCATAACGATTTTCTTCGCATCAACACCAAGCTGTGTAGTAACAACGTTTAACTGTTTTGCAAGGTTGATATCAACGGCTGATTCAGCGCCGACGATCTGATTGTAAGCAAGACCTGCTGCTGCACCGATTGCTTTGTAGTTTTCTTCTTTTTCGGAAAGAAGAAGGGCATTTCTTCCCTGAAGGACTTCTGCTACTTTCGGGAGAAGTTCCGCATCCTTCTCTACGTTTTTGCAGCCTTCTACAACCAGTGGACAGTCAATAGCGCCTGCTACTTCTTTAACAACCTCGATCAGTTCATCGATAGATTTGTTTACCCCGTTCGGATCTCCACCGTCAAGGATGAGGGCAACAAAATCTGCGCCTTCGATAGCTGCTGCTTTTTTTGCGATATCAGCCATGGAAACAGCGCCTTCATAATAAGCTTTTACACCTTCAGAAAACTCATCCAGACCCAGGGCTGGAATCTCAACACCGATCTTTGGGGGGTTCTCTTTCGGTGCATCAAAGGTGTAGAACGGGAAAGAATTTTCTCCGCCGATTGTCACAGTCTTATCTCCGCTTCCGATTGTGACAGCGTTAATCTTTGCATTAAATTTCTGTGGTTTCTGATTAAACGGCATTTCTCATAAGCCTCCTCT
>ENA-UERX01002051-UERX01002051.1-human-gut-metagenome-genome-assembly--contig:-NODE-2051-length-10649-cov-2.491487_pt1 | contig 10649 bp, 8 predicted proteins | sample MGYA00242992_ERZ507993 | MGnify/ENA primary metagenome ERZ507993 (study PRJEB26167, sample SAMN06115487) | human gut metagenome | host: Homo sapiens | place: China:Chongqing | collected 2015-04-10... | reverse complement strand
CTGTACGGAACGGCCATTGGCACACAGCTGAACGAAGAGCTTGCCTTGGAGTTTGAGCCGCGCATGTGGGGGCACGGCGGAAATTTCTACGACCACCATGGACGCTTATGTATGAATTCTCCACAAAATATCAGCGCAATGGCAAATTTTATGGCATCCTTTCAATACTCTCCCAAAGGAATCCGTAACAATCTGGATGCCTTTCTGGAATTTGTAAAAGGGGATGCCGCTATGGTACTTACATTCAGTGAATACGCCACGCAGATCCAAAGGACGCATTCCGAATATTTGTACAAAAGCGGATACAGTATGATTCCTAGCCACACCCCAACAAACGTAGGCTGGCATTTGGGAATTTCCAACAACTGTCAGTCCCTTCCTTTTGTGTTTCAGTTTTTCCACTGGCTTTACCACCGGCATGTTTCTTACTATATGTCCATTCTGGGAGGAGCCTCGGCGCTGGAATTCCCTTACAAAAATCATGAGCTCCTGAGAATGTATCCCTGGCTTAGCCTTTCCCCGGATTCTGTGCAGATGAGCCGTTCCAGACTTTATCCCTTAAAAAAGAGGCACGGATTTCTGACTCCCAACGAATTTGAAGGCATTTTATGCGAGGGAATCCGCTCCATGCCCCGGGGAACCAAAGAAATCTCCGAATGTCTCACCTCTATGCAGAAAAAAGCCATTCATCTGCTGGCTCAGTAAAATTTTTATATTTGCGCAAAACACCGCCCCCTGGTTCCTCCAGAGGGCGGTGTTTTGGGAAATCATATTATAAAGTAATATGAGTCTTAATAAATTACCACTGGCACGGCTCGAAGTCTGCTGTGTTTTCAGCAGTAACAACGTCTGTGGTCAGGTAGTTTACACGGTTGATGTCAAGTCCGCAGAACCACTCAGAAATAACACGAACTGCAAGACCAGCGTCACCCTGGCAGGTCTGATAGGACATACCATAGAGATCACCGGATTTAACAAGCTCAAGACCCTGTTTGGAGATACCAGCTGCAACGATAACGATGTCATCACGTCCAGCGGCTTCACATGCCTCAACAGCACCGATTGCCTGGTCAGAGTCATCAGCCAAAACGATTGCGTTCAGTTTGTCGCCAAATTTGGTGATCCAGTCAGCAACAACCTGTTTAACCTTGGAAGCCTCGAATCCAGGAGACTGAATATCCAGAGTCTCGATGTCCGGATAGTTTGCAGCCAGCTGAGTCATCGGGCCATAGCAACGAGCATAGTAGGGAGAGCCACCTACGTTATGAGTGATGTAAGCAACTCCGCCTTTGCCTTCCAGTTTCTCGCCAAGCATGTCAGCAAGAGTTCTCATCTGATACCAGTCGTTCGGGCCGGTGTAAGCAACGATGAAGTTCATAGCGTCAGCTTCCGGTGTGGTGTTGGAGCAGAATGCCGGGATTCCAGCGTCTGTAATTTTCTTAAACTGCTGTGTTGCATGGTCTGCAGAAAGCGGAATCAGCACGATGGCATCCGGCTGCTCATTGATTGCCTGGTCAACATAGCTGTCCTGGTTTCCCTGATCCCAGTTGGGGTCATAAATAGTAACTTTCATGCCAACCGCATCACAAGCTGCCTCAAAAGCTTCTGTATAGCAGGTTGTCCATGCATGTGCGCCATGAACGATAAGTACGATTTCTGTTTCCTTCAAAGTATTCAGGTACTTCTCTCCGGCAGAAGAAAGACTGTCAAAATCTCCAACAGCTACATCCGGCACCCAGTTTGTTCCGACAAAAAATTCCACACCTTTGTCTGCTGCAATCAGGCATGCATTTTCTTTTTTATTTTTCTGTAAAAAATCGAGGGCAAAATCTCTCTGGATATTGCCCCCGCTTACGATGATCACATCTTTCATATTGTTCCTCAATCGATCTTTTCGCTGATCTCTTTCATTCTTTTCTGAATCTTATGCACATTGGACTCCAGATCACCGTTGAATACATAAGAACCTGCAACAAGAACATTTGCCCCTGCTTTCATAGCGGTTTCGATCGTTTCATCATTGATTCCGCCATCTACCTCTATATCAACATTCAGCTCTTCTCTGTCAATAATTTCTTTCAGTTCTTCAATCTTTTCTGTACACTCTGTCAGATATTTCTGTCCACCGAATCCCGGCTGTACTGTCATAATCAGTACCATATCAACATCTTCCAGAAGGTGACTGATGTCATTAACCGGTGTAGCAGGCTTGATGGATATTCCGACTTTTACACCGGCATCCTTGATCAGTTCAATTGCCCTTTCAAGATCTTCACAGGCCTCTGCATGTACTGTGATAGAATCCGCTCCACATTCTACGAAATCCTGAATGTAGCGCTCCGGTGCAGAAACCATCAGATGTACATCAAAAAACATTCTGGATTCTTTGCGGATTGATTTGATCACCGGCATTCCGAATGAAATACTCGGAACAAAATCTCCATCCATTACATCAATGTGAAGCCATTTGACTCCGGCCCTTTCAAGAGTCTGAATCTGTTCTCCCAGGCGATTAAAGTCTGCGGACAAAATTGAGGGGCACAATCGATACTCCATTTAATATCTCCTTTTCTCTTTTAATTCTTCATATAAACTAAGATAATCTTCATATCGGATGCGGCTGATCTTTCCGTTCTCGAGTGCTTCTTTTACTCTGCATCCCGGTTCATGAATATGCCTGCATCCCTGAAATCTGCATTCTTCATCATATTTTCGAAACTCCGGAAAATAATCTTTCAGATCCTGCTCTTCCATATCTGTCAGATACAGAGAAGAAAATCCCGGCGTATCCATAAGAAACGTATCTTCTCCGACAGGAATAACCTGCGAGTGGCGTGTCGTATGACGTCCCCTTTTCAGTTTCTTACTGATCTCACCCGTCTCCATCTGCACCTCTCCCTGTAAAAGATTGGTCAGTGATGATTTTCCGACTCCGGACGGCCCGGCAACTACAGTTGTCTTTCCTTTCAGAATCTCATGGATTTCCTCCAGCCCCTCCTTTTCGAGGGCACTGGACATAATCACATGATAACCACAGTTTTTGTAAGTTTCATAAAGCTCTGTCACTTCCTGCTCCGATGCAAGATCTTTTTTATTAAAACAGATCACTGCCGGAACATCTGACTGTTCCATCATGATCAGGAAACGGTCCAGAAGCATAAAATTCGGTTTTGGATTTTCCATTGCAAAGATCACAAATGCCTGATCCACATTGGCCACAGCCGGACGGATCAGAGAATTCTTACGTGGAAGAATCCTGATCAGATTTCCGGTGTGTTCCTGTTCATCAAGAACTGTAATCTCCACATTATCGCCTACCAGCGGTTTCTGGTTATCTTTACGGAAGATTCCTTTTGCCTTACATTCATAAAGCACATCATCCTCTCCGTATACATAATAGAAACCGGCAATTCCTTTTATGATTTTTCCCTGCATGAATTACTCGGCTTTCTGGAAAGTGATCGGATACTGTCCAAGCTGCTGGTAGGTACCATTTATCTGTTCAGATACATACAATGTACCGGCACTGACTCCCGGTGCACCGGTGATATCCAGTGTATACGGGAAAGTAAGTTTTTCTCCGTCCACAACCTGTGTAGATGTCATCTCTCCATTTACTTCCTGAATCAGTTCCAGACGAATTGCTCCGCCCTGATAACCGGTTGGTGTATTTAAAGTCTGTGTACATTTCCATACTTCACCATTTGCCACAGCAGCACTCTGCTGTGCGCTTGTATCAGCTGCTGACTGTGTTGCTGCCGTATTATCTGTCTGAGTATCTGCGGCAGAAGCTGTATTATCTGTCTGCGCTGCCGGTGCCTCATTACCACTGCTGACTACGATCGTGATCGGCTGATCCGGATCTGCTGTCGTATCAGCTTCCGGATTCTGAGAAATAACTTCTCCTGCTGCCACATCTGTACTCTGCTGCTCTGTTACCTGAACATCGATCCATTTGCCAAGTGTAGTGATCGCATCGTTTTCTGTCATGCCGACAACACTCGGTACGGATACACTGTTGCCATAATCAAGACCACGGCTGACAACCAGAGTTACTTCATCACCCGCACTTACACTGCTTCCTGCTTCCGGTGTATAAGAATCTACATATCCCGGATTTACCAGCGGATAACCACTTCCATCATCTTCACTGTATGCTTTCTGAATATTTACTGTAAGTCCGAGATCTTCCAGTGTCTGTTTTGCATCCACTCCGCTCTCTCCTGAAAGGTCAGGCATTGTAACAGCCTGCTGTCCCTTGCTGATGTAGTATTTCAGAGTTGTATACTGCTCAACCTTTGTTCCGGCTGCGATATTCTGAGAAGAGATGCGTCCCTTTTCCTGTGTGGAGCTTTCTTCTCCCATCATCTGCTTGCCGAGTTTTTCTTCTTCAAGAAGTGCAGTTGCTTCTTCCTCAGTCTTTCCTACCAGATCCGGAACAACCACCATTCCTTCTTCCTCTGTCGAAGCATCGGTATTCTGTCCTGTCTGTGAAGTGTCTGCACTGCTGTCACCGCCAATGATACCGGCTGCTTTGCCGATAAAGAAGATTGCAGCAACCAGAACAGCCGCACCTGCAAGAAGTGCAAGGATCGTAAGACCGGTATTTGGTGCTTTATGTTTCTTCCTGGATTTCTTATCGGAGGAACGCTTACGACGATAATCACCATCGTCATCATAATCATCTTCACCGTCATCATAATCAGTGTCGTATTCCTCATCTTCAAGCTGTGCGATATCTGATGTACGTTTCTTCGGACTGTGCTTGATCTCTCCGAGTTCTTCATCAGAAATCACAACAGTCTTTGCCTCATTATCTACAGAAGATAATTTAACGAAATCTCCCTGCGGTTCGATCAGAGAATGCTTCAGGTCTGCAATCACATCTTCCATCTTGCCGTAACGACGGTTTACACTCTTCTGTGTACATTTAAGGATAATCTGCTCAAGGCTGTATGGCAGTTCTTCCGCATACACGCTCGGCGGAACCATTTCTTCCTGAAGATGTTTGATTGCGATTGCCACCGTTGTGTCTCCGTCAAACGGAACACGTCCGGTAACCATTTCATATAAAGTAATACCGAGTGAATAAATATCACTCTTTTCGTCACTATATCCGCCACGTACCTGTTCTGGTGAGCTGTAATGTACAGACCCCATAACATTGGAACTGATAGTATTGGAGGACGCTGCTCTTGCAATTCCGAAATCAGTAACCTTGACTTTGCCATCTGTTGAAATAATGATATTCTGCGGTTTTACGTCACGATGTACAATTCCGTGGTTATGCGCAGCTTCCAGTCCCATAGATACCTGAATGGCAATGCTGGTTGCTTCTTTAATAGAGAGTTTGCCTTTTTTTGCAATGTATTCTTTCAGAGTGATACCTTCAATAAGCTCCATTACAATGTAATAAACTCCCTCGTCATCCCCTACATCAAACACATTGACAATATTCGGATGTGTCAGTCCTGCCGCTGCCTGCGCTTCACTGCGGAATTTACGGATAAATGTAGTATCCTCCCGAAATTCCGGTTTTAATACTTTAACCGCTACAAAACGGTTCAGTTTGTGATCTTTTGCCTTATATACATCGGCCATCCCACCGGTGCCGATCTTCCCTAAGATTTCATAGCGCTCTGCTATGATCATTCCTGTTTTTAACATTTTTCCACCTCATTCGTGAATGGTTCTACCAGTATGACTGCTATGTTATCCTTACCACCGTTCTGGTTGGCTTCTCTCAGAAGTCTTTCACCCTTCTGCGGCAGTTCTTCTGTCTGGTTCAGTATGATTTTTTCGATTTCACTGTCCTCTACCATATTGCTCAGACCATCGGAACACATAAGGATCGTACTGTCCGGTTCCAGTTTCAGGTCAAAAAAGTCAATATCTACGGTTCTCTCTGCACCAAGTGCTCTTGTAATAATGTTTTTATCCGGATGGTTTCTGGCTTCCTCTGGTTTAATCTCACCCATGCGGACCATTTCCTGTACAAGGGAGTGATCTTTTGTTACCTGATGTATCTCCCCCTGTACCACATACAGACGACTGTCTCCGACATTGGCCACATATGCATAATGTCCCACGATCGTGCAGACTACCATGGTTGTACCCATTCCCCGCAGATTTTCATCACTTCGGGAACGGTCCAGAATCTTCGTATTTGCAGTCTCGATGGCATGACGAATCACTTTGATTGGGTTGAAATCCGCGTCTCTTCGAATCTCGTCCACTAAAGTCTGAACTGCATGTGAGGATGCATAATCCCCTGCATTATGTCCGCCCATTCCATCAGCGACGACAAACAGATTCGGAAGATTTCCAACCGGGTTTTCGGAAACGAACACATAGTCCTGATTCATTTTCCTTCTCTGGCCTACATCCGTAGCTGAATATACCCTCATGTCACTTCTCACTTTCTGTTTTTTCCATGTATCTTTTTCTTAGCTGCCCACAGGCACCGTCAATATCGCTGCCCATTTCCCTTCTAATAGTACCATTAATTCCGCATTTTTCAAGATTTATTTTGAAATTCTCCACTGCCTGACGGGTCGAACGCACGAAAGAACGCTCCCTCACCGGATTGACCGGAATCAGGTTTACATGACAGTTCAGGCCTTTCAGGCGGCCGGCCAGTTCCTGTGCATTTTCTTTACTGTCATTCACACCGGCCACCAGACTGTATTCAAAAGTGATCCTGCGTCCTGTCTTGTCAAAATAATATCGGCATGCTTCAAGAAGTTCATCCACGGAATATTTGTTGGCGATCGGCATCAGTTCCCGTCTCTTTTCATCGTTCGGTGCATGAAGCGATACTGCAAGTGTCATCTGGAGCTTTTCATCTGCCAGCTCATAAATTCTCGGAACCAGCCCACAGGTAGATACCGTAAGATTTCGCTGACTGATATGAATTCCTCCGTCTTCTGTCAGAATATGGATAAATCTGAGAAGATTATCATAATTATCAAGCGGCTCACCGGTTCCCATCACCACCACATTGGAAATACGCTCTCCGATGGAAGTCTGTATTCTGTAAATCTGATCCAGCATCTCCGACGGAAGAAGATTTCTCGTCAGACCACCGATCGTAGATGCACAAAAACGGCAGCCCATGCGACATCCTGCCTGAGAAGAAATGCAGACGGAATTTCCATACTTATAACGCATCAGAACACTTTCAATCATATTTCCATCTGAAAGACGAAACAGATACTTTCTGGTTCCGTCTACTTTTGAAGTCTGTACATCCAGCTCTTCCAGGGCTGTAATAGGATAATCTTTCAGTTTTTCCTTCAGACTCTTCGGAATATTTGCCATTTCATCATAGGAGGTAACAAGATGCTCATGCAGCCAGCCATAGATCTGCTTTGCGCGGAACGGTTTTTCACCAATCTGCGTCATAAGCTCTTTCAGCTCCTCCATATTCATTGATTTTATATCTGTCATAATTATTTCCTTCTGAATTTTGCAATGAAGAAGCCATCTGTTCCATGCACTCCCGGAAGCAGCTGCAGATAACCAAGTGCAGTCGTCTCAGATCGAAGTTCTTCCGGAATACAGTCATCTATGCTTTCAAGCTTAAATGGATGGTTATTCATAAACCACATCATATTATCTTCGTTTTCTTCTTTTGCGATCGTGCAGGTACTGAAGATCAGCACTCCGCGCGGTTTCACATACTCTGCCGCCTTATCAAGGATTGTTCTCTGGAGAATGACCAGTTCATCCTCCTTCTGGGCAGTAGAACGGTATTTGATCTCCGGTTTTTTGCCTATCACACCATAGCCGGAGCATGGTACATCTGCAAGAACAATATCTGCCTTACATTCGGATTCTACATCAAACAGTGTGGCATCCTGCACTTTTGCCTGCACATTAATAGAACCGGTTCTCTGAATATTTTCCTCGATCAGATTCACCTTGTATTGACTGATATCACGGGCATCTACTGTACCAAACCCTTCCATCTTATCTCCCATATGAAGACTCTTTCCGCCCGGTGCAGCACACATGTCAATGACATAATCTCCTCTGGACGGGTTTGCAATCTCCGCCACAAGCATGGAACTTACATCCTGTACAAGGATTTTCCCCTGAATAAATGCATCAAGCGCCAGGATATGATTGTATCCTGAAATGCGCTTTGCATAAGGAAGATATGGCGCCGGTTCGACGGTAACTCCCTGATTTTTCAGGCTGTCGCAAATTTTATCAACAGAATTCAAATATGTACGGCAGCGAATGGTCACTGGTTTTTCTTTAAGGAAATCTGCAAGTATTTTTTCGGCAGTTTCCTCACCATAATCTTCCAGCCAGCGGTTTACCAGCTCCTCCGGCATGGAATAACGAACGGACAGATAGCGGACAAGATTCTCTTCTCTTGACGGGTATTCCAGTTCATTCATCTGTCTTGCCGCAGTCCGAAGAACGCCGTTTACAAAAGGTTTCAGATTATAAAAACCTTTTTTCTGTGCAAGTTTTACCGCCTCATTGCAGACGGCACTGTCCGGCACACGATCCATGAATTTCATCTGATAGATAGCACTTCGTAATATTTCACGTATTGGTGCTTTCATTTTATCAACAGGAATTTTCGAAAAGGAATTAATAATATAATCAATCAGTATTCTGTATTCCAGTGTTCCCTCGCACACTCTTGTGATAAAAGCTCTCTCCTGTTTGGGAAGGAACTGATATTTGGAGAGTGCATTGCGGATTGCAATGTGACTGTGTTCTCCCTCTTCATTGATCTGAAGAAGAATCTCCAGTATCATCTCTCTCGTATTAATTCCGTTAGTCATCCCTTCTTCGTCCTCCTGCAAGTATCAAAAGTCTTAAAAGCTGTAATATGGAAGCTGCCAGCGCTGCCACATAAGTCATTGCAGCTGCAGTCAGTACCTTTCTTGCCCCGCGTGTCTCGTCTGTCCCGAGGATTCCGGTACTCTGCAGCATCTTTAATGCACGTGAGGATGCATTGATTTCAACAGGAAGTGTCACAAGCTGAAACAGTACTGCCAGTGAAAAAAGTACAATCCCTGCTGTCACCAGCGGACGGATTCCTGAAAAAAGCCCGATCAGAAAAAGCGGCCAGGAAAGTGTACTTCCAAAGTTTGCCACCGGAACAATCGCACTTCGGAATTCAAGCGGTGCATAACCAATCGCATGCTGAATGGCATGTCCGCATTCATGGGCAGCAACACCCACAGCAGCCAGTGAAGTCTGTCCGTAAATATCTTCGGAAAGGCTTACTGTTTTTGTCCGCGGATCATAATGGTCCGTCAGACTTCCGGAAATTGCACGTACATGCACATCTGTGATACCGGCTGCCTGCAGGATTCTTTTTGCTGTTTCTGCACCGGTAAGCCCTGAAGCACTCCGTATTCTCCTGTAATAGGAAAAAGTACTCTTCAGCCTTGCGGATGCAGCAAGTGACAGCAGCATTCCGATAATCAGCAGTATATAAGTCCAGTCGAATCCGTAATATCCATAACCATATCCGTACATCCGCATCACTCCTTATGATCTTTCAGCATAATACCTTCTGTTACCTGATAGCCGCGAAGAAAAGCATCTGTCTCCATCCGCTTCTTGCCTTCCAGTTGTACTTCTTCAAGAACCAGCTTGTCTGTTCCACAGGCTACATGAATTCCTTTTTTATCCACACCGGTAATGGTTCCCGGTGCCTCTTTTCCACAATTTCCACTTTCAACAGAGCATTTCCACACCTTCAGTGTCTTTCCGTTCAGGAAAGTATAGGCGCTCGGCCATGGATTCATTCCACGCACCAGTCGCTCCAGCTCTGTGGCACTCTTTGAAAAATCCATCAGACCCATTTTTTTACTGATCATTGCCGCATACGGAGTCGGGCTTTCTTCCGGCTGTTTCGTATAGACCGCAGTTCCATCCACGATAGACGGGATCGTACGGATCAGAAGTTCAGCGCCTTCCTCTGCCAGTTTGTCAAAGAGGCTTCCACCCGTTTCATCCGCAGCAAGCGGTACGATTCCCTGGGAGATCATATCTCCGGTGTCCAGTCCGACACCCATTTTCATAATCGTCACCCCAGATTCTTTTTCTCCGTCAATCACAGCCTGCTGAATCGGTGCGGCTCCTCTGTATTTCGGAAGAAGGGATGCATGGATATTCAGACATCCATATTTGGGCATATCCAGAATCGTCTTTGGAATAATCTGGCCAAATGCAGCAACCACAATCATATCCGGCTCAAGTTCTTTTAATGTTTCTACAAATTCCGGATCACGTACCTTAAGCGGCTGATAGACCGGGATGTCATGTTTCATTGCCTCTTCCTTGACAGGAGTCGGCAGAAGTGTCTTTCCTCTTCCTTTTGGTTTGTCCGGCTGCGTTACTACAGCGGTAACCTCATATCCGTTTTTTACAAGTGCGGCAAGCGGCGGCACTGCAAAGTCCGGTGTTCCCATATAAACAATCTTCATATAGTAGTCTGCTCCTCTTTTCTCCGTAATACACGGGTCTGCTTGTAAATACCAGCTCAGTCTTCTTCGTCATAACTGGTTCTGTGCAGTTCGCCCTCAACCAGGTCGGTATACATTTTTCCGTCGAGGTGGTCGATCTCATGGCAGAATGCACGTGCCAGAAGCTCGGTTCCCTCGATCTCGTATTCC
>ENA-UERX01002032-UERX01002032.1-human-gut-metagenome-genome-assembly--contig:-NODE-2032-length-10727-cov-4.187981_pt1 | contig 10727 bp, 9 predicted proteins | sample MGYA00242992_ERZ507993 | MGnify/ENA primary metagenome ERZ507993 (study PRJEB26167, sample SAMN06115487) | human gut metagenome | host: Homo sapiens | place: China:Chongqing | collected 2015-04-10... | reverse complement strand
AGTACAACATTCCAAGAACCGTCTACTGATATCGGTTATAAAAAGAAAAAGCGTCTAGCTAAATCAGGAAAAGACATACCACACCCGCGTTTCTTTCTTTCCACAGCTGTGGTAAGAAAAGAACATTGCTGTGGAAAGATTAGTTTTTAGAGAAAAACAAGGTAGTACATCGCAGTTTTTTTCCTAACTCTTAGGTGTCATCTACGCACCATACTGCGACAATCAGTAGAAGCCTTTATCAAATCCACTTCTGTGCCCTACCCAAAGAACGCACAACGGCAGCAAACTCTTCCCGAGGAATGATAGCCTTATTACGTGTTTTCAAACGATTATTATAAACGGTCTGAGGTGAATAATGCAAGAATTCGGCAATCTTCACACTATCAGTGATACCTAAACGCACCAAAGCATAAATGCGCAATTCCGTATTCAGTAACTCACCATCTTTTAGCACAATCTGCTCGTCAGGATGGAGCAAGGCATTGAAGTCACTTACAAAATCCGGATAAATGTGCAAGAAGATAGCATCAAAGTTATGATAGAACTCTTTCAACTCATTCTGTGCCATAGAATGAGTATCGGTTAATGCTTTCACATCCTCCAACTGGTTTGCCTTAAGCTTACGATTGATATTTTTCCGATACTCATCCAGCTTACTGATATAATTGGAACAAATGGAAAAGACATAACCTATGTATTCCTCCTTCACATAGTTGGATTCACGAAGCTGATTATTGGTATCCCTCAACTGTTCATTCAAAGAAGTAAGCTGTACATTCGTTTCTGCCACTTGTCCGTGCATTTTCGAAAGCTCTTCCACATGCTTATTCAAGCGGTTGTTTGCCTCATTCAGCAGAAATAAAAAGCCCATGGAAAACCAGTTTACAAGGAAAATGACCGGAGTCAGTATTTTCATAAGAAAATCAATGATACCGGAATAAGCGATTGAAATCTGATCTGCGTAAAGTGTTGCAAAAGTTTTTGGGGAAATCTCACCAAATACAAGGATCAGAAATGTAAGGATACCGGTTGCAATACCTGCGCCGACGCTGCCCCAGAGCTTGATTGCAAGCGTGGTTGCCAGTGAAGAGGCAGAGAGATTGACGATGTTGTTGCCGATTAAGATCGCGCTGAGCATCTTGTGGGAGTCGTCTGTAATACGAAGTACCCGTTCGGCGCGTTTGTTTCCGTCATCTGCGAGTGTACGCATCCGGATTTTATTTACGGTCGTAAGAGCTGTCTCTGCGGATGAAAAAAAAGCAGAGAGAATCAATAAAATAATTAGAAAAATAATCTGTGATATGGCACTTGCGTCCACGAAATTTCACCTCATCAAAATATAAAATTTTCCGGCACTATAGCATAAATAGCGCCGGAATGATTGAAAGTTACCATATATTATATCGGAAAGAGGATTATTCGTCAATACTGTAATTCGGAGCTTCTTTCGTGATGTGAATGTCATGCGGATGGCTTTCACGGAGAGCAGCTGCGGAAATTTTAACAAATTTACTCTTTTCTTTTAAGTCTTCGATGGTTGGGCAGCCACAGTAACCCATACCGGAACGGATACCACCGACTAACTGGAATACAGTGTCTTCTACAGATCCTTTATAAGCAACACGTCCTTCCACGCCTTCCGGAACGAGCTTTTTTGCACCTTCCTGGAAGTAACGGTCTTTGCTGCCATTTTCCATGGCTGCAAGTGATCCCATGCCACGGTATACTTTGTATTTTCTTCCCTGATACAGTTCGAATGTACCAGGAGCTTCGTCACATCCTGCAAACATACTACCCATCATACATACGTTAGCACCTGCGGCGAGAGCTTTTGTCATATCTCCGGAATATTTGATACCGCCGTCAGCAATGATCGGAACACCAAATTCTTTGGCTGCATTGTAGCAGTCCATAATAGCGGAAACCTGAGGAACACCGATACCTGCAACGATACGGGTGGTACAGATAGAACCAGGTCCGATACCAACTTTGACAGCGTCAGCGCCTGCTTTGATCAGATCGCGTGTTGCATCACCGGTAGCAACGTTTCCTGCGATAACCTGAAGATCCGGATAGGTAGCTTTGATCTTTTTTACTGCCTCTAAGATATTTTTGGAATGTCCGTGTGCAGAATCCACAACGATCACATCAACATGGGCTTTTACTAAAGCATCCACACGCTCCATCATATTTGCAGTAATGCCGACACCGGCACCACAGAGCAGACGGCCTAATTCATCTTTGGCAGAGAGCGGATATTTGATCTGTTTTTCAATATCCTTGATCGTGATGAGTCCTTTTAAATGGAAATCTTTGTCTACGATCGGAAGTTTTTCTTTTCTTGCTTTGGCAAGGATCTTTTTTGCTTCCTCTAAAGTAATGCCTTCCGGAGCAGTGATCAGATTTTCAGAAGTCATGCTTTCACTGATCTTTTTGGTAAAATCTGTTTCGAATTTTAAATCACGGTTTGTGATGATACCGACTAATTTGCCACCCTCGCAGATCGGCACACCGGAGATACGGAATTTGCGCATCAGATTTTCGGCATCCTGTAATGTATGATCCGGGGAAAGGTAAAATGGATCTGTGATAACGCCGTTCTCAGAACGTTTTACTTTATCTACCTCGTCTGCCTGTGCCTGGATTGACATGTTTTTATGGATGATACCGATACCGCCCTGTCTTGCCATTGCAATGGCCATTCTGTGTTCTGTAACGGTATCCATGGCAGCACTCATCATAGGAATATTTAAGACGACCTTTTTGGTAAGATGCGTTGTCAGATCAATCATGTTTGGTGTAACTTCTGAATACTGTGGAACTAATAATACGTCATCAAAAGTAATACCTTCACCAATAATTGTTCCCATTTTATTTTCCTCACTTTCTTCTTATTGAATTGTATGAAAAAGATATATTAGTTTCTGTATCATAGCAAAAAAAAAATACTCTGTCAATGAGATATAAGCCTGAATTTATAAAAAATGGATATTTATTAGAAATAATAATAAAATGTGCAAAAAAACCTTATAGAAATTATGATTCACAAATGCTGCAAGGTGTGTTAAGATGACTTTAGGCGACGGGGTCAGACGATAGGCATACGTCGCCCATTTTTTACCTAAATATATGACTGTAGGCTGGATCATAAAGGGTGCGGTCAGTTGTCATAAAAACAGAGGTTGGGAGAAAAGGGGGAAAATTATGGAGTTTCGTCCCTGTATCGACATCCACAATGGGAAAGTAAAACAGATCATTGGTGGAAGTTTAAAGGATGCCGGAGATCAGGCAACAGAAAACTATGTGGCAGAGCAGGATGCAGTGTATTTTGCAAAACTGTATCAGAAAGAAGGAATAAAAGGCGGACATATCATCTTATTGAATCCGGCAAGCAGTACCTATTATAAGGAAACAAGAGCGCAGGCAGAACTTGCACTTGGTGCTTATCCGGGTGGACTTCAGATTGGCGGTGGCATAACGGCAGAGAATGCAAAAGAATTTTTAGATGCCGGGGCAAGTCATGTGATCGTCACTTCTTATGTGTTCCGGGATGGAAAGATCAATTATGAAAATTTAGCGCGGTTAAAAGATGCAGTGGGCAGGGAACACCTTGTACTTGATCTAAGCTGCAGAAAAAAAGATGATTTCTATTATATAGTGACAGACCGCTGGCAGAAGTTTACCGATGAAAAAGTAAGTATCACATTACTGGATGAACTTTCTTCTTATTGTGATGAATTTCTGATTCATGCTGTGGATGTGGAAGGAAAGGCAAAAGGGATTGAAAAAGAACTGGTTTGTCTGCTTGGCGAGTGGGGGAAAATTCCGGTTACTTATGCAGGCGGTGTCGGCAGTTTTGAAGATCTTCGGGAACTAAAAGAATTAGGAAAAGACAGATTGAATGTGACTATCGGCAGTGCACTTGATTTATTCGGCGGACCGATGGCTTATGAGAAAGTGCTGCATTATATAAGAGCATGAAAACTGCTGGTTTTGTCAGAGAAGTTTTTAGAAAAGTCTGATCTGTAAAAGGTATTATAATCAGAAAAAATGTCAATTAGAATAGGAGTGATTTTTTAGATGAGCAGATATACGAAACAGGATATATTTAATATGGTAGAGGAAGAGGATGTGGAATTTATCCGTCTGCAGTTTACGGATATGTTTGGAACTTTAAAAAATGTTGCGATCACATCCAGCCAGTTAGAGAAAGCATTGAATAATGAATGCATGTTTGACGGTTCATCCATTGAGGGATTTGTCCGGATCGAGGAGTCAGATATGTATCTGTATCCGGATCTTGACACTTTTGTAATATTCCCATGGCGTCCGCAGCAGGGAAAGGTTGCAAGGATCATCTGTGATGTTTATACATCGGATAGAAAACCTTTTGAGGGAGATCCGCGTTATATATTAAAGAAAGCAGTGGAAGATGCAACGCAGATGGGATATCGTTTTGATGTCGGACCGGAATGTGAGTTTTTCCTTTTCAATCAGGATGAGGATGGACAGCCGACAACGATAAGCACAGAGCGTGCAGGATATTTTGATCTTGGACCGATCGATCTTGGTGAGAATGCAAGACGTGATATGGTATTGACATTAGAGGATATGGGATATGAGATCGAGGCTTCCCATCATGAGGTGGCACCGGCACAGCATGAGATTGATTTCCGTTATGATGAGGTGGTTAAGACCGCAGATAATATTATGACATTTAAACTGGCAGTCAAAACGATTGCAAAACGTCATGGCATGTTTGCAAGTTTTATGCCAAAGCCGAAATTTGGCATTAACGGTTCCGGCATGCATGTGAATATGTCTCTTTCCAAGAATGGAAAAAATATTTTTGATGACCCGGACGGCGAGTTAGGACTCAGCAAAGAAGCATACTGGTTTATCGGCGGTCTGATGAAACATATGAAAGGAATGGCGGCGATTACCAATCCGCTTGTCAATTCCTATAAGCGTCTGGTTCCGGGATATGAGGCACCAATCTATATTGCATGGTCTGTGACAAACCGCAGTCCGCTGATCCGTATTCCGGTTACCAGAGGAGAGGGCACGAGGGTGGAGCTCAGATGCCCGGATTCGGCAGCTAACCCATACCTGACACTTGCAGTATGTTTACAGGCAGGACTTGATGGTATCAGGAATCAGATTGAGCCACCGGCAGCAGTGACGGAAAACGTTTTTGAGATGCGTTTATCCCAGAAAAATAAACTGGGAATCGAAGAACTTCCGGCTGACCTTGGAGAGGCACTTGCAGAATTTGAAAAGGACGAATATTTACAGAATGTGTTGGGCAGACACGCGACGGAAAAATATATTGAAGCCAAAAAATCGGAATGGGCAGATTACCGTGCACAGGTATCCGATTGGGAAATCAATAATTATCTGTATAAAATCTGAGATAGGAATGAAGGGGAAAAGATTTGACAAATATTATCGTTGCATTCCCAAAACAGGATACCGCGCGTAATATCAAAAAGATCCTGATGCAGAACGGACATCACGTGGATGTCATCTGCACAACAGGTGCCCAGGCTTTGCAGAATGCAAATGAGTTAGAAGGCGGGATCATGGTGTGCGGTTATCGTTTTGTGGACATGATGTATACGGAATTACATGATTATCTCCCCTCTCAGTTTGAAATGCTGCTCGTGGCTTCACCGGGAAACTGTGGTGAGCGTGATGTGGAAAATCTAGTCTGCTTGTCGACGCCGCTTAAAATCAATGAGTTGCTCCAGACCGTTGAAATGATGGAATACAAGGTCACACGCAGGCGGAAGAAAGCAAGGCAGAAGCCAAAGGAACGGTCGGAGGAGGAAATAAATCTGATCAGTGAAGCAAAAGCACTTTTGATGGAGCGCAATAACCTGACAGAAGAAGAAGCTCACCGATATATGCAAAAGAGAAGTATGGATAACGGGACGGGACTGACAGAGACTGCCCAGATGATACTTAGTTTACTTACATAAAAATAATTGGCTGTACTGTATTACAGCTGCAAAAACTGCCGGTTCACACTGATATGTGTCTGAAATTTCTGAAACATATAGGTGTGAACCGGCAGTTTTTTGGATGGTCAGAATAATTTAAAATATAATTCCTGATAGCCCTAAGATTGTATGTAACAGTCTGTGCCGCTAAAATTTTTCTACAGATTTTTATAAAACTGTTCAAGGTTATTCATTTTTGCACTCATATTTGTAAAAAGAGCATCCACTAATGTTATGGCAGCCATGGACTCCACAACGACTACGGCGCGCGGGACGATGATCGGATCGTGGCGTCCTTTAATGCTCACATCAATTTCTTCACCGTTTTTATTGACAGTCTGCTGGGTAGCAGCGATAGAAGGGGTAGGTTTGATCGCAGCGCGTAGTATAATATCACTTCCGTCACTCATTCCACCTAAAATACCTCCGGCATGGTTGGTCGTTTTGACTGTTTTCCCATCAGCACCGATGCGGAAAGCATCGTTGTTATTTTTTCCGGTTGCCTTTGCAACATCAAAACCGTCACCGATTTCAAATCCCTTTACCGCACCGATCGACATGATCGCTTTTGCAAGATTTGCATTTAACTTTTCAAACACAGGATCACCGATTCCGGCAGGAACACCCTGAATGATACATTCCACAACACCGCCGGAAGAGTTTTGCTCCGCAATGCAGGCATTTAAATAATTTTCTGCATTTTCTGCGGCATCGGCATCCGGCATATAAAGCGGATTTTCATTGATCTGTGTGGCATCAAAATTCTGCGCTGCGATACAGATTGGTCCGATGGAACGTGTGTAGGTCAAAAATGTGATGCCAAGCTGGTTTAATATTTTAACGGCGATCGCACCGGCTGCAACGCGTCCGATCGTTTCACGGCCGGAGGAACGTCCACCGCCCCGGTAATCACGAAAACCGTATTTCTGGTCAAATGTATAATCTGCATGCCCCGGACGGTAATAGGAGGCGATCTCACTGTAATCTTTTGATTTCTGATTCTGATTATATACGACAAGGGAAATCGGTGTTCCGGTCGTTTTTCCTTCAAATACACCGGATAAGATCTCGACAGCGTCATCTTCCTTCCGGGGGGTAGTGAATTTTGACTGTCCAGGTTTCCTGCGGTTTAAAAACTTCTGGATGTCATTTTCATCAAGAGGCAGACCAGCCGGACATCCATCTACCACAACGCCGAGTCCCTTCCCGTGGGATTCGCCCCATGTTGTAATCCTAAAAATCGTGCCAAATGATGAACCAGCCATGAAATATTCCTCCTGAAAATGTTTATTGGTATTTATCATTATAAAAGATTTCTCTTTTCGTGACAACAGGAATATGTTAAAATGGGAAAAGCGTTTATTGACAGGAAATCAGATTACAGGGATGAAATATATGGATAAACAATACAGGGTAAAAAAACTGGATAAACCGGTCGACTGGATGGTGGAGGTACCGGGATCGAAGAGTATGACGAACCGTGCACTTTTGATGGCGGCTTTATCGGATGGTGAAGTGAAGTTAGACGGTGTTTTATTTTCCGATGATTCGAGACACTTTCTGGAGAGTCTGGTGTCACTGGGATTCACGGTAGATATCAATGAGCAGGAAAAAAAGGTTACTGTTTTGGGCTGTGGCGGGGATATTCCAAAGAAACAGGCAGTGATCAATGTCGGAAGTGCCGGGACAGCCGCACGTTTCCTGACGGCAATGCTTGGATTTTCAGATGGGGAATATACGATCGAGGCATCGGAGCAGATGAAAAAGAGACCGATGGAGGAGTTGTTTTCTCTGCTTATGGGAGTTGGAGCAAAGATCACTTATCTGGAAAAAGAAGGTCATCTGCCGGTACAGATCTGTGGCAGGAGAAATCAAAAAGCAGACAGAGATCATGTGACTGCAGAGAATGAGGATATTGTATTGCAGAATCATGATACAGACCAGTCACAGGCAGATACAAAGCAGGATGCTTATAATGATCAGTTACAGGCAGAACAAAAACCGTTACGCTTAGATCTTGATATCAGCAAGAGTACCCAGTTTTTAAGTGCGCTTCTACTGATCTCTCCGATGGTACAGCAGGGATTAGACATCCACATCACAAGTGAGAAAACAGATGGTTCCTATATCCGCATCACAAGAAAAATGTTAGCGGACGCGGGTGTGGAAGTAAAATATGACGGAAAAAATTATTGTGTAGAACCGAAAGCCATATATCAGAAAAAGCATTACCAGATCGAACCGGATCTCTCAGCCGCATGTTATTTTTATGCAGCAGCCGCGATCACAGGCGGCAGGGCACTTGTAAAACATGTGCATCCGGATAACAGCCAGGGAGATATGAAGTTTTTAGATGTGCTCACACAGATGGGCTGTACTGTCACAGAAAAAACGGATGGAATCGAAGTGACCGGACCAGCGGAAGGACAATTAAAAGGAATCGACATAGATATGAATGACTTTTCAGATCAGGCACTTACCCTTGCTGCGATCGCACCGTTTTGTAACTCCGATGTGCATATAACTCACATCGGACATATCCGCGGACAGGAATGTGACCGCCTTCATGCCATGTCAGAGGAACTGACAAAGCGCGGGATCATATGTACCGAAGAACCGGATGCCATAACGATTAAGCCGGGTACTCCGGCACCGGGAATCATATCCACTTATGAAGATCACCGTGTTGCAATGTCATTTGCCCTCTTAGGTTTAAAGGTGGATGGAATCGTGATAGATAACCCATCCTGCTGCCGCAAAACTTTTGAGAATTATTTTGAGCTGCTGGATGTGTTATCTGGTAAAAACAGATAATGCTCAAAGAATATGGAAAATATCTGCTGCAAGACGATATTTTCATACAAGTAAAAATAACCAAAGCGAAACTCCACAAAAAAGTAAATTCGCCCCCATTTTATACATAAAAACAACAAGGAAAAAGGAGATTATAAACAATGTACGAACTACTAAAACAGGAAGGCCGTGCCAAACGCGGCATCCTTCACACCGTCCACGGTGATATACAAACCCCGGTATTCATGAATGTCGGCACTGTTGCTGCCATCAAAGGAGCTGTATCCACCGAGGACTTAGAGCAGATCAAATGTCAGGTAGAACTGTCAAACACCTACCACCTGCACGTCCGCACAGGAGACAAGCTGATCCGCGAAGTTGGCGGACTTCACAAATTCATGTCCTGGAACCGTCCGATTCTTACGGACTCCGGCGGATTTCAGGTATTTTCCCTTGCCGGGCTGCGCAAGATCAAGGAGGAGGGAGTTTATTTCCATTCCCACATTGACGGTGCAAAAATTTTCATGGGACCGGAAGAGAGCATGCAGATCCAATCGAACCTTGGTTCTACGATCGCAATGGCGTTTGATGAATGTGCTCCCGCACTTGCAGACAGAAGTTATGTGGAGGCTTCCGTGGCGCGTACAACCAGATGGTTAGAGCGCTGTAAAACAAAAATGCAGCAGCTAAACTCCGAGGAGGGAACGGTCAACTGTCATCAGATGTTATTTGGAATCAATCAGGGCGCTATCTATTCGGATATCCGTATCGATCATGCAAAACGTATTTCAGAATTGGATTTAGACGGCTATGCAGTCGGCGGACTTGCAGTCGGCGAGACGCATGAGGAGATGTACCATATTTTGGATGAGACGGTGCCTTATCTGCCGCTTCACAAACCGACCTATCTGATGGGCGTCGGTACTCCGGCAAATATCTTAGAAGGCGTAGAGCGCGGCGTTGATTTCTTTGACTGCGTATATCCGACCAGAAACGGACGTCACGGTCATGTATACACCAATCAGGGAAAGATCAATCTTTTTAATCAGAAATATGAAAAAGACATGCGCCCGATCGAGGAAGGCTGCGGCTGTCCGACCTGCCGCCGTTACAGCAGGGCATATGTGCGCCACCTGTTAAAAGCAAAAGAAATGCTTGGTATGAGACTCTGCGTGCTCCACAATCTGTATTTTTACAATACAATGATGGAAGAGATCCGCGATGCCATCGATGAAGGCAGATTCCATTCTTATAAGGAAGAAAAGCTGTACGGTATGGGACAGATCAACCGCGAGAAAGAAAAACAGAATGGCTAAAAATAAATTAATCATAAAATTTGGCAAAGTGCTTGTCTAAAAAGCCTATTTTGTGTATTATGTATTGTAATGTCTATTAAATTTAGGAGGAACTGAGAAGATGTCAATTTTAGCATCCACTTCATCCGCATCCACAGCAGCAGGCTGGGGCGGTATGATTATCTGGTTAGTAGTTTTATTTGGTTTCATGTACTTTTTCATGATCCGTCCGCAGCAGAAAGAAGCAAAGAAGAAAAATGCAATGCTGTCAGAGCTTGCAGTCGGTGATACTGTACTGACAACAAGCGGATTTTACGGTACTGTGATCGATATCGCAGATGATACCGTGATCGTTGAGTTCGGTAATAACAAGAACTGCCGTATCCCGATGCAGAAAGCTGCAATCTCCGCAGTGGAGAAACCGGAAGAAGCAATGGAGAAATAAGTGTAGTACCAGAAAGCCTGTTATGTGTGGATGAGAAAACATAACAGGTTTTTCTTTATAGGAGTAGAATATTTATGGAATTTATATTCTGCTGCCTGACAGAAAAGTTTTAGAGGGGCAGAAGATGAAATTAAATACGGTAGGGATTGCATTGTCGTATTATCGGGAGAAGTATGGATTGTCCATGACACA
>ENA-UERX01002030-UERX01002030.1-human-gut-metagenome-genome-assembly--contig:-NODE-2030-length-10733-cov-3.481325_pt1 | contig 10733 bp, 11 predicted proteins | sample MGYA00242992_ERZ507993 | MGnify/ENA primary metagenome ERZ507993 (study PRJEB26167, sample SAMN06115487) | human gut metagenome | host: Homo sapiens | place: China:Chongqing | collected 2015-04-10... | reverse complement strand
TACTTAGCGTACAAAATATTTAAGAGGTGTTATTTTATGAAAAGCAAAAAAGTTCTTTCACTGCTTCTTGCATGTGCAGTGACCATATCTATGGGAACAACCGTATTTGCTTCCACAGAAGATCAGATTGCAGTAGCACAGGAACAGAAGCAGGAAGCGCAGGCAGGGCTTGCTCAGGCACAAGCGAACATCAGTGACCTGGAAAGCAAGAAACAGGAGCTTGAATCTTACCTGTCAGAACTGAATACTCAATATACAGAACTTACAGACAGTATTTCACAGCTCAGCGTGGAAGCCGCTGAAAAAGAAGAAGAGCTGAAAAATGTGCAGGCAGAGCTTGAAAAAGCAAAGCAGGATGCACAGGATCAGTACGAAGCCATGAAGATCCGTATTAAATATATGTACGAAAATGGCGGAAGCACAATGCTTGAGCTTCTTCTTTCTTCAAATAATCTTTCTGATTTCTTAAACGAAGCAAGCAACATCGCATCTATTTCTACATATGACAGAAATATGCTTAAGAAATATGAAGAAACACAGGACGCAATCAAAACTCAGGAGGCACAGGTGGCGAAAGAATCTACTTCCATCAGCAATCTTCTTACAGAAAAAAGCTCCAAGCAGCAGGAAGTTCAGAATCTGGTATCCACTACCAACGATAATATCAGTTCCTATGTAAACCAGATCAGTGCAAGTCAGGAAGAGGCAAGTGCACTGATGGCACAGGTGAACAGTGCAGACAGCAGCATTTCGCAGTTGATGGAACAGGCAGAGCAGGAACGTGCAGCAGAGGAAGCTGCGGCTGAAGCGGCTGTGGCAGCAGAAGCAGCCCGGGATACAGAAGATACTGGTGCATCTGATGAAGGCGACAGTTCTGAGGAAGCGACAACAGATGCAGAAGAAATTTCTACAGACGATAGCAGCTCTGAATCTTCTGATGCGACGGAGGATACATCCGGCGCAGAAGACAGCAGCACTTCAGACGATACATCTGCTGAGGACACATCTTCAGACAGTTCTGACAGCAGTTCTTCCGATTCCGGTTCTTCCAGCCAGGGAACATACCTTGGAAACTTTATGCTGACAGGATATTGTAACTGCGCACAGTGCTGCGGAACAGCAGGAAATGCAACAGCAAGCGGTGTTATGCCAACAGCAGGACATACCGTAGCAATGGCTGGTGTACCTTTTGGAACACAGCTTCTGATCAATGGTACCGTTTATACCGTAGAAGACCTTGGAACTCCTTATGGACATGTTGATATTTACTGCGGCAGCCATAGCGAGGCACTGAGCTTCGGATTACAGTATGCAGATGTGTACCAGTTAAACTAAAGGGGAATTTAATATATACAGAGAACTTGCCACTTTGGCATAAAAACAGCAGACCATGAAGGTCTGCTGTTTTGCGTTACGTTATTTTAGAGATATGGTGTACCGGGGATTTCCGGATATGAACCCATACCGATCAGAAGCTCTAGGCCAACCTGGCGTGCCTCAAGTACAGCTGCCTTAACTGCGCTGGCATCGCCGGAAATACCAAGGATCACTTCATTGGAATGACTGGTTCCGATACTTGGTGTCATATAGCAGGTAATATTTACTGCTGATGCCTTCATTGCGGTATCTGCCATTACAAGACCGATTGCAGCCGGGGAACCCGCCATGAATCCGAATGCTTCACCGGGAACTGCATGAAATGCATTCTGTAATGCGGCGCCAGCACTGGCTGAGTAAGTAAACTCCAGATGACCGGACTCACTGATATAAAGTTCACCGGCATTTTTCTTTGTAAGTTCCAGTGCCAGTTCAATCGCATGCCGTACATCTGAAACATCATTACCACCAATCACGATATAGTTTCCGTGGCCACCCCAGCCTTTGGTATCACGCGGAAATTCGATGGAAAGCACATCCGTATTGGTTGCTTTGACCGCATCATCGATCGCTGTGATCTGTCCTGCCGCGCCTGTCCTTGAACTGAAAAGTCCGAGTGCATGATACCTAGTACCCACATTCATTTCTTTTAATAATGTATCATCAATTCCGGAAATCACCAGTCCAATCGTGTCAAGAACGGTGGTCCCCACAAATTCTGTCCGTGTACAATGTGTGCTGATACTTTTTACATCAATCATGAGAAAACTCCTTTCTGTTCTGATGTTCATATCGAATCATCCTGAACAGATCTTTGATATAAATATAACGTATTATGTACTCGTTTGCAAGAAAGAACACCGACAAAACATGTGTTGAGTGTACTTTTAAATTTTTTTTAAAAAATCTCAAAAAAGTTGTTGACATTTGCATTTCACTATAATATAATATGTCTTGCGTCAAGCGACGAAGCAAAATCAAATAACGAAGTGTGGCTCAGTTTGGTAGAGCGCTGCGTTCGGGACGCAGAGGTCGCAGGTTCAAATCCTGTCACTTCGACTACTTGGCAGGGGCGCCGAAAGCTTTAGAGATAAGGCTTTCGGTGTTTTTTTGCGTTGGCATAAAAAGCATCAAAATTCATCTGGTCACGAATTTAGTCACGAAAAAAATACCCGGACGGGAAACATCTCTCACTTCAATTGTAAGTAATTTTCTCCATCCGGGCATACCTTCTCTTTATTTTATTGTTTTTGTATTTTCTTTATTTAATCCCAGCCCATACATTCTGTTCCGGTTTACTCTGCTGCTTCAACCGCTTCGGCAGGTTCTGCATCCAACATCTCCTGATATTTGCCGAGGATCAGTGTCTGGATCATGTCTCTCGTACCGGAATTGATCGGATGTGCAATGTCTCTGTACTCTCCGTCTGTAGCCTTGCGGCTCGGCATAGCGATAAACAGTCCTTTTTCGCCTTCGATCACTTTGATATCATGAACTACAAATTCCTCATCAATCGTGATAGAAACAACTGCTTTCATCTTTCCCTCTTTTGCTACTTTTCTTACACGTACGTCTGTAATATTCATCGTGTCTGCCCCTTTCATTTTCATACGCATTTATGAGTTCGCATTATAATGCGTATCTCTCATTTTTCTCAACGACGATTTTAATCTCGTTTTCGCCGCAGTAGCAGGAATTCGCACGAATGGTATCCCTGCTCTCAACAATACAGTTCTCGATACGTGTATTGTCCCCAATATAAACATTATTAAGAATCACAGAGTTCTTAATCACACAGTTGTTGCCTACATAGACATCCTTAAACAAAACAGAATTCTCGACGGTTCCGTTGATGATCGATCCGCTTGAAACAAGACTGTTTTTAACAACTGCCCCCGGATTATATTTAGCCGGTGGAAGATCGTCAATCTTGGTCTTGATCGACGGTTCCTGCTTAAAGAAATAATTCCGGATATCATGCCGCAGGAAATCCATGTTGGTACGATAGTATGCTTCTGCAGTAGAAATATTGCTCCAGTAAGCATCTGTCTTGTATCCGTAGATTCTCTTGAGATTTTTGTAACGGATCAGAATATCGTTTACAAAATCATGTCTGCCTTCAAGTGCCGCGCGCTCCAGAAGCTCGATCAGCTGTCTTCTTCGTACTACGTAGATACCGGTAGAAATTGTATTATAGGAAGAAACGATTGGTTTTTCTTCGAACTCTACGATTCTGTCGTCATCATTCATACGTACCACACCAAAGCGTTCTACTTCTTTCTGATCTTCACAGGTGGTGCAGACGACAGTGATATCCGCACGCTTTGCGATATGATACTCAAGCACTTTATTATAATCCATCCGGTATATACAGTCACCGGATGCGATAACTACATATGGTTCATGACTTTCTTTCAGAAAATCAATGTTCTGATAGATGGCATCTGCTGTTCCCTGATACCACAGGCCATTGTCCTTCGTGATCGTAGGTGTAAATACAAACAGACCGCCCTGTTTACGTCCAAAATCCCACCATTTCGAGGAGCTTAAATGTTCATTCAGCGAACGGGCATTGTACTGTGTCAGTACAGCGACCTTCTGAATATGAGAATTCGCCATATTACTCAGTACAAAATCAATACTGCGGTAACTTCCCGCTACAGGCATCGCTGCGATAGCCCTCTTATCCGACAGTTCTCTCATACGGCTGTTGTTTCCGCCAGCCAGAATAATACCTATTGCTCTCATGCCTGCTCACCATCCTTTGCTTTGATCACCTGTCCGCTCTCCAGGATTCCTCCCGGATAATCTTCTGCTGTAGTCACTCCGGATATGGCAGTATTTCTACCTATTTTTACATTATCAGGAATTACACTCCGTTCTCCGACTGTCGCCAGACCAAATGCATAAACTGCCGGTTTCAGTACGTTTGCTGCTTCTTCTCCGAAGCCCAGTGTAACTTTATTTCCGATCACAACATCCTCTGCTACGATTGCCTTATCAAGAACAGTATCTTCCCCGATCTGCGAATTACGCATGATGATCGAATCCCGCACAACAGTACCCCTGCCGATCACTACGTTCGGCCCGATCACAGAATGATATACTTCACCATAGATCTCGGCGCCTTCTCCAATCAGACACTGGTCTGTCACGGCATCCTCAGCAATATACTGTGGTGGAATAATGTCTCCCTTTGTATAGATTTTCCAGAATTCTTCGTACAGATTGAATTCCGGAATGATATCGATCAGTTCCATATTTGCTTCCCAGTAAGATCCCAGTGTGCCGACATCTTTCCAGTAGCCGTTATATTCGTAGGCAAAAAGTCTCTGTCCTTTGTCCTTACAATAAGGAAGGATATGCTTGCCAAAATCGCAACTGCTCTGATCTTTCAGCGCGATCAGTGCTTCTTTGAGCACCGGCCAGCTGAATATGTAGATACCCATGGAAGCAAGATTACTGCTCGGTTTCTCCGGTTTTTCTTCGAACTCCGTCACGCGTCCTGTCTCATCTGTAACCATGATGCCGAAGCGGCTTGCTTCTTCTATCGGAACCGGCATACAGGCAATCGTTATGTCAGCCTTGTTTGCTTTGTGATAGTTCAGCATAACTTCGTAATCCATTTTATAAATATGATCTCCCGAGAGAATCAGTACATAATCCGGATTGTACTGCTGCATATAATCCAGATTCTGAAAAATTGCATTGGCCGTCCCGGTATACCATTCGCTGTTGGTACTCTTTTCATATGGAGGAAGTACGGTCACACCGCCCTCGTTTCTGTCCAGATCCCACGGAATACCAATGCCGATATGGGTGTTCAACCGCAACGGCTGATACTGTGTCAGAACACCGACTGTATCGATTCCTGAATTGATACAGTTACTCAACGGAAAATCAATAATGCGATATTTCCCACCAAAAGCGACTGCTGGTTTTGCTACTTTTTGTGTCAATACGCCCAGTCTGCTGCCCTGACCGCCAGCTAAAAGCATGGCAATCATTTCTTTCTTCATCATCGCGCAATCACCTCTTGTATATTATGATGTCCCATTATACCATACTTCCAAATATTAGTGAACATTTTTTACAAATAATTTGTCAGTATTTTATTTTTTTTATATCTATTGCACACTTTTTTATTTCATACTGTTTCTATATGTTTATTTTTATGTGCATTTTCGACAATTTTTGTCATTTTGTTTCTAAACAAATGCACAGTAATACCCCCAAAAGTAACACTTTTCATTTTTAGCCGACCGCGTTATAATAGAAATATTAAAGATAAGGAGATTATATTATGTATCAGATAGACTTCCATAAACCGCTCTCTATCCATTTTATCGGTATTGGCGGTATCAGTATGAGCGGACTTGCTGAAATACTTCTGGAAGAGGGTTTCACAATTTCCGGTTCTGACTCCAAGAAAAGCCCCCTGACCAGTCTTCTGGAAAGCAAAGGTGCAAAGATCTACTATGGTCAGCGCGCTTCCAATATTTCCGATTCTGTTCAGGTTGTTGTTTATACAGCTGCCATCCATCCGGACAACCCGGAATTCGCCTGCGCGAAGGAAAAAGGTCTCCCGATGCTGACAAGAGCCCAGCTTCTCGGACAGATCATGCGTAACTACGATACTTCTATCGCAGTTGCCGGTACACATGGAAAGACCACAACCACTTCTATGCTGTCACACATTCTTCTGAAGGGCGAATGCGACCCGACGATCAGTGTCGGCGGTATCCTTCCTGCAATTGGCGGCAATATCCGTGTCGGACAGTCCGAGACCTTCCTGACAGAAGCATGTGAATACACCAACAGCTTCCTCAGCTTTTTCCCGACACTCGGAATCATTTTAAATATGGATGCCGACCATCTGGATTTCTTTAAGGATATTGATGACATCCGTCATTCTTTCCGTAAATTTGCAGAGCTTCTTCCTGCTGACGGTGCGCTCATCATCAATGCAGATACACCGAAATACGAAATGGTTGCCGAAAACCTTCCATGTAAAGTGATCACCTACGGTCTTGAACACGATGCTGAGTATACCGCTTCTGACATCACTTATGACGAATTCGGACATCCGACTTTCCATGTTCTTCATAATGGCGAAGACATCGGTACCTGTTCCCTGAAAGTACCGGGCATCCACAACGTATCCAATGCCCTCGCTTCCATCGCAGCAGGCAGACTTCTTGGTCTTGATAATGAAGTGATCTTCGCCGGACTGAAAGATTTCGGTGGTACAGACCGTCGTTTCCAGTACAAGGGCAAAGTCGGTGAAGTCACCATCATTGATGACTACGCACACCATCCGACAGAGATCGAGGCTACACTTCATGCAGCACATAATTATCCACACAAAAAGATCTGGTGTGTCTTCCAGCCTCACACTTATACACGTACAAAAGCTCTGCTTCCGGAATTTGCAAAGGCTCTGACACTTGCGGATCACGTAGTCCTTGCAGATATTTATGCAGCGCGCGAAACCGATAACCTCGGAATTGCCTCTGCAGATCTTCAGAAACATATCAGGGAACTCGGCACTCCGTGCGAATATTTCCCGACTTTCGATGAAATTGAAAACTTTTTACTCGAAAATTGTACACAGGGCGACCTGTTGATAACTATGGGGGCCGGAGACGTTGTAAACATTGGCGAACAGCTCCTTGGCAAATAAGTTATCCACATTATCCACATGTTTATACACATTTTTCACCGTGCATGACATGTGGATTTTTTCTGCCATTTTACTTTACATAATATCCTGTCGATTTATCGCAATTTTCGCGGAAATACAACAAACTTCGTCATTTTATGAGGTTACAAATAATTTACAGCAAAATTCGATTTCCACATTATCCACATTATCCACATTTCTTTGTGGAAATCTCCTGTAGAAAAATACCCTATTCTCATTTGAAAAATCTTGTGCTATAATCCTAGTGTTCCAGATATACCGCTGTTTACGCGGTACCCGTAATGTCTGTTCACGCAGATATTTTCGTTTAGAAAGCGAGCGATCTATCATGTCAATGATCACATTACATAACACCTCCCATCCGGAGGTAACAATATTATCTAATACATTTATCGACAATTATATGCCGGAGGCCAATGGAGAATTTGTAAAAGTTTATATCTATCTTTTACGCGCCCTTTCCAGTGCTCCGGTTTCTTTCAGTCTGGAGCAGATGGCTGACCGGCTTCTCTGTACAGAGCGCGACATTCTCCGCGCGCTGAAATACTGGGCAAAGCAGGAGCTTCTGACTCTCGATTTTACAGACAATAATAAATTATGCGGGATTGCCCTGCTCTCCCCTTCCGCTACGCCTTCTGACAGCGCTGCGGCAGAGATCAGCGGCACTGCCGAACCGGTTCCGACAAAAGCATCTGCAAAGCCGTCTTCTGCCCGCCCGGAAGCGCTTACTCCGGAGCGTGTAAGTGAACTCAAACAAAACGAGGACATCATCCAGCTTCTTTACGTTGCCGAACAGTATCTCGGTAAGACCCTCTCTCCTACAGAGGTTCAGAAGCTTTTGTTTTTCTATGACGGTCTTGGTATGTCCGTAGACCTGATCGACTATCTGATCGAGTACTGCGTCGGACACAATCACAAGAGCATCCGCTACATCGAAAAGGTTGCTCTTGCCTGGGCACAGGAAGGCATCACATCCGTTGAAGAGGCAAAACAGTCCGGTTCCCGATATAATAAGGATTATTTTTCCATTCTGAAGGCACTGGGCATCACCAACCGTAATCCGGTCGAGACAGAAATCACACTGATGGACACCTGGCTCAAGACCTATGGTTTTTCCATGGAGATCATTCAGGAGGCATGTAACCGAACCGTCCTCCAGACCGGACAGGCAAGTTTCCAATACACTGACAAGATTCTTGAAGGCTGGAAGCAGAAAGAGGTCCGCACGATGGACGACATCCGTTCTCTGGACAGCGCACACAGGAAAAAACGTCAGGAAAAAAAGGCTGCCCGAGACTCCCGTCCGGCACCGGCATCCAACAACCGATTCAACAATTTCCAGCAGCGTGAATATAATTTCGACGAATACGAAAAGCACCTGCTGAACCAGTAAAAGGAGAAAACCGTGGCACTGCAGAATTTTCAGTATGATATTATCATGAGAGAGTATAACCGCCGCCAGTCTCAGGTACAGCATGACCTTGAAGAACGCCGTGCCGAGGCTTTTGCACGTGTGCCGAGGCTTCTGGAGATTGACAGTGAAGTAGCAGCTTTAAGCGCGCAGAAAGCCCGTTCTCTGCTTCAGGGTGAGCCTGGATCTGTCGACGACCTTAAGAAAGATGTGGCTGCGCTCTCTGCTGAACGCCGTTCCCTTCTTAAGAAAAACGGTTTTTCCGAAGATTATCTTGAACCGCATTACTTCTGTCCGATCTGTCAGGACACGGGATATACTGGTGGTCAGAAATGCACCTGTTTTAAGAAAGCTGAGATCGAATTGCTCTATACACAGTCCAATCTCACCGAGATTCTCAAAAAAGAGAACTTTGAACACTTTTCTTTTGACTGGTATTCTGATACAATAAAAAATGAAGCTACCGGACTGACTGCCCGCGAGACCGCCAAACGTGCTTACGATGCCGCAGTAAACTTTGTCCGGGATTTTGATACACGCTCACAAAACCTGTTTCTGTACGGCAGCACCGGAGTCGGAAAGACCTTCCTCTCACACTGCATAGCCAATGCTCTTCTCGAAAGCGCACATTGTGTTCTTTACTTTTCTGCGTTTGACCTGTTTGACCGTCTGGCGCAGACAGCTTTCTCGAAGAAGCCCGAGACAGATATGGGCGATGATTTTATTTTTGACTGCGATCTTCTTATTATAGATGATCTCGGGACTGAACTGACCAACAGTTTTGTTTCGTCGCAGCTGTTCCTGTGTATTAACGAGCGTATCGCACGCCGCAAATCCACGATCATTTCGACGAACCTGAAACTGGAAGACTTTTCAGCCACCTATTCCGAGAGAACTTTTTCCCGGATAGCAAGCAATTATCAGATGTTGAAACTTATTGGCAAAGATATCCGAATCCAGAAAATATTTTTAGGAGGAAAATAAACGATGGCACAGCTTAACAGCAAAGAACTGACAACACTTCCGGTAGGCAGACTTGGACTGATTCCCCTCCAGAGTTGCCGCCCACTTGGCGAGAAAGTTGACGAGTGGCTTGTACAATGGAGAAAAGAACGCATCAGCCCTGAATTAGATTCTTTTGCATTTGAGGGATACAGACGTGATTCTTACATCGTTGATGTCAAAACACCACGTTTTGGTTCCGGTGAAGGTAAAGGTGAGATCGGTGAATCCGTCCGTGGTGACGATATTTACCTTATGGTGGATGTATGCAACCACAGTCTTTCTTACAGAATCAGCGGTTTCACAAACCTGATGTCTCCGGATGATCACTTTCAGGATCTGAAGCGTGCCATTGCTGCAATCGGCGGCAAAGCCCGCAGAATCAATGTCATCATGCCGTATCTCTATGAAAGCCGCCAGAGCAAACGTGTCGGCCGCGAATCCCTCGACTGTGCTTCCGCACTTCAGGAGCTCACCAGCATGGGGGTGGAGAATATCATTACATTTGATGCACATGATGCCCGTGTACAGAACGCAACTCCTCTTCACGGATTCGAGACGATCCAGCCGTCATATCAGTTTATAAAAGCCCTTCTCCACAATGTGGAAGGTCTTCATATTGACAATGACCATTTCATGATCATCAGCCCGGACGAGGGAAGCATGCGCAGAGCCATCTATCTTGCAAACGTTCTTGGCGTGGACATGGGTATGTACTACCGCCGTCTTGACTACAGCAAAATGGTCAAAGGCCGCCATCCGATCGCAGCTTACGAGTTCCTCGGACCAAAGCTTGAAGGCAAAGATGTCATCCTGATCGATGATATGATTTCTTCCGGTAAGAGCATCCTTGAGATCGCATCTCTTCTTAAGAAACGCGGCGCCGGCAAGATCTTTATCTGTACCACCTTCGGTCTCTTCACCGAAGGAATGGAAAAATTTGACGAAGCTTACCAGAACGGTATCTTTGATAAACTTCTTACTACAAACCTTGTTTATCAGACACCGGAGCTTCTCTCCAAACCGTATTACATCACATGCGATATGAGCAAATATATCGCACTGATCATTGATACGCTGAATCATGATATGTCTGTCAGCCACCTTCTGAATCCTGCAGACAGAATCAAACGTTGCGTCAGCAACTATATGGCTCAGTACGAGAAATAATTTTTCAGATATCCTGGTCAGAAGTTTATGCAGCCGGATATTTGACGACAGAAAACCCCTGCGGAATCT
>ENA-UERX01002025-UERX01002025.1-human-gut-metagenome-genome-assembly--contig:-NODE-2025-length-10748-cov-35.839378_pt1 | contig 10748 bp, 8 predicted proteins | sample MGYA00242992_ERZ507993 | MGnify/ENA primary metagenome ERZ507993 (study PRJEB26167, sample SAMN06115487) | human gut metagenome | host: Homo sapiens | place: China:Chongqing | collected 2015-04-10... | reverse complement strand
TTTTCCACATAGCCCTTTTTCACCAGACTGCCGATCTTGTACGCCGCATTGGGGGTGGAGATCTGCATCATGCGGGAAAACTCCGCAATGGTGGGCTCGCCCATGGCCATGATGCCCTCCATGCAGAAGGACTCCACCGTGGTCAGGGTAGCCTCACGGGTGGCAAAACGCTGGAACACGTTCTGATAAAAATGCAGCTTGAATTTGGTGTAGACGTCCTGAAAAGCTTTTTCCAGCATGGGTCATGCGCCTCCAATGGTTCAACTTTTTTACTATACGTTCAGTATACCACGAAAATGCCCCGCTGCATAGCGGAATTTTTACACAGCATCCCCGGAAGTTTTTGCCCGGGTGCGGGCGCGGATGACGCTGAGCACCGCCAGTTCCAGCACGATGGCCACCACCAGCAGCACCAGCGAGGTGACAAGGCTTGCGCGGCTGCCCAGCACCGCCTGTGCAAGGCCGGTGATGATGTAGCACACCGCCGAGCAGGCCGCCGCCGTAATGGCGTAGGGCAGCTGGGTGGAAACGTGGTTCACATGGCTGCAATGCGCGCCCGCCGAGGCCATGATGGTGGTATCCGAGATGGGAGAGCAGTGGTCGCCGCACACCGCGCCGGACAGGCAGGCGGCAATGGACACCACCAGCATCTCGCCGTCCGGGAAGGCCTGACAGACGATGGGGATCAGGATGGAGAAGGTGCCCCAGGAAGTGCCGGTGGCAAAGGCAAGGAACACTGCCACAAGGAAGATGATGAACGGCAGCAGATACTGCAAAGCCGCCGCAGAGCTGCCCAGCAGGTTTGCCACATAATACTTTGCACCCAGCAGGCCGGTCATGCCGGACAGCGTCCATGCAAGGGACAAAATCAGCATGGGGCTGACCATGGCCTTGAAGCCCTCGGGGATGCAGGCGGCAAAGTCCTGAAAGGTCATCACGCCGCGCACCCGGTAAAATACAAAGGTGAACAGCAGGGCAATGCTGCTGCCCAGCACCAGACCCGCCGAAGCGTTGCAGTCCGCAAAGGCGGTGATGAAGTCTACGCCCTCAAAGAAGCCGCCGGTGTACACCATGCCGAAGATACAGGCCGCGATCAGCACCAGCACCGGCGCAAGCAAGTCGATGACATGGCCGTTGGTGTCGCTGCCGTCGTCCACATCGTCACCGTAGGGGCGGTCGGCGGTGGTGAACAGGTCGCCGTTTTGGGCGTTGTCCTCGTTCAGCTTCATGGGGCCGAACTCCGCCCCGGTAAAGATGAGGAACAGACTCATCACCACGGTCATGACGGCGTAATAGTTATAAGGAATGGTGCGCAGGAACATGGTAAAGCCGTTGATGCCGGAGCCCGCCGGGACGCTGGAGGTGACCGCAGCCGCCCAGCTGGACACCGGCGCAATGATGCAGATGGGCGCGGCGGTGGAATCGATCAGGTAGGCCAGCTTTGCGCGGGACACCTTCTGCCGGTCGGTCACCGGGCGCATCACCGAGCCTACGGTCAGGCAGTTGAAGTAGTCGTCCACAAAGATCATCACGCCCAGCAGCAGGGTGGCAAACTGTGCGCCTGCCCGGCTGTGGATGTGGGTGGACGCCCAGCGGCCGAAGGCTGCTGAGCCGCCCGCCTTGTTCATCAGCGCCACCAGAATGCCCAGCATCACCAGAAAGGCCAGAATGCCCACGTTGCCGGAGTCCGACAGCTTGGTGATCATGCCGCCGTCCTCGTTGAAGAACAGGGTGTTCAGCGCCAGCTCAAGGTTGCCGTTGGCATACAGCAGCGCGCCGGAGGCAATGCCCACCAGCAGCGAGGTGTACACCTCCTTGGTGTTCAGCGCCAGCACGATGGCGATGACCGGCGGCAGCAGGGAAAAGAAGGTGCTGTACACCGCACAGGTGTAGGTGGCGGGGTCGGCTACCTTGCCGGGGGTCACCGCCGTGCACCACAGCAGCAGGGCAAAGACGAACAACGCCCCCACCCAAGAAAGATTTTTGTTTTTCATAAGCTCCTCATATCAGGTGTCAATCATTGTCTGCGGGGTTCGTCCGGCGTATCGGGGTGCAGGCTGCGGGGCAGACTACCCACAGAAATGCAAAGGGGGTGTGCACCGTGCCGGATTACAAGGCCATGTACTTTGAACTGTTCCGCGCCAGTGTGCAGGCTGTGCAGCTTTTACAGGACGCGCAGACCCGCGCCGAGCAGCAGCTGCTGGCCGCAGACTTGCCGCCGCTGCGGCTGGACGAAACAGACAAAAGCGACTCTTAGCCCTTTTTGGCCTCGGCCTTAGCGGCAAACTTTTCCTCAAAGATGATAAAGCGCTCGTGGGTGCCGCCGCCCACAGGACCCTTCTCGTCCGCAAGCGTCACCTTGAAGGTCAGCTTGCGGCCCTCTACGGCCACCAGCTCACTGTGGCAGGTCACGGTCATGCCCACAGGGGTGGGTGCGGTGTGCTCCAGCTCCAGCTTGGTGCCCACGGTGCCGCTGCCTGCTTCCAGCGCAGGGGCAACGCTCTGCCAGCAGGTCTTTTCGGCCAGTGCCACCAGTGCAGGGGTGGCAAACACGTCCAGCGTGCCGCTGCCCATGGTCTTTGCGGTATTCTCTGCGCTCACGCGCACGCTCTGCTCGCCGCAGATTCCGGTTTCCAACTTCATATACAGTTCCTCCTTATGCGTCCTATGGACGCAGTTGTGTTATTTGTGGTTACACGCCTTTATAAGATATCACAAAACGCACCGGAATGCACTATTTTTTGCATATTTTTTCAGCGTCTCTTACAGAGGGCGGACGATTTAGAATGTGCTCCGCTGCGCTCTGCACATATTCAGCGGAAAGAATATTTTAAATTTCGCGTTTGGAGCGACCGCGTTTGCGGAGCGCAGCGCAGCAATGAAAGCCCCAGTGGGGCTTTTAAGCGGCAGAGCGGTCTGCGTTAGCAGATGGAGGGGCTTTGCCCCGACAAGCTCTGCGGAGCGCGACAAACGCATTTTCACAAGTGGGGTCGCAGAGGTAAACTGCATTTGCCGCACTGTGTTCAGTTTGGTGAATCCACACTATCAATATTTTAGATTTTACAATTCTTCTGTGCTGTACTATAATGAAGTAGCAACTTTATTTCTCAAAAGTACAGGAGGCTGTTTTCTTGATAGTTGATCTGATTGAAGCGTTTTACCGCCTGCTGTGGGGCGATTTATTCACCCTGCCGGTGGCGGGCGGCATTGGCATCTCCTTTATGGTGGTGCTGCTGTTTGCAGCCGGTATCGGCTTTACCCTGCGCACAAGGCTGCTGCCGGTGCGGCTGTTCCGGGATATGATCGGCGCAGTGTGCGAAAAAAAGCAGGCTGCGGGCGGGCTTTCCTCCTTCCAGACACTGGTCATCTCCACCGCTACCCGGGTGGGCATGGGCAACCTTGTAGGCGTGGTGGCCGCTGTTTCGGCGGGCGGTGCGGGCGCGGTGTTCTGGATGTGGGTCACTGCGCTGCTGGGTGCTTCCACCTCCTTTGTGGAATCCACTCTGGCGCAGAAATACCGCGTGCCGGACCCGCTGTACGGCGGCTGGCGGGGCGGCCCGGCCTACTACCTGCATGTGCTGGCCGAGCGCAAGCGGGGCAAAAAGCTTCGCCGCTCGGTGTGCGCAGCACTGTTTGCGGTGTCCGGCCTGATCTGCTGGTGCGGCATCAGCCAGGTCATCTCCAACTCAGTCAGTTCTGCCTTTGAAAACGCCTTTCACGTCCCGCCACTGGCCACCACCGTGGTGCTTACCCTGCTGGCAGCGCTGATCGTGCTGCGCAAGAATGCCACCGTAAAAAGCCTTGACTTCATCGTGCCGGTCATGGCGGTGTGCTACTTTGTCATCACGGTGGGCATCGTGGTGCTGAATTTCCGGCAGCTGCCCGCCGTGCTGGCACGCATCTTTGCCGAGGCCTTCGGCCTGCGTCAGGTGGCCGCAGGCGGCTTTGGTGCGGTGCTGATGAACGGTGTCAAGCGCGGGCTGTTCTCCAACGAGGCGGGCAGCGGCTCGGCCCCCTGCGCCGCTGCCGCTGCGGAGTGCGACGACCCGGTAAAGATGGGTCTTGTACAGGCGCTGGGCGTATTGATCGACACGGTGGTCATCTGCAGCTGCACTGCTTTTCTGATGCTGCTGGTGCCGCAGGAGATCACCGCCGGGCTGAACGGTATGGATCTTTTGCAGACCGCCATGCAGTACCATCTGGGCAGCTTTGGCATCGTGTTCATTGCGGTGATCTTAGCACTGTTCAGCTTTTCCACCTTTCTGGGGGTGCTGTACTACGCCCGGGGCAATGTGGCCTACCTGTGCGGTGACAACTGGTGGAGCCAGACCGCCTACAAGCTGCTGGCGCTGGCCATGCTGCTGGTGGGCGGCACACAGGCCTACACCGTGGTGTGGGATCTGGGCGACGTTGGCATCGGGCTGATGACCATCTTCAATATGCTGGCGCTCATTCCCCTTTCCGGCGAGGCGCTGACTGCCCTGAACGACTACGAAAAGCGCAAGAAAATAAAATAAGATCACAAAAACGGGCTGCTGCACAAAGTTCTGTGCAACAGCCCGTTTTGTAATATGCGAAAGCTTTCAGCTATGCTGCTTCAGGGCGCAGACGGCGATGCTCAGGGCGCTCCATGCGGCCTGATACATCAGCACCGTGGCGATGGACAGCTGCCAGATGCTGCCCGCATAGGTCAGCAGCACCGCAATGAACACCGAGAAGCACACCGACACCAGCTGCACCGTAGTAGCGCTGGTCTCGGCATTCTGTGCCTGATCGGCAGCCTGTAAGCCGCCGGTCAGGCTGGCAAAGCCCCGGTGGTGGTACAGGCAGCAGTCGGGCTTTTCCGGGGCAGCATCGGCGGCTTCAATGGCCTGACACTGGTCGCCGTCCAGCACGGTGACCATGCCCTCCGGCAGATGATAAGCCTCGGTGATGTGCCGTGCCGTCAGGCTGGGATCCTTGCTGGTGACCAGCAGACGGATGTTTTCCCTTTGCAGGGAGGCAAGGCTGCGTGCCACATTGCGGCCGCCCACATAGCGCAGCACGAACATGGCGTGCAGGTTGCCGGACACCGCCAGATACAAAATCTGCAGCTCACCGTTTTTGGAGTGGCCGTCCTCGTAATCCTGCTCCGGCAGGGTCACGCCCTCCTGCTCCATGTAGCGGCGGGTTCCGATGAGGATGCGGTTATTGTCGCACCATGCCGAGAAGCCCAGCCCGGTGTGCTGCTCCAGATCCTTGACCGGGAACAGGATATCGGTGCGGTCCTCGATGATCTGGCTGAACAGCCCGCGCAGGGTGTCGCAGCTTTCGTTCAGCAAACTTGCCGCATACAGGATGGCGCGGTCGATGCGGCCGCCCTTGAAGATGCGGATATCCTCCAGCGTTACGCTGTCGGCGGTAAACAGGTCGTCGGCGTCCAGCTCAATGGTGTCGATGCCGCCCAGCTCCTCAATGGCCGCCCAGCCGGGCACCACAGCGCCCACAGCGGCAGCAGCTCTTTGCAGCCGCAGCGCCGCCAGACCGGGCACCAGCACCGAGGAAAGGGGTGCGCCCATGCACAGCACGGCAGCCGCCGCAGCCACGGCGCAGTTGATCCCGCCGCCGAACAGCAGGAAGGCTACGCAGCTGAGCACTGCCGCCGCCAGCAGGATACAGGCCACCTTCCGGGCGCGGCGCTCACTGGCGCGCTCGCTGAGGCTCTGCTCCACAAAGTCATCGCTGGCGGTCTGCACCGGGCGGCTCAGCAGCACCCACGGGTCCTTCTGCTCCAGATCCCGGGCGAGGGCGCGGATCAGGTCTTTATCGCGGGTGCGGTAAGCGCCCCGCAGTTCGCCGCCCTCTGCTGCCAGCGCATAGCTGCCCTGCACGGCAGCCAGCATCACCCGGCTGCCCACCAGCGCCAGAAACAGCCCCAGCGCAGCCATACCGGTCAGCAGACCGATGCCCTCGGTGCTGCGGTAGGCGTTGGCATTCAGCATGGCCACCACCGCCTGCAGCAGCGCTGCCACGGCGGCCAGCGCGGGCATGGTGTCCGCACTGGGACGACCGCGCAAACCGGTCAGACCGTCCCGCAGCACCGGATAGCCCACAAACAGGCTGGCGGCAAACAGCAGCAGATTGGCGGCATAGAACGCCGCCGGGGCAGCGTCCGGGTCCAGCACCGAAAGCGGCGGCAGCAGACGCTCTGCTGTCAGCCCAAAGTGCAGCAGCACTACGGCCAGAATGCCCGCCAGCACGCACCGCAGGGTCAGTTCTGCAGCCATGTGGTGCAGCTTGTCGGCGGTGGATTCCGGCACAGTATCCTCGGCAGGGGCAACAGTTTCTGCTGCGGGTGCGTCCTCCGGCTGTGCCGGAGCCGCAGGGGCGGCAGCTGTCGGTGCGGGTGCCGTCTCAGCAGGAGCGCCGTCCTGCTCCAGCGGGAGCAGGGGCAGGCTCATAGTATCCTCTTTTTCTGGCTTGCAGGCAGCGGGCTTTTCGTCCTCTGCCGTGCCGAACATCTGGAAAATAGACTTTTTCTCCGGCTTTTTCGGCAGCGTTTCCGGGTCTGCCGGCGCGCTGGCAAACACCGCCGGCGGCAGCTCCTCAGCAGGCTCCTGTGCAGCCTTTGCCGGGGCTTTTTCCGGCTCTGCGGCGGGCTGTGCAGGCGCGGGCTGCACCTTGGGCTGCGGCGCTGCCTGTACGGGCTTTGCGGGCTGCGGGGCAGGCTTTGCCTTGCCGCTCATGCCGTTGAGCATATCCTTCAGCTGCTGCATCTCCCGTTGTTCCAGCTCCTCCTGCGGCAGCAGCGTCTCCGGGGCGTTCTTCTCCTTAGGCTGCTTTTTGGGGGCCGCAGCAGGCTGCGGCTCCGGCTGGGGTGCAGGCTTTTCCGGCTGCGGCTGCACGGCAGCAGCCGCCTTGGGTGCAGGCACCGGCTCTGCAGGGACGGCCTTGGCAGGCTCTGGGCTGGCGGGCTGCATCGGCATTGCCGGAACAGGGTCTGCGGTACGCAGTTCCAGCGCCATGTCCTCCTGCTCCGGCTGCACCGGCTTTGCATCTGCCCCCAGCAGGATCTCGCCGGTGGGGATCTCCAGCACCGGCTGCGCCAGGGCGGGAGCCTGTTCTTTATCGTGGCTGAACAGCTTGCCCAGCAGCCCGGCCTTGGGCTTTTCCTCCACCGGGGCAGGCTCATCCCGGCGGGTCATCTCCTCGGGCAGATCGATCACACTGGTGCTGAAAAAGTTGCGGAACCGCTCTTCTGCCGAGAGCTCCCCCGCCTGCTTGCCCTTGCGTTCATTTGTATTGTTCGGCATCCTTGTCCCTCCCACTGTTCTGGATGGAGTTTACCGCTTGTTTTATTCTTCTACGGCGCGCTGCGACTGGATCTCGTACAGGATGATGCCAGCCGCCACCGAAACGTTATAGCTGTCCACGCCGGTGCCGGGGGCAGCCATGTCCAGCCGCACCACACCGTCACACAGCTTCTTGACCAGCTGGGATACCCCGCTGCCCTCGCTGCCCAGTACCAGCGCGATGGGGCCGGTCAGGTTATTCTTGCGCAGAGATACGCCGTCCATGTCGGCGCAGTAGACAAACACGCCCTGCTCCTTCAGGCGGCGGATGGTCTCGCCGATGTTGGCCACGCGCGCCACCGGCAGACGCTCGGCAGCGCCTGCGCTGGACTTGATGACGGTGGGGGTAACGGATGCGCCGCCCCGCTTGGGGATGACGATGCCGTGGGCACCGCACAGCAGTGCGCTGCGCATGACTGCGCCCAGATTGTGGGGGTCCTCAATGCCGTCGCTCAGCACCAGAAAGGGCGGCTCGCCCTTGGCCTTGGCTGCGGCCAACAGATCCTCCACGGTCGCGTACTCGATCTCGCTGGCAAAGGCCGCCACGCCCTGATGGCTCTCGGTGCCGGTCATCAGGCGCAGCTTGTTAGGGTGCACCCGTTTGACCGTTGCTCCGGCCTCCTTGGCCAGTGCCGTATAGTATGCCGCCACTGCCGGGGCCATCCCCTCGGCAATGAGCACGGTGTCCACACCGGAGCCGCTCTTGAGCAGCTCGGTCACCGGGTTTTTGCCGTAGATCAGGCTCTCACTTTTCTGCTGCGGCTGCTCTGCATCGCGGCGCGGACGGCGCGGCTGGTTACGTTCTTCCATCTTTTTATGCTCCTTCCGTTCCGGGCGGGCTGCGCCGCACCGGAACGTTTTATTTTGTTTATGATAATCCAAGATAAAGTATACCATATCTCGCCCGGCTTCGCCACAAATTGCTGGGATTTTATTTTCTGACGCCTGAAATTTTTTCAGTAAAACGCAACTTCCCCGCCGGACAGGGCAGCTGTAAAAATGTTTTGCCCGCTGCCCGGGCAGCACGGCGCATTTCCGCTGTTTTGCCAAAGCAAAAAGTTTTCCACAAAATGTGTCTATACATTCCGTAAACAGCCTGTGATTTTTCCACAAGTTGAAAACTCAGTGGAAAGTGTGTAAAAGTTCAGCCGCAGCGCCTGTTTTTCGGGTGGAATTAAACAGTTTCCACCGGGTTTTCAACAGCAGGTTCCCCCATATCCTGGCAAAAGCCTTACAATTTGTAAAATTCAAGTTGGAATTATGACAATTTTTTGAACCGGAAATTGTCCACTTTTGCAATTTCCTCCAACATCATTTTGACGAATGTTAAAATATGTTGAAAACCCGTGCCGCTTCCGCGCAAGGCAGATGTTGCATTGTATATGGATTTTTGTCGCCAAGCGCAGAGTATTTCTGCCGCAGCCGCATCAGCCGCTTTGTGCCGTGCCCGTTCCGCAGCAGCTCTGCGCAAGAAAAAGCGCCTGTTCGGATTGATTTTAGGCGCAGTTTGGGGTATACTAACCATGTGGGCTCGTTAAACCATGCACAATGCGGTGTGTGGCAGAGCCGGAACCCCGATAATTTTTGGAGGTAATGAATAATGTTGGTAAATGCAACCGAAATGCTGCTCAAGGCACGCGATGGCCACTACGGTGTGCCGCAGTTCAACATCAATAATCTGGAGTGGACCAAGGCAGTCCTGACCGCCTGCGAGGAAATGAAGAGCCCCGTCATTCTGGGCGTTTCCGAGGGTGCTGGTAAGTACATGACCGGTTTCAAGACCGTTGCCGCCATGGTCAGCGCCATGGTCGATTCCATGGGCATCACCGTTCCCGTTGCTCTGCATCTGGATCACGGCACCTACGAGGGTTGCAAGGCCTGCGTTGAGGCCGGCTTCTCCTCCATCATGTTCGATGGCAGCCACTACTCCATCGAGGAGAACGTGGAAAAGACCAAGGAGCTGGTTGCTCTGGCACACGCTCATGGTATGAGCATCGAGGCCGAGGTCGGCTCCATCGGCGGCGTTGAGGACGGCGTTGTAGGCGCTGGCGAGATCGCTGATCCCGAGGAGTGCGCAAAGATCACCGCTCTGGGCATCGACTTCCTAGCTGCCGGCATCGGCAACATCCACGGCGTCTACCCCGCAAACTGGAAGGGTCTGGACTTCGAGGCTCTGGACCGCATCCACAAGGCCACCAACAACATTCCTCTGGTTCTGCACGGCGGCACCGGCATCCCCGATGAGATGATCGCAAAGGCCATCAGCTTGGGCGTTTCCAAGATCAACATCAACACCGAGTGCCAGCTGGTGTTTGCTGAGGCCACCCGTAAGTACATCGAAGAGGGCAAGGATCAGCAGGGCAAGGGCTTCGACCCCCGCAAGCTGCTGGCTCCCGGCGCAAAGGCCATCGAGGCCAAGTGCAAGGAGAAGATCGAGCTGTTCGGCTGCGCAGGCAAGGGCTAAGCTGAGGCTTGTATCGTAACCGGTACACCACCCAATAAAATATGCGTCCCCGCCGCACTGTTATGCACAGTGCAGCGGGGACGCTTTTTATTTTGAAATCCGGTAATGACCCACGATGTCGGTTCGTTTTTCCAGAATGTCCTGTTCGTAAGCTGTCTGCCATGGGTCATTGTGGTGAATGATATAAGGCACTCCGTTTTTATTTCGCCGGTCGGACACGATGCCGATATGTCTTTCAAAGATCACAATATCGCCGCCCTGCCATTCCTCTATTTCTGAGACATCTGTGGTCAGGGCAGCTGCTGTGTGTGCAAAAAACACCTTCAGGTTTCGTACCCGTCGGAAATCAATGTTTGCATCCGGTTCTTCCACCATATAATCCTGTGGCTGCTCCCGGATATCTGCGTCCACAAGCTCTTGTAGATTATATCCGGCATTCTTCAACGCATATGCAACTACATCGGTGCAAACGCCATAACCATCGTCAGGATAACCGGTCTCATAATAGCGACTTTTGTATTTTGGATGTGTGCTCACATAGGCCAGTGCACCGTTCAGAATATCCAACTGATCGTCTACGCCGTCATCATCCCGATCTACGCTGCTATGAAACTGCGATGTCCTGCCCCGATAATCGTCCTCCGGCCGGGTTGCCGTGGTACGCTGATAATGTGTCTGCACATAAAATACGATGCTGCAGAACAGTAAAAGCGCCAGTACCGCTATATAACGCTTTGCTGTATCCTTGCGGGTTCTGTCCGAACGCATATTCTCACCCCTTCCTGCTTTGAGGATACCAACTTTTTCCCTGTTCTGCAACCCCTTGGCATATATAGCGCAACAAAAAAGCCCTGAGACTTTCATCTCAGAGCTCTTTGTTAAGTCGGCGACTACCTATTTTCACAAGCCGTTTCCAGCTAACTATCTTCGGCACAAGTAAGCTTAACTTCTGT
>ENA-UERX01002024-UERX01002024.1-human-gut-metagenome-genome-assembly--contig:-NODE-2024-length-10753-cov-3.973398_pt1 | contig 10753 bp, 10 predicted proteins | sample MGYA00242992_ERZ507993 | MGnify/ENA primary metagenome ERZ507993 (study PRJEB26167, sample SAMN06115487) | human gut metagenome | host: Homo sapiens | place: China:Chongqing | collected 2015-04-10... | reverse complement strand
CGTTACAGCACTGGTTATATTTCAATTCGATTTGCTTATGTCCTTGTAGCCCAATACGTCTTTACGTTTTAAACGGAATTAGAAAATCACTCATAGCAAAAACGGGCTTTAATCCCAAAGAGATGACTTTGATTATGAATCAAACCAGCAGCCAGGGCATAGCTGCAGTGCAATTGCTACAAGAAAGGCCGCCCTTGCTGGCGGCCTTTCTACTTGCTACTAATCGCGCGTCAGCTTGCGGTGAATACGATGCGGCTGGGCTGCGTCCTCGCCCAGGCGCTCGATACGGTTGGCCTGATAGGCCTCGAAGTTGCCCTCGAACCAATACCAGTTGCCCGGATTCTCGTCGGTGCCCTCCCACGCCAGGATGTGCGTGGCGACGCGGTCCAGGAACATACGGTCGTGGCTAATGACCACCGAGCAGCCCGGGAACTCGAGCAGCGCCGCTTCAAGCGAGGACAGCGTCTCGACGTCGAGGTCGTTCGTGGGCTCGTCGAGGAGCAGCAGGTTGCCGCCCTGCTTGAGCGTAAGCGCCAAGTTCAGACGGTTGCGCTCGCCACCGGAGAGTACGCCAGCGCGCTTCTGCTGGTCCTGGCCCTTAAAGCCAAAGCTCGCCACATAAGCGCGGCTCGGAACCTCGGTCTCGCCGACCATCATGTGGTCCAGGCCATCCGAGACGACCTCCCACAGGTTCTTGTCGGGGTCGATGCCGGAACGGTTCTGGTCGACGTAAGAAATCTTGACGGTCTCGCCCACCTCGAGCTCGCCCGAAGTCAGCGGCTCCAGGCCCACGATAGTCTTGAACAGTGTGGTCTTGCCCACGCCGTTGGGACCGATCACGCCCACGATGCCGTTGCGCGGCAGCGTAAACGAAAGATCGTCGATGAGCACGCGGCCATCGAACTCCTTGTGCAGGTGATGGGCCTCAAGCACCTTGTTGCCCAGACGCGGGCCCACAGGGATGCGGATGTCAGCCCAGTCGAGCTTCTGGCTTGCGCGAGCCTCGGCCTCCATCTCCTCGTAGCGAGCCAGACGGGCCTTGTTCTTGGCCTGGCGAGCCTTGGGCGAGCTACGCACCCACTCAAGCTCGGCCTCCATGCGCTTGGCGAGCTTGGCGTCGCGGTTGCCCTGGGCCTCGATACGCGCAGCCTTGGTCTCCAGATAGGTGGAGTAGTTGCCCTTGTAGGGGTAAAGGTGGCCGCGATCGACCTCGCAGATCCACTCGGCGACGTTGTCCAGGAAGTAGCGGTCGTGCGTGACGGCAAGGACCGCACCCTGGTAGTTGTGCAGGAAGTGCTCGAGCCACAGGATCGACTCTGCGTCCAGGTGGTTGGTGGGCTCGTCCAGAAGCAGCAGGTCGGGAGCCTCGAGCAGCAGCTTGCACAGGGCCACGCGACGGCGCTCGCCGCCGGAAAGCACGTTGACCGGCATGTCGGAATCGGGCAGCTGCAGAGCGTCCATGGCCTGGCCGAGCTTGGAATCGATATCCCAGCCGTCGGCGGCATCGATCTCGTCCTGGAGCTTGCCCATCTCGGCCATGAGGGCGTCCATGTCGCAATCCGGGTCGCACATCTCCTCGCCGATCTTGTTGAAGCGATCGACCTTGGCGATCATGTCGCCAAACGCCATGCGCACGTTCTCGATGACGGTCTTGTCGTCGTCGAGCGGCGGCTCCTGCTGCAGGATGCCCACGGTATAGCCGGGGGTAAGCCTGGCATCGCCGTTGGAGACCTCCTCGATACCGGCCATAATCTTGAGCAGGGTCGACTTGCCCATGCCGTTGGGGCCCACGACGCCGATCTTGGCACCGGGGTAGAAGCTCAGGGTCACGTCGTCAAGGATTACCTTGTCGCCATGGGCCTTGCGAGCCTGATACATCTGGTAGATAAACTCTGCCATTTGCCTGTTTTATCCTTTCTACCTGCCGTTTCCCTATTCTTGTTTCGCTTTAGTAGAAACGAAATGAGGAAATCAGCTCTGAAACGTAACGAAAAAGGGGCATGGTTGCCCACACCCCCTAATACTACCTGGGAAAAGTCCCCCAGAACATACTATGAACTGCGTACGCTAGTTTTCCGCAACCTTACCGAACAGCCCGCTGAGACTTGCGCCACAGCAGATACGAGTAGACGTAGACGGCTCCGGCTGAACCAAACGCCAGAACCGCAATCACCGCGGCGACGACTTCACTCGAAAGCACGCTTCCCGCCACGCCCATCACAATCAGGCCAACACCCAGCACCATAAAGCAGGCACCGCCAAAGCGCTGCGTACGGCGCCAGTTCTCGGGATCGGCAAGCGCCCAGGGCGTCTTGATGCCGAGCGTATAGTTCTGCTTCACACGCGGCAAGTAGTTGCCTACGCCGATGAACAGCAAACCGACAACACCGGAAATCAGCACGTTGGCTGAACCGACCGCCGGCACCACGCCCCAGACCGTAAGCTCTCCCAGCCAGCTTATAGCGCACATGAACAAGGTGAAGACGATTACGAAGCCCTGGTAGAACTTGCCCGAGGTTCGATATGCCTCACCTTTGGGGTCGATGCGCGGCACCGCGCAGAACATTGCGAGAAGCGCCAGAGGCAGCACGCCGAGCGCGGAGGCCATCCAGCTAGGACCCCAACCGTCGACGGCGCCGTTCGCGCCCCAGTGCGTGGGAATCTGCGCAGGCAAGCTCGGCATCACCATGAGGTGCGCTACGACATTGGCGACGCACAGAGCGACCAGCGCAATCCACACGCGCGACGATACCCCCGTGGGGTGAATGCCCTTGTTTTCGTTATTCATCCTTATCACCTTCAGTGTTTGTAAAGCCCATAAACCAGCCAATTAAATCCTGCATGACGGTGGTGTTTAAGCTGTATACGATGTTTTGGCCATGGCGCTCGTCGGTCACCAACCCGGCATTTTTGAGCGTCGCCAAGTGATGGCTTAGCGACGGCTTACTGATATCGAAATGCTCGGCAAGCTCCCCCGCCGTGCAATTGCCCTCGCGCAGCAACTCCAAAATGCGCCGTCGCGTTGGATCGGCAAGCGCCTTAAAACCCTCTCCCGGCATAAGACCTCCTCTCATCATCTCTCATGACGCGCACACTATACTCGATATTTAGATGTTTGTCTAACTGTCTAATCTTGTACTCAAAAAAATAGCCGCCTCCGCGTAATGCGAAGACGGCCACTTCTCACGCTACAAACGTGTTTGGGAGTTGGCCAACCCGCTGCAACGGGTGCCATCTGCTTCATCTTATGCGAATCACTGCCTCATTTCAACAAGCCCCTAGGGCTCAAATGGAATCGCGATAATACCTATAATGACGATAGCTAAAACACGATTCGCTTCCCCATCGGAGGATGTCTATGACCGAAACCACAGCCGCAACTCCCAACGAGACACGCGACACCAAGCTCGAGATCATCATGGGCCGCGAGGCACTCGATAAGCTCGCCGATGCTACGGTGCTGGTGCTCGGTTGCGGAGGCGTGGGCTCCAACTGCTGCGAGGCACTCGCCCGCGGCGGCATCGGTCATTTCGTCATTCTGGATAAGGACATCATCGCGCCCAGCAATATCAATCGCCAGGCCATCGCCTTTCACAGCACTGTCGGCAAGCGCAAGGTTGACGTGATGGAAACCATGATCCACGACATCAATCCCGCCGCCACCGTCATCAAGCGAACTGAATACTTGCTGAGCGACAACATCGATGATTTCTTCGCGAGCGTTTTGGAGCAGACGGACGGCAAGCTCGACTACGTCGTCGACGCCATCGACACCATCTCGGCCAAGCTCACCATTGCCAAATATGCTCAGGACCGCGGCATTCGTTTGGTTAGCTCCATGGGCGGGGCCAACAAACTCCATCCCGAGTGCCTCCGCTTTGCCGACATTTTCGATACGGTACGTGACCCCATGAGCCGCATTATGCGCAAAGAATGTAAGAAGCGCGGAATCAAGAGCCTGTACGTATTGTTTAGCTGCGAGGAATCGGTTAAGACACAGCCCCGCGACCCTTCCAACATCCACGAGCGTACCGAGTTGGGCACCGCCAGCTTTATGCCGCCCATCATGGGCCAGATGATTGCCGGCGAGGTCATTCGCCAGATCAGTAGGCGCGGCACCGAGCGCGTGCGCGCCGATGGCCAGCGCCTGGACTAGCGGAGCGCGCCGAGATGGAGCCCCAGTTAATTGATGCACACTGCCATCTTGATTTAATGGCTCACCCGGACGCCGTTGCCGATGAGGCGACAGCACTGGGCTTGGGCTTATTTGATTGCGGCGTCGATCCACGTGACTTTTCGGCCGCAAACGAGCGCGCCCATCGCCAACCAGGCATCATCGCGGGCGTCGGCCTCCATCCCTGGTGGCTCGCCGACGGCCGATGCAGCGCTACCGAAATCGATCTGCTTTGCGAAGTTGCTGCACAAGAGCGTTTTATCGGCGAGATCGGGCTCGACTTTTCCGCGCGCTTTGCCGGAAGCGAGCTACTACAAATACAGGCACTTGAACGGCTCTGCGATGCACTTGTGCATCATCCTCTTGCCGGGCGCGTGATATCAATTCACGCCGTTCGTTCGGCAGGAACCGTACTGGACGTCCTCGAGTCGCACGGATTGCTCCCCCCAAGGCCCGACTCCCCCGTTATCATCTTCCACTGGTTTAGCGGCACCTCGGACGAACTCGCCCGCGCGCGTAATGCGGGCTGTTATTTTTCCGTCAACGAACGCATGCTCGCGTCCAAACGAGGACGCGAATACGCACGACAGATTCCACTCGACCGTCTACTGCTCGAGACCGATGCGCCGGCCGAGCCAAACACAGAAACAAGCGCGCAGTCGCTCATCAAATCGCTCGCAAGGACCTCGATGCGCATTGTCTCACTCAAAAACTGTGACGCAAAGCGCATCGAGCCGGTAGTTTTAGCAAATGCGCACTCTGTTTTTGACCTTCGCTAACCCCTGTGGGCAAAAATGCCAAGGGACATGCGAATCGCACAACGCGGTCCTTATTAGTAGGCAGTACAATTCGGCAACATTACACCAATTCGTGCATGAGATCACGGTTGCGTGAATACAATTCGTCAAAGATATGACGACGCGACGCATATAACTCGTGGGCAGCCATATCGGGCACGATTGTTTGCGCAACGCCAAGGACTTGAGCGAGCTCATCCCATGATGCATAGGCGCCTCCTGCGAGAGCTGCCATGATGGCATCGCCGAAGCATGCGCCCATCGTAACCTTGGCAACCGAGACCTCGCGCCCGCATACGTCGGCGATAGCCTGCATCCAAACTGGATTCTTGGTTCCACCTCCGACAAGCATAATGCGCCCAATTGGCAGTCCATGCTCTCGCTCGATAATGTCGACATGGGATGCAACGGTATACGCGATGCCTTCCAAGGCGGCGCGAACCATATGGGCTCGCGTATGCCTTCCGGTCAAGCCAAAGAAGACGCCACGCGCCTCGGGATCGTTGAGCGGAGTACGCTCCCCCGCAAAGTACGGCAGACACAGGAGCCCATCGGCACCCGGCGCCACGTCGGCGGCATCATGCGCCATAACCGAATATGCATCGGGGCCACCGTGGCCCTCGGCCTCTACGGCGTCGCGATACAGCTCTTGGCGCAGCCACGATGTGAGCGCACCCGCCGTATTGGTCCCCGCGCAGATCCCGTAAGTTCCGGGAATGATAAACGTCCCTGGCCACAGACGGGCATCATCGATCATATGATCAGCCAGGTAGATGAAATACGCCGTACTCCCCAACTGAACCATCATATCGCCGGGACGGAATACACCCGTCGAAATGGCCTCGGCACCAGAGTCGCCCGTTCCCACTAAGACAGGTGTCCCTGCCGCGAGCCCCGTCGCCTCAGCCGCACGCTGCGTAATCACCCCGGCAATATCGGTAGCCGACATTACCTCCGCCATCTGGTCAGGCCGGCAGAAACGAGCACATTCCCGAGCATCAACCTTCCAAGTGTAGCGATCGTATAGGGGAAGAAAATCCTCCGCCAAATAACGGTCCACCGTAAAACGCCCCGTCAACTTCGCGCACAGAAACGATGACGCCGTCAGGAACTTCGCAGCACGTTCGTGCACCTCGGGCATATTCTCCTTAAACCACAAGATCTTTGGAGCAATATCTGACGAACAGGGATCGTGCCCGAAAAGCTCGCGTGCGCGATCTGACCCATATTCGGAAAGAAGCTCGTCAATCTGCGGCTTCGAACGTGCATCGACTCCGTACAAAATCGCGGGCGCCAGCGCGTTGCACTCGGTATCGACCGGCACGCAGTCGCAACCCAATGCGGAAAGGCCGACGCATCCGATCTGCACCGCGTTAACCCCCGATCGCACCACCAGCTCGCGCGACAAGCGGCAAAAATCGCCCCACCAAACTGCCTCCGCATCATGCTGGTACCATCCATCACGTGGGTTGTCCGTCTCGTGTCCACAAGAGGCCTGGCAAACGATGTTGCATCGATCATCGATTAAAACGCCTTTAGAGGCGCTTGTCCCAATATCAATACCCAGATAAAACGCCATAGGTGCCTACTCCCCCCGCGCCGTACGAGCGGCAGCCATAAAACGAACTACCCGCTCAACATCAACCGGGGCATCCAGCTTTCCGTCGCGCTTTAAGCACGTGCCGACAAACGCGCCATCGTAGTGAGCAAATACGTCAGCCACGGTATTTTCGCGACAACCGGTGCCACATACCACAGGCACTTCGCCAACACGCTCGCGGACCTCATCGGCAAGCTCGCCCGAAGCGCCACGACCGGCAGCCGAACCGCCGATGACCATCGCATCCGGTAGGCAATTAAAGAGAAGTGAATCGGCAATGTCCGCAGTCGTGCGGTCGTTGAGATAAACCTCCCCCTCGCTCGTGATGAAGTGAAAAAGCTTGAGGTCGTCCAAGCGCAGCGCCGCCTTGCGACGCATGGTGTGCGCGAAATCTCGGTTAATCAGCCCGAGATCACCGGCCCAGGCACCGCAAAAATTGCAGCGCGTGAACTGCGCATCGACGGCAGCGCACAGCTCGATTGTGGCATCACCATCGTAAATAGCCTCAGCTCCCCAAGGGGTCGACAAATCATGGGACAGAGCCCCGATTACATAGCCCATCGATGCAAGGGTTGAGGGAGAAACGTGCTGCTCATAGGGCATCGAGAGCTCATTGGTAATCAAAATGCCATCGACACCGCCCTGCTGCAACGCTTCGAGATCGCGCTTGGCGGCTTCCACGACCTGCGATACGATTCCACCCGGATAAAACAGTGGATCGCCCGGCAGAGGACGCAGGTGCAGCATTCCGATAACCGGCTTTTCGGTCTTGAACATCGAAGTTAGAAACGACATAACGTGCTCCTTCATAGGGCTATTGCAGGGGCGTTACTCCCCCAACACCTCGACGTACACTTTTCGCTTCTGCGGACCGTCAAACTCCGCAAGATAGATGTTCTGGGCACCTCCGCACACGATGTGGCCATCTTGGACGGGAAAGAAACAACTGTTTCCACAAATCATGCTCTTGATATGCCCGCAGGAGTTGTTGCCGGTAGCTCCATAGCTCGGCAGGAAGTGTGCATGCGCATAGGGGGCATCGAGCGGGGCGATGCGATCAAGCGTCTCCATAAGATCCGTCTCCACGCAGGGCAGCCCCTCGTTTACCACAATTCCACAGGTCGTGTGCGACAAAATAATCGCTGCCAAGCCATTCGTCACCGAGCTGCGTTCGATGGCAGCGTGCACGTCTTCGGTAATATCGATGAACTGGTCCGGAGCAGTCGATAGATAGCTCAATGTCTCGAGCGTCACCATGTTCACTCATCCCCTTCAAGAAAACGTAGGGCATTACCCCAGTAGAGCCTTTCTCGCGCATCATCGCGCATGGACACGGTATCGAGCGCCCGCTTGAGTTTGAACGCACGGAAGCGTGGCGTATTGCTGGCGAACATCACTTGATGCGATAGCGCGCGCTCATACCACAGCGGCCCCATATCGACCGTGAAAAGACGCTGCATCATCTCCTCGGGCGAATCGATGTAAGTGATAGAGGTGTCCGCGTAGCAGTTGGGATACTTGAGCAGCATCGCCACGGTCTCGCGCACCCAGGGCCAGCCAAAGTGGGTTAAACTAAAGCGCACATTTGGATGCGTTGCGATTGTGTGCTCAAATGCAAGCGGGTTACTGCGCGAGAGCTCTGCACCCGGTTCCCAAGACATACCGGCATGGAAAACCACCGGCTTGTTATAACGCTCGCACAGCTCGTAAAGCGGCTCGGCCACAGCATCATCGGGGGCAAAACCCTGCTTTGCCGGATGCAGGCAAAGCCCCTTTGCCCCCAACTCGGTAAAGGCGCGTTCCAATTCGCCTGCGGCACCGCTCACCTGCGGATCTACGCTCGCAAATCCCCACAGATGATCGGGATGCGCGGCAACCAGCATGGCAATCTGGTCATTGGTGCCAAAATGCCCCCCGCATGCCGTGGTTACATCGAGCGGCATGAGCACGCTCTTCTGCACATCGCAGACGTCCATCTCGACTTGAAGCTCATCCCAATCCATGGGGCCCATATGCCCCATACCAAATTCTCGTGACCAAAAACCGAATCCATCAGGCTCATCACCCGGCGTACAGATCTCGCCGTAGAGCATGGGCTGAACCAACATGTCGATAACCATTTCGTACTCCTTTCCAGGCATTTGACCCTAGTACGGCTCAAACGAACCAATCACTCGGGACGACAGCTCAGCGCCCGCCTTCATACACGCCGGAATATCAAGGCCATCGATCACGCCCTTGGTAAACCCGGCAATATACGAGTCGCCGGCACCCACGGTATTAACGACCTTCTCCGCCGGTACGATCCCGCACTCATAGAAGCGCTCACCGTCATAGGCAATGCTTCCCTTCTCGCCAAGCGTGGCAACCGCAACGCGCGGTCCCAATCCCTGCACGTGGCGTACCCAGTCTCGTAGCTCCGGAGTGTCCTCTTCAAACGACATGAACGCATAGTCTACGTAAGGAAAATGAGCCTCACATGCATATTCGGGATCCTGGCTGAACACCGAGAAGTCCATAACCACCGTCTTGCCCGCATCATGCCATTCGGGCAGGAGGTCCAAACAATTGCCAAACAGGTCGGTATGAATGATGTCATGCTCCAGGATAAACGCCCGGTCGTCTTCATTCGGTCGATATGTCTCCATTACGCCATCGATTGCCTCGAGATGCACGCGATCGACGCCGTCTTTCAATGCCATGAGCATCACCGAGGTGTCGCCATCCTCCACCCGCAGATGTGAGATATCGAACCCCTCGGCGGCCAGCGCCTCTCTCATCTTGTCTCCGTACTCGTCCTTGCCGACAACCGACACGGCGGATACCGAAACGCCCATTCGTGCAAGATGGATACCCCAGTCAATGCCATTACCAGTCGGATAGAACACGCCGATGTTTTGATAGACGTCCGCACAGCAAAAACCAGCCGCACACGCTTTAATACCCATACTCTTCTCCAATGTTCAAAAGGGGACCCACCACATGGCGAGCCCCCTTTTCGCGTTTCGCTTATTGTTTTGCATCGGCTGTCCAAGGCCTCATAGCCAGACCGCCGTACGCTTGCTTAAGCTATTCGACGATTGGTGCTCCGTGGCCCCAAGAACCTTCCATGCCGCACACGGTCGAGGCAAACCCGGCAGCAAAGTCGAGCGCGCGCTCGATGGCCTCGGCGCCATCCTCACCACGCTTGACGGAATCGAGATAGCACATCAAAAACGAGGTGAGGAACGAGTCGCCCGCCCCCATGGTGTCCTTCATGTCCGTTACCGGTTTAGCCAGCTGGCGGTAATAACGCTCGCCGTCGTAAGCAATGCAGCCCTCGGCGCCCGCCGTAGCCGACACAAAACGCGGACCCAGACCCTTCACCCATGCCAGACGCTCGCGAATCTCGTCCTCGCTCGCGGCATCCGCCGCACTAAAGAAAGCGAAATCGACGTAGGGCGCAATCTGCTCGTAGTACTCGTCGGTGGAGTCGTCCGAAAAGTCAAAAGAGACCGTGACGCCCGCAGCCTTCAACTTGGGCAGCTCGCGCTCGGTAAAGCAGTAGTTGCCCGAATGAACCACATCGAACTGCTTCATGTACGCAAGGTCAAAGCGATCGAGGACATAGCGCGCATCGCCACGGATACCGCCCTCGTTGGAGCCAAGGAAGACACGGTCACCGTCAACGACGGTCACGCGAGCCGCTCCGTTCTCGCCAATCATCTGCTCGCACTTGTCAAGCTCGATACTCTCATCCTCGAGGCTTGCAATGACATGCTCGGCAGCGGCGTCATTGCCAAAAATGCCCATGTATGCAGAGCGTGCGGCACCGCATTTCTTGGCATAAACGGCGAAGTTCACCGCATTGCCGCCGGGATACATGGTGTGGATATGCTCGTAGCGATCGACGACGTTGTCGCCAAATCCGAGCGCGTTAACGTTAAATGCCATGGCCTTTGCCCCTTCTAGTACTCGACGACGCCCATGTAGCGACGGAAATCGGGATCATGGTCAAACACCTTGCCGCGTGCGGCACGCAGCTCGCAGTTCATGGCGTAGAACAGCACCGGGTCCAGATAGGCACGGACGCTCGCCGGCACGGCTTCCATACCGTACTCCTTGGCATCGAGCACGGTGCGGATTTCCTTCGATTTCAGATTGATGATGCGAAGTGCAGCGCGGTCTTCGAAGAAAGCCACT
>ENA-UERX01002019-UERX01002019.1-human-gut-metagenome-genome-assembly--contig:-NODE-2019-length-10778-cov-3.208859_pt1 | contig 10778 bp, 9 predicted proteins | sample MGYA00242992_ERZ507993 | MGnify/ENA primary metagenome ERZ507993 (study PRJEB26167, sample SAMN06115487) | human gut metagenome | host: Homo sapiens | place: China:Chongqing | collected 2015-04-10... | reverse complement strand
CTCCTAGTGTTCCCACATGTAGTTATCCCGACGGTATTGCAACTCACGGTTATACTAATCCTGCTGTTTACACTGTTTCATCTCAGCTTCAATCTTGTCAAGTTCTGGCTCTAACAGATCTGCCGGTCGGCATGTGATCGCATTCTTCTTCTCATCACCTAATACTTTATCGACAACTTCCGGATTGAACGGTTTTACAGTCTGACCATATTTTCCGAGAAGAACGTCTTTTGTCTCTTTGGTAGCTACTTTGTAACGCTCACCCATTAATACGTTAAATACAGCCTGTGTACCAACGATCTGTGAAGAAGGTGTAACAAGCGGTGGCTCACCGAGATCTTTACGAACACGTGGTACTTCTGCAAGTACTTCCTCGTATTTGTCTTCTTTGCCCTGCTCTTTTAACTGGGAGATCAGGTTGGATAACATACCACCCGGTACCTGATATAATAAAGTCTTGATGTTTACACCTAATACTTTCGGGTTCATCAGACCGCTCTCTAATGCTTCCTCTCTCATCGGACGGAAGTAATCTGCGATCTCAGCCAGTTTGTTCTGGTCTAAACCGGTATCAAACTCTGTACCCTTAAATGCCTCTACCATAACTTCAGTAGCCGGCTGGGATGTTCCAAGTGCAAATGGAGACATTGCTGTATCAATGATATCGCATCCTGCCTCAACTGCTTTCATGTATGTCATGGAAGCAACACCGGATGTATAGTGTGTATGTAACTCCAATGGGATATCGATCACATCTTTGATCGCACGAACCAGTTCGTCTGCTTTCTGAGGAACTAAAAGTCCTGCCATATCTTTGATACATACAGAATCAGCTCCCATATCCTCTACTCTTTTTGCCATATCAGTCCAGTAATCTAAGGTATAAGCATCACCAAGTGTGTAAGATAAAGCAACCTGTGCATGTCCTTTTTCTTTGTTACATGCGCTTACTGCTGTCTGAAGGTTACGAAGATCATTCAGACAGTCAAAAATACGGATGATATCAATACCGTTTGCGATAGATTTCTGTACGAAATACTCTACCACGTCATCTGCATACGGACGGTATCCTAAGATATTCTGTCCACGGAATAACATCTGTAATTTTGTATTTTTGAATCCGTCTCTTAATTTACGAAGACGATCCCATGGATCTTCTTTTAAGAAACGAAGGGATGCGTCGAAAGTAGCGCCTCCCCAGCACTCAACAGCGTAGAATCCAACCTTGTCCATTTTATCTACGATTGGAAGCATCTGCTCTGTTGTCATTCTTGTTGCGATCAGAGACTGATGAGCATCACGCAGTACTGTCTCTGTTATTTTTAAAGGTTTTTTAACAACTTCAGCCATTTTTTCCTCCTTATACAGCGAATCTGTTTTTGTTCCGCTGTCTGATTAAATTCCAAAGATTGCCATGAATACACCGGCTGCTACTGCTGTACCGATAACACCGGCAACGTTTGGTCCCATTGCATGCATAAGTAAAAAGTTCGTAGGATCTTCCTCTGCACCAACTTTCTGTGATACACGTGCAGCCATAGGAACTGCAGATACACCGGCAGAACCGATGAGCGGGTTGATCTTGCCTTTTGTAATGAAGCAGAGTAATTTACCGAATAATACTCCGGCTGCTGTACCGAACATAAATGCGATCAGTCCAAGTGCAACGATCTTTAAGGTTGTTGCATTTAAGAAAGCCTCTGCACTTGTGGATGCACCAACGGATGTACCAAGTAAGATAACTACGATATACATTAATGCGTTAGATGCTGTCTCAGATAACTGACGGACAACACCACACTCACGGAACAGGTTACCGAGCATTAACATACCAACGAGCGGAGCTGTGGTCGGAAGGATCAGACATACGACAACGGTTACCACGATTGGGAATAAGATTTTCTCAAGTTTGGATACCGGACGTAAATTCTGCATCTTAATGGCACGTTCCTTTTTCGTTGTAAATAACTTCATGATTGGTGGCTGAATGATCGGCACCAATGCCATGTAAGAGTATGCTGCTACAGCGATCGGACCCATAAGACCAGACTGTCCAAGTTTTCCTGCAAGGAAAATGGAAGTAGGACCATCTGCACCACCGATGATAGAAACGGCTGCTGCTGCTTTATCATTGAATCCCATCAGGATTGCAAGGAAATATGCGCCGAAAATACCAAACTGTGCTGCTGCTCCTAAAAGGAAGCTGATCGGGTTTGCGATCAGAGGTCCAAAATCGGTCATCGCACCAACGCCAAGGAAAATAAGGGATGGCAGGATTGACCATTCATCTAAGGTATAAAAATAATGGAATAAACCACCGACACCGTTACTCATCTGTTCCGGAGTTGCAAAGATATCCGGATAAATATTTACCAGAAGCATACCAAATGCGATCGGAACGAGTAACAACGGTTCAAACCCTTTTGCAATAGCCAGATACAGGAAAATACATGCAACTAAGATCATTACGAAATTTCCCCATGTCAGGTTGAAAAAGGCAGTCTGATGAAGGAGGTTGCCCATTGTCTCAGTAAAATAACTCATTGTTATCCTCCTAAAATTAGTTGTTTAAAGTTGCCAGTAATGCACCTGCTTCTACCATATCACCAACGCTTACGTTGATGCTTGCTACAGTACCATCTTCGGTAGCAACAACCGGTGTCTCCATTTTCATGATTTCAAGAACTAAGATTGTGTCACCTTTCTTTACAGATGCGCCTACAGAAGACTCGATCTTAAATACTTTTCCTGCTGCACCTGCTTCGATCTTAACATTGCCTGCGCCACCTGCCGGAGTTGCTGCCTTCGGAGCTGCTGCCGGTGCCGGAGCTGCTGCACGTCTCGGTGCTGCTGCCGGTGCGCTTACTGCACCATTTTCTTCTACAGTAACATCATAAACATTTCCATTTACGGTAATTGTATAGCTTTTCATTGAATCATCCTCCTGTGATCATTACTTTTTTAACGACATACTATTTTATAACTTGTCTTTTTTCGTCTATCTTCTATGAATAGAACGTACTACGAATCCATCTGCTGACGTTCCTTCTGCCGCTGCGATCGCTGCAGAAATAACTGCAACCAGTTCTAAATCGTCGGTAAGAGAAGCTGCTTCCTCACGCTGTTCGATCTGGTCTACTACAGGATCTGCCACTTCTTTCTTTGCACCAGCATTTGCTTTTTTGTTCTGTAAATACGGAATTACTTTAAAGCAGCTGATGATCAGACTGATCAGGATAAGAACTACGAATACGGTTCCCATTCCCATCAATGTATTCATGCCGGCTTTTTCCATTTTCTCACCAAGTGAATACACAAGATCTGCACTGGCATCTGTAAGTTCCGGTGATTCTGTTTCGTAATTATATTCATATACATATGAAACAACTACATCTCTGTCTGAGAAATGTAAAACCTGATCTGCAGTCACAGTTTTCTGTGCTTTCGTCACAGTAAGCTCTCCAAGTCCCTGATATGAACCTAAATCCGGAACTGTTTCACCCCAGGATGTCAGTAAATGGGCAAACGCATCCATTCCGTTGGAATCATAATATTCTGCACCGCTTTGTATATCTTCATCTGAAAATGAAACAAGCGCAGATACTGTCTGCTCCATGTTATCCTGAATATCAGAATAGCTCATACCAAAATAATCAACGCTCTTAGGATCCGTTCCACATGCTGTCATTGCCAGAACCATAAAGCAAAGACAAAGCATAAGAGATAATTTTTTCTTCATAACTTCACCTTTCTATTTTGTTCCATGTTTCTTGTCCGGTACACCTGCACATTTTGTATATAATAATTCAAATGCATCTACAAGGTACTTTCTGGTGTCTGCCGGATCTAAAATAAGATCTACATAACCGCGTCTTGCTGCAGTCATGACACTAGACTGTAATGCATCATATTCTTTTGCTTTTGCTGCAAGTTCGTCTGCAGATGCATCTGCGTACATGATCTTAGCTGCAAGATCTCCATCCATCATACCGATCTTTGCATCTGTCCATGCATATGTAAAATCTGCTCCGATTGCTTTGGAGTTCATTGTCACATAAGCACTTCCGATTGCATTTCCGGTAATTACGTTAACTTTCGGGCAGGTTGCATCAGCAAACGCCATAGTCATACGTGCAAGTGCTTTTGCAAGTCCTTTTTCTGCACATACAGTAGCTGCATATCCTTTTACATTTGTTAAAGACAATACAGGGATCTCAAATGCATCACAGAAATTAACGAACTCTGCTACCTTGTTGCATCCTCTTGCTGTTAAAGCTCCGGAGAACTCTTCTGCTTTTTTGCCTTCTTCATCATAAACTTCTGAACAGTTTGCAACTGCGCCGATTGTCATTCCGTTTAACTGGATAAATCCGGTTACCATGTCTTTTGCGTAGTTTTTCTTTGTCTCAAAGAAAACATGTCCGTCAGAGATCTCGCTGAGTAAATATCTCGGATCACCTTTCATAGCTGCCATGTTCTCACATGCACGGTTTAAATCATCCTCACATTCAGATGTATATACATCTCCCTCGTTATTTAAAGGAAGAATGCTTACTAACTCACGAATCTGTGCAATGATCTCATCCTCTGTTCCAACTGCATCGATGCAGCCATTCTTCTCACTCTGGAACTCTGCTGAGGATGTATCGCATTTTTCAACACGGTTGCCATCGATCGCATTCGGGGAGTTGATGAACATTTTTCCTTTGCTCTCCATAAATGCAAAATCAGATAATGCAGGTACTACTGCAAGTCCACCGCCACAGCTTCCGAAAATAGCGGAAATCTGTGGAACAACGCCGGATGCTGCGACCTCCTTTGCGTAGATCTCACCAAATCCGTTTAATGCATCAACAGATTCCTGTAAACGCATTCCGGCGCAATCGATAAATCCGATCACCGGTGCTCCCATTTTCATTGCCATATCATATACGGCTGCAATCTTCTTTGCATGCATCTCTCCGATAGTACCGTTTAATACGGCTGCATTCTGGCTGTATACAAATACCAGATTACCATCTACCAGACCGTGTCCGGTAATTACACCATCGGACGGTGTATCTGTGTCTGCAAGATTAAAGTCTGTATTTCTTGCGGTTACGAGAGAACCGATTTCCATGAAACTGTTCTCATCGACTAACTTGGTAATACGCTGCATTGCCAAGCTATCATTACTACTATTCATCCTTTTTGCCCTCCATCTATAAAGTTTGTTACCACATCTTTCGACATGGTACATAGTGAATAATGTAAAAATATAACAAATTCCGCTAGGATAAATTATAGATGGTCGGCGACAAATTTTCAAGTGAATTGTTAATTTTTTGACAGTTTTTTTTCACATACATAGTGTTTTGGGCATTTACAGCGGAAATAATTCGGCTGCTTTTTTTATGCACCAGAAAAAATCTATTTTTTTTACCGTCTCCTTTACCGTAACTGTACGTTTTGCCAGAATCTCATCCCCAAGCAGATATGTAATTTCTCCTGCAAAATCCCCATTCATTACCGGCGCATAAAGTTTTGGCGTCACTTCATACTTTACCTGTATTTCCTGCTCATTTCCAATCAGCAGTGCTGTCAGTCCTTCTATCGGTGATATTTCCAGTTCTGTTCTAACCTCTCCACCGATCTTTTTGCTCTGCCCGCCTTTCACCTCTACAGCAGCAGATTCCTTTGTGTTCAGCTCAATCTCATCCAGTTTTATTTTTTTAAACATTGTAATTCCATACTGCATAAGTTTCTTCGCATCTGCCCACTTATATGTTTTATTGTTCGGCCACCCGCAGGCAAGCAGTGCTACAATAAAAGTCCTGTCATCACGCTGTAATGCGCCTATATAACAGTATCCCGCATTACCGGTAAACCCGGTTTTACCGGACAATGCCCCATCCATCATCTGCAAAAACGCATTATGATTGTAACAGGTATAACTGTTTTTCCCATCCATATCATGAAACTGATATTGCCCTTCCTGTGTGATCGTAAGAAACTGTCCCGCCATCTTAGAACCTTTGATACAATACCGCATAATCAGCGAAAGATCCGCCGCTGTCGTATGGTGAAAACCGTCTTCATCTTTTGCATCCAGTCCGTTTGGTGTAATAAAATAGCTGTCCTCACAGCCGATCTCTTTTGCTTTATCGTTCATCATTGCTGCAAAATCAGCCGTTGTGCCTGCGATATGTTCAGCGATTGCCACTGCACAGTCATTATAAGATTCTAACATCAGTCCGTACAGCAGATCCTTCAGATAAAAACGCTGTCCTTCCCTCATACCAAGATGTACTTTCGGCTGTGAAGCTGCAAGTGCACTCACGGTCACTTCACTGTCTAACTCACATTTCTCAAGTGCAATGATACAGGTAAGAATTTTTGTTGTACTCGCATTTGCCATCGCCTGATGTCCGTTTTTTTCATACAGGATACGTCCGGAATCCGCGTCCATGAGCACTGCCGACCTTGCATACAAAGAATTCTGATCCGGCTCTCCCATTATTTTCTCCATCTGCACATTCCCACTTTGTTCAAAAGCTTCCACCACCTGTATACCGTTTCCAATTAAAATTACAGTAATAAGTATCCACGCCAGCAGCTTTTTCCACATATGCAAAACTCCAAAAAAGTATTTCATCAATCCTTATGTACACAACATCAAAAACATGTGCATTTACATCAAAAAAAATACATATAAAACCGGATCAGATATCCAGTTTCATATGCATTTCCGCTTCTGCTTCCTGTTTAAATTCCTCAACCTGGACCGGACTTGGCACAGGGAGTTCATCTATCGAATGTACACCAAAGCTCCTTAAGAACTCTTCTGTCGTTCCAAAAAGCAACGGACGGCCCGGTGCGTCAAGTCTTCCCAATTCACATACCAGATTATACTCTACCAGTTTATTTACTGCATGGTCGCAGGAAACCCCTCTTATCTTTTCAATTTCTGCTTTTGTGATCGGCTGTTTGTAGGCGATGATCGACAGCGTCTCAAGTAAAACATCGGTCAACACATGTTTTTTCGGCTGTTTGGCAATTTTTACCAGATATTCATACATTTCTCCTTTTGTACACATCTGGTAAGAACCGTCAAGTTCCATGATCTTGATCCCGATACTGTCATTTTCATAGCGTTTCATCAGATTTTCCACGATCTTTTTTGTCTGTTCTGTATCAAGTTCGAGTGTTTTTGCTATGCGTTCCAATTCCACTGACTCTCCCATCGTAAACAGGATTGCCTCAACGATTGCTTCATATTTCTTTTCTTCCATGCCAGTCCCCATTTTGCTCTGCAGCTACGCAGCAATTTTTGATTCAATTTTTATATCATCGAATGTGTATTCCTGCGAAACAACTATCTTTCCCATTTTCATCAGTTCTAATATTGCAAGAAATGTCACAACCACTTCCATTTTCCCGGACTGCGCTTCTAAAAGGCTCCGGAATGAGAAATGTCCGTGATGCATGCTGTACTCTTCCACATACGACATCTTATCGGAAAGTGACACTTCCTCTTTCTCAATTTTTCCAAATTTAGAGCGGACCGGATCGATCTTGTCCGCCTGTTTTTTTATGATAGACTGAAATATATCGTTCAATCTTGCGAGTGTGATACCGGACATCAGTTCATTCACATCTACCGGTTCTTCATATGCAAGCACTTCCGGCGGAATCGTCGGTACTTTATACAGGACTTTTTCCGCATCGATCTGACGATCCTTAAGTTCATATGCCATACATTTATACATTTTATATTCCAATAACTGCTGCACAAGTTCGGCTCTTGGGTCTTCCTCCTGCTCATCTTCACTTTCTTTTGCAGGAAGCAGCATTTTGGATTTAATATCAAGTAATGTCGCCGCCATCACAAGGAATTCGCTCATCACATTTAAGTCCTGTCTGCGCATCTCAGCAATATATTCCATGTATTGGCTGGTAATCTCCACGATCGGAATATCATATATATTTACTTTATTTTTTTCCAATAAATGTAAAAGCAGATCCAGTGGACCTTCAAACACCTGAAGTTTTACCGTCAGCTCCATATATGATAACTTCCTTGCAATGTTTCGTCCGGTCTGCCATGACACAAACCATAAGAATTTAATTTGTAAATCGCAACGTATCAATTTTATATGGAAACCGAAAAAAAAGCAAGCATAATGTACAGGTTCTCCGGCTAAAATGAAGTAGAAACGTCGCAGGCTGCGCCTTTTTGCAGATATGTGACACTGAAACCCAAAATTTTCGGAGGTATCCCAAATGCGCCTGTTATGCTCTGCCCTTCTTTCTGCAAACCTGCTCCTTGGAAGCAGTTTTTCCCTCCTGTCACCGTACCATTTTTTGTGTCAGGACAATATTCTCCCAAAAAACATTTTTTCCTTTGAGAGAACCTTTGTTCTTTCCGAGACACCGGCGGAATCCACTCCGGCGGCTGATTCGTCTGACGTTCTCAATCTGTCTGCCCCGAGCGTTCTTCTCATGGAAGCATCTACCGGAACGATTCTGTATGAAAAAAATTCCCATACAGTCCTCCGCCCTGCAAGTATCACGAAAATCATGACGCTAATTCTCATTTTTGACGCGATCGAATCCGGTCAGATTTCTTTAGAAGATACTGTCACCGTGTCAGAATACGCTGCCAGCATGGGTGGCTCGCAGGTCTTTTTGGAACCGAATGAAACGCAGACCGTCGACACCATGATCAAATGTATCAGCATCGCAAGTGCCAATGACGCATGCGTTGCCATGGCGGAATTTATCTGCGGCAGTGAAGCCGCTTTCGTAGAAAAAATGAATGAGCGTGCCAAAGGACTTGGCATGAACGACACTACATTTGTAAATTGTTGTGGTCTTGACGTTGACGGACATATGACAAGCGCCTATGATGTTGCCCTGATGTCCCGCGAGCTGACCACGAAATACCCACAGATCCATGATTATTCTACCATCTGGATGGATACGATCACGCACGTCACAAGACGCGGTTCGGAGGAATTTGGTCTGACAAACACCAACAAGCTGATCCGGTTCTACGACGGGGCCACGGGTCTGAAAACCGGCTCCACCGACAGCGCCAAATACTGCCTGTCCGCCACGGCGGAGCGGGAGGGCATGGAGCTCATCGCCGTGGTGCTGAAGTCCCCTACCGGCCAGCAGCGGTTCGAGGATGCCAAGGCCCTGCTGAACTACGGCTTCTCCACCTATGCCCTGCTGCACACGGCGCCGGAGGAACCCTTCCCCGCCATCCCGGTGGTGCTGGGGGAGACGGAGACGGTGCAGCCCTGCATCGACCCGCAGGAAGCGGTGGCGCTGGTGCAGAAAAGTCAGGCCGGGGGTCTGTCCCAGTCCGTCACGCTGGCGGAACAGGTGGAGGCCCCGGTGTCCACCGGACAGGAACTGGGGACTCTGACGCTGACGGATGCCGCCGGCGAGACGGTGCAGTCCATCCCCATCCGGGCAGCGGAGAGCGTGGAGCGTCTCACCTTCGGTACCATGCTGCGCCGGATGCTGTCGGCGGCATTTTTTGCCGGCTGAAAGCCGCTTTTGGGTAGGTTTCCTCTTGTATTCCACGGGAAAACGTTGTATGATAAACCAAATTGTACAGAGGAGGCATCTGATATGATACAGGTGGATCTGTCCCATATCCGGCAGTTTATCCCGCTGCCCTACGAGGAGGCCCGTGCCGCCCAGCTGCGGCTGGCCCACAGTCATTTGCAGCACGGTGACGGCGCAGGCGGCGAGTTCACCGGCTGGGTGCAGCTGCCCCGGCAGTATGACCGGGAGGAGTTCGCCCGCATCCAGGCGGCCGCGTCCCGGATCCGGGCCAACTCCCAGGCCCTGGTGGTCATCGGGATCGGCGGCTCGTACTTAGGCGCCCGGGGTGTCATCGACTGCCTGCGCTCTCCCAATTACAACCTGAAGCGCAAGGATACGCCCAACATCTACTTTGTGGGCAACGGCCTTTCCTCCGACGCCATGGGGGAGGTGCTGGACCTGGTGGCGGACGTGGATTTCTCCGTCAACGTGATCTCCAAGTCGGGCACCACCACCGAACCCGCCGTGGCCTTCCGCTTCTTCCGGGCGGCCTTGGAGAAGAAGTACGGCCGGGAGGGTGCCCGGGAGCGGATCTACGCCACCACGGACAAGGCCCGGGGCGCCCTGAAGTCCCTGGCGGACAGCGAGGGATGGGAGACCTTCGTGGTCCCCGACGACGTGGGCGGCCGATACAGCGTGTTGACCGCCGTGGGCCTGCTGCCCATTGCCGTGGCCGGGGTGGATATCACCGCCCTGATGCAGGGAGCGGCGGAGATGATGGAGACCTGCACCGAGGCTTCCTTCCGGTGCCCTGCCTGGCGGTACGCCGCCATCCGGTACGAGCTGTACCGGGCGGGCCGGTCCATTGAGCTCTTGGCCTGCTATGACCCGGCGTTCCGGTTCATGGCGGAGTGGTGGAAGCAGCTCTACGGCGAGAGCGAGGGCAAGGAGGGCAAGGGCCTCTTCCCCGCCAGCGTGGAGTTCACCGCGGACCTCCACTCCATGGGCCAGTACATCCAGGAGGGCAAGCGCCTGATGTTTGAGACCGTGGTGCGCCTGGGTCCCTCCGACCGACAGCTGACAGTCCCGGCGGACGAGGCGGACGGCGACGGGCTGAACTTCCTGGCGGGCAAGTCCCTGGACTTCATCCGGGACCGGGCCATGGAGGGCACCCTGCTGGCCCACACGGAGGGCGGCGTGCCCAACCTGATCGTGGAGACCTCCGGCAGGACGCCGGCAGA
>ENA-UERX01002014-UERX01002014.1-human-gut-metagenome-genome-assembly--contig:-NODE-2014-length-10815-cov-9.981654_pt1 | contig 10815 bp, 7 predicted proteins | sample MGYA00242992_ERZ507993 | MGnify/ENA primary metagenome ERZ507993 (study PRJEB26167, sample SAMN06115487) | human gut metagenome | host: Homo sapiens | place: China:Chongqing | collected 2015-04-10... | reverse complement strand
GCTGGGACACGAGTATTGCCAATGTCGGATGAAGTTTATGCAGCATTCAAGAGGGTAGTACAGAATAGAAAGAAACCATGAATTTCAATTCAGTGGGCAGACTTGCAAAACATGGTGTCAGGAACATCACGTTCCAGTCTCTACAATGAATTATTGGATGCGCAAGCTGAAAAAATTGGACGAACAATCAGATACAGATATGATTTTTGCAAAAATGCCAACGGAAAAAGAGATTTCAAAGAATGAGACTTTGAATATCAGCCCGTCTCCAGTCCGCATTTTTATCACAAACGCTATTCGGATTGAAGTGATGCCTGAATGCCCGCCGGAATTTTTTCGTGTTCTGATCCAGGGGCTGAAAGATCATGCTTGATCTGGCAGGTGGCACAACCGTTTACCTTGCCTGTGGAGCTACCGATCTGAGAAAAAGCTATCACGGACTGGCTGCAATTATCAAGCTAAAATTCAAACTTGATCCCTATTCGCGCTGCATGTTTGCGTTCTGCAACCGCAGGCGGACTTCTATTAAGATTCTGCAATGGGACGGATCCGGTTTCTGGATTCTGATGAAGAGGCTTGACAAAGATTCCTTTCACTGGCCGGATACTCCGGATGAATTACAGAAAGTGACCCTGAAAGAAATGCATTGGCTGTGTGATGGTCTTTCACTTACTCCGAAGGGAGCTTTTGAAGAAAGACATCCAAAGATTGTTGTATAAAGAACGGATTTGTCAATTCGCAAAAAGCACGAAATACTTGTGGATATCGGTATATATTCCTACACAGTAAAACGTTGATTTTTCTCGAACAGCTGGACTTTCTATGCTATACTGGAATTATCATATAAGAGTTTGGAGATTGCCGGATGGATCCGTTTTTTACAGAGGAACAGCTGAATAACATGAGCCGTGAAAACATGATGGAAGTTATGAGAATCATGCAGAATCAGGTTCAAAAAAAAGAGACCGAGGTACAGCTTCTGAAAGACAAGCAGAAAGAACTGGAATTTATGAACGCAATGCTTTCAGACCGTCTTGCGCTTGCACAAAGAAGACGTTTCGGTTCTTCCAGTGAAAAATACGCAGATGGATATGAACAGATGGATCTGTTTAATGAGGCTGAAGTCAATGCAGATATGGATACTGCTGAGATTGAAGAGGAAATCGTGATTCCATCGCACAAACGGAAAAAACGCACCGGCAAAAAAGAAGAAGATCTCTCTAATTTCGAAGTAACAGAAACAATCGAATATAAACTGACCGGCGAAGACCGCTATTGTCCGGACTGTGGAACAAAGTATAAAGTCGTCACAAAAGAAGTCGTAAAACGACTGAAATTCATCCCCTCCACCTTTGAAGTGGTGGAAGAAGTAACCTATGTATACAGTTGTCCAAAATGTGGTGCTATGATCCGGCCGGAAAAAGAGTTTCCGCTGATCAAGGGAAGCATTGCTACACCTTCGCTGGTTGCCGGAATCATGAATGCAAAGTATGTCAATGGCATGCCGCTGGCAAGACAGGAACGGGAATTCGCAAGGTATGACTTAAATCTTTCAACAAAAACAATGGCAAACTGGATCATCAGCTGTGCAGACCGGTATCTGGGACTGCTTTATGGGCAGATGAAGGAAGAATTCCTAAAGAGCAGATACATCCATTGCGATGAAACCAGGATCCAGGTGATTGATGAACCAGATCAGAAAGGATCATCTCAAAACTGGATGTGGGTATATCTGACAGATCATTACAGTGAAGCCCCACAGATGGTTCTCTTTGATTATGAGAGAACGCGTGCCGGATATCACCCGGTAAACTTCCTTGGAGATACATTTCATGGATATCTGACGTGTGATGGATACCAGGCGTATCATGGACTGAACGATTCCATTACCGTAACCGGATGCTTTACCCATGCGAGACGCCGTTTTGATGCTGCACTCACGGCATTAAAAAAGGATTTCACAAAGGAGCAGCTGAAAGAAACAGTTGCATATCAGGCAATGACGAGGATCGGAATCCTGTATAAAGTAGAGGAACTGATCAAAGATAAGACACCGGAAGAACGGTATCAGGAACGTCAGAAACAGTCGCGTCCAGTGGTGGATGCCCTGTTTGAATGGCTGCATTCGATGGAAGATTCTGTAGACAGATCTTCCCTTATTGGTGATGCCATTTTATATACGCTGAATCAGGAAAACTATCTTCGCAGGTACTTGGATGATGGGCATCTGAGCATTGATAATAATAGTGCGGAGCGTGCAATCAAAAATTTTGCAGTAGGCCGCCGGAATTGGCTGTTTGCCAAGAGTATCCGTGGTGCAGATGCCAGTGCTGTTGTTTATAGTATCGCAGAAACAGCCCTGCTGAATGGTCTGAAGCCGTATGTATATCTTTCCTATGTATTAGAAGAGCTTCGTAAAATGGGACCTTTTCCAAAGCCGGATGATCTAAATCGGCTTTTGCCATGGTCAAATGAATTACCGGAAGGATTTCGAACCAAAAAGAAGAAATAAAATGTGCCGCCCTGATGGGCGGCATGTTTTTTTTAAAGGCAAGGTACAGATGATTACGTACTTACCATACTGGCATTTTAATCTTTTCTCTGAAGAACTCTTCATCCTTTTTGGTGGTTCTCCACACAGATAATCAAGTATTGATTTCATATTATGTGATTTCATAAAAGTCTCTAACACCAAAGTAGCTAAATGTGTTCTTCCTTTAACAGAATGGATACTACCAAATTCCATATCAACCTCGCGTTTTGTCTCTTCGTCACAGTACACATAATAATTTGGCAATAGTTTTTTATCATCACTATTTTCATTGCTATTTTCATTGCTCTTTTCTTGATCTTCCACCCATTTTCCAAATTTATTTACATCCTCATTGGGTTCAGTTTCAAATAGAGACAATATTTTTTTCATAATAATAACCATAGACTTCCAATCTTCTTTAGAAATTAGATTACCAAAATCAGCAAGTAACATAAGTAACTTTCTGAAATCCTTTTTTTGTTCATCTGATAATAGTTTCATAATAGCATTGATTGAATTTCCCGTAGCAGGTATATAATTACATTCCTTAGCTTTATTAACTAATCGTCTAAGACCTTTACAAATCCATTCAATCTGCTCCGATTTTTCTCCATTATTCTGAAATTCTTCAATTCCTTTCCTAAAATAATCAATCAAATTTTTAGGAGTGGTTCTCTTGTTTGCTTTTCTAGCTTCATAAGCATTCCAATAATCATATATTCCTTTGGGAAATTGATTATCTTTTGTCTCTTCTTTTTTATCATGAATCATCCCAATTACATGAACGCCTTCTTTTTCATAAGTTTTCAGTTCCTCATCACTAAACGTATCCAATATAAGTTGTCCAAATTCATCTATTACCTGAGCTGCATTCTCCTTTTCACCTAACAGCCCACTGATATTGTCAGCCCTCTGCCTGGTTCCTGTCTCATTCATACAGCCGATAATATAGTGCGGTTTCCCCTCATTATCATTGATTACCTCCCCACGACAGTTAATCCATACCGGTAAATTCTTCCCGCTAATCAAACGACATAGCACGTTGTATCTTTTTTCTTTTCCATCACATATTTTACGCTTGTGATTTTCGAGCAGCTTACGGTCTTTCTCATAAACCAATGTACGAAGATGCTTTGTTGCATCATTCATAAATTTATCAGGAAGCATAAAACGATCTACCGCTGACTGTGATATCCTCAGTGTATCATTCTTTAAATCTATAATATACAGATAATCATCCATACAAGGTGCAATTAAGTCTATCAGACTTCCTGCTTCCCGCTCGTCAAGTATTTTATATGCATCAAAAGCCCTCATTAAATTTCACCTTCTATTATATTACTCTTCAATGTCTGAGATTTTGAATTTCGCTATCATTTCACTCAGATTTTCTGATTCACTGCTCATCTGCTGGCTCGCAGCCGCACACTCCTGTGATGTTGCTGAATTGGTCTGTACAACATCATTGATCTGCTCAATTCCTTCGTTAATCTGCTTGATCTCACTGGTCTGGGTCTCCAGTGTATCAGCTATATTAGTCACCTCTTTTGTAATCACCTTAGAGTTCTCTGCTACTTCTTCAAGCTGTGAGGCTGTCTGCTCTGCAATATTCATGCCTTTTTCAACAGCCTGCACAGATGCCTCTATAAGCGCAGCTGATTCCTTTACAGCCTGTGCACTTTGATCGGCAAGAATATTTACCTGATTTGCCACAACCGCAAAGCCTTTTCCTGCCTCCCCTGCCCTTGCCGCCTCAATAGAAGCATTTAATGCAAGCAGGTTGGTCTGTGATGCAATATCATTAATAGTTGATATAATCTGATCTATCTGTTTAGAGGCTTCGTTTATTTCATGCATAGATGCAACCATCTCCTGCATCTTTCCATTGCTTTCCCAAATTGCACCTCCAAGTTCGTCCACTTTTCCACTGATTTCCTTTGCACTCTTTGAATTCTGCTCCACCTGTTCTGAAACTCCCGCAACTGTCGCTGTCAGTTCCTCTACAACCGCAGCCTGATTGGTTGCACCGTCTGCAAGGTCATTTGAGCTTGCAGCTACCTGCTCTGCCGCACTTGAAACCTCGCTTGATACATTCTGGATTCCCTTTATGGTGACTGCCATACTTTTTTCAAATTCCATAAATGACTGTAAAATACCTACAAAATCGCCTCTCCACTCTACTTCCGGCTGTGCATCAAAATGTCCGTCCGCAAAGAGCTTCATCGACCTGTCTATATCATCCACATATGAGCCGAGAATACGGATAGACTTTCTCATGCTGTGTGCCAATCTACCGATTTCATCCTCTGAATGGTACTCAAGTGCGCTGTGAAGATTTCCTTCTGTCAGCTCCTTTGCCACATCCTCGATTGCATGTAACGGCTCAAGGATTGTATCAAGCACGATCTTTCCTGTTCTCTTTGTCAACTGCCATGCACATATCAGACAGACAATGATGACTATGAGTCCGACTGCAGCACATACATATGTCCTTACAACTGCCTGATGGCTTCTTTCGTCAGTCAGCTTGTTGATTTCCTTTGCAAGCTCAACAGTTTGATTTAACTTTGGTGTACACTCATTGATAATCTGATCAACAGCCTCATCCTTCTGTCCGGCTTTAATCTTATCCATGATTGAGTATCCGGTATTCGCCCAGTCAGAAAGAGCCTTTGAATATTCATTATACTGATTCTCAGGAACGATACCTGATTTTTTTATTGTTTTTAACTGCACATCAACATCCTCAAGCTTTTCTTTTGCGTCCTGCTCATAGTCGTCATATGTTGATTTGTCAGGATTAAGTGCCATCTCTCTTACATTTCTTGCCGCTGCAGTTACATTTATTCTGCATGTCTTAACCGCCTGATCAGAAGCATTTACCTTGTTTACATAGTTTAACATATTGAAAAACAACACACCAATGACCGCAATCGAAAGCAGTCCCGAAATAAGCATCATGGTAATAACCATTTTGTAACCATAGTTGATTCTTTTACCCAAATGCATGTTTTCCAATTTCTTTTTCATCGCACCTTTTTTTGAAGACATAATTTGTTATTTCCTCCTATCTTATGATACCTTTTGACTCTTTAATCATATTATTATTTATACTCAAGTCCGAATTCATCAGACTAATTTAATATAGTACTTTTTTCTAAGGACACAATACTGTATTCTCAATAATCTTTATGTGAATCTTTCTATTAAATATGTGGATTTGCACAAAATGGTATAATTTTTCGTAATCCCCCTTAAAATACATATTTTACGAACTGTTTGTATTTTTGGTCAGTTTTGCAAACTTGAATTTGTCCGCTCCTTTATATAAAATAATTCCATTTTTCAGAACTACTAACTATTTTTCTTATCTAAATGACATTGATTATCTAATTAACTACATTATTTTCTGTCTAAAATATCCATAAATTCGTCACCTGTAATTGTTTCCTTCTCATACAGGTACATAGCCAGTTCGTCCAGTTTTTCCCTGTTTTCAGCAAGGATTTTTCTTGCTTTTTCATGCTCTGCTTTTACGAGCTGCACGACTTTTTCATCAATTTCCTTCTGCGTATCTGCAGAACAGGAAAGAGACGTATCGCCGCCAAGATACTGGTTGGTCACGTTTTCCATTGCCACCATGTCGAATTCATCTGTCATGCCGTAGCGGGTGATCATCGCTCTTGCAATTTTTGTTGCCTGTTCGATATCATTGGAGGCTCCGGTCGTGATCTCACCAAATACGATCTCCTCTGCCGCACGTCCGCCTGTAAATGTAGCAATCTTATTCTCAAGTTCTTTTTTCGTCATCAGATATTTATCACCCTGCTCAACCTGCATAGTGTAGCCGAGTGCACCTGAGGTACGCGGGATGATCGTAATCTTCTGGACCGGTGCTGAATGACTCTGTAATGCAGCTACCAGAGCGTGTCCTATCTCATGATATGCAACAACCTTCTTCTCTTGATCTGAAAGAACCGCATTCTTCTTCTGATATCCTGCAATAACCACTTCTATACTTTCTTCGAGATCAGATTCATTTACAACGGTCCTTCCACTACGGACAGCACGTAATGCTGCTTCATTTATAATATTGGCAAGCTCCGCACCGGATGCCCCCGATGCCATACGTGCAATCGTATGCAGGTCAACATCATCAGATGCTTTTATCTTCTTTACATGAACCTTTAAAATTGCTTCACGGCCTGCAAGATCCGGCAGTTCAACCGGCACACGTCTGTCAAAACGTCCCGGACGTGTAAGTGCCGGATCTAACGACTCCGGACGATTCGTTGCAGCAAGAATGATGACACCATTATTTCCTTCAAATCCATCCATCTCTGTAAGAAGCTGATTTAAGGTCTGCTCCCTCTCATCATTTCCGCCCATTTGTCCGTCACGCTTTTTACCAATGGCATCAATTTCATCAATAAACACGATACATGGTGCCTTTTCCTTTGCCTGTCTGAAAAGATCTCGAACCTTGGAAGCTCCCATACCGACAAACATCTCTACGAATTCTGATCCGGACATTGAGAAAAATGGTACATTTGATTCACCTGCAACTGCTTTTGCAAGCATTGTTTTGCCAGTTCCCGGAGGTCCTACAAGAAGGACACCTTTTGGCATAGACGCACCTACATCGGTATACTTCTTCGGATTGTGAAGATAATCAACGATCTCTGAAAGGTTTTCTTTCGCCTCATCTTCTCCTGCAACGTCTGAAAAACGGATTCCCTCACTGGATTGCACATAAATCTTCGCATTGCTTTTTCCCATTCCAAAAGCCATCGAATTTTTTCCTCCGGCATGCTCCATCAGTTTCTTCGCCATATAATTTCCCAGTGCGATAAAAAGGATCAATGGCAAAACCCCGGTCAGCAGGAAGCTGATGATCGGTGACATCTGCTTATCGATATCTTTTGCGAATACTGCTCCACATTCATATAGCCTGTCCGTCAGGTTCGGATCGTTCATCAGACCTGTTTTATAAATATTTTTTTGATCTTTATCTGTAAAGATGATCTGATTGTCCTTAACTTCTACTTCACCGATATTCTTCTTCTCGATCATGCTCATAAAAGTTCCATAATCCGTTTCCTTTACCTGATGCTCCATAAGGATTGGTGTGACAACCAGATTAAATACGATCAGCACTATTAACACAATCCCATAATAATATGCCAGTGGTTTTTTCGGTGTTTTAACTTCTTTCATGGTCTTTCCTCCTGTTGTTCTGCGTTATGCTTTCTCCGTGCATTTTCGTATTATTTATTCTGCCATCTGACTTCGCCCTTGGACAGAAGCGGATAACAGATCAGCTGATCTGAATCCAGATTTTCCGCATGCATGTCAACCGCTGTGATCTGATGATTATCATAAGTCGTATAATAATAAATACCTTTTGCTGTATTACAACAGGACGTGTATATCGTGATCTCATATTTGCCTTCTGTCACCTCACAGCATCCACGCTGCTGATCTACGGATCCTAAGATATGGAAGAACTGGCTTACACTCTCATCCTCTTCTTCACCGGAGATCGAATTTAATTTTGTAAAGGCAACTTTCACAAATCTTGACTGGCTGGAAAGATCTCCAGGTATTCCCATTCCACCCATTCCTCTGCTATATGCATCAAGCTGTAATACTCCTGCAAAAGTACTCTCCGGCTGTTTTCTGGATACTCCGGCATAATTATTCAGTGCAAACATCTGACCCGGGAATGGTGGATTATTGGTAAGCACTCCTACCGGATTATCATATACATGCAGCCCATCCTTCATAGACTCAACAACGATACAGGAGTCTTTGTCTGCAATGATCCAGTGAAGCTGTGCTGTCGGCAGCTGTTCACTGAATGCTGTGCCTGTCAGTCTCATTGCTGCCAGCTTCTCTCTCGCCTCTGCTACAGTAGCACACTGTGTAAGGATCCATGGGATGAACTCGAACTGTGCCACCTGGCTGACTTCTGTTTCATCTTCCGGCAAAGCCTCTTCATATGCCGCATTGCCGACAAAATTAAGACCTGCCATTCCAAGGCCTTTTTCATTAACAGCATCATAATAAAGCGGATAACCTCCTGCAACAAATGCCATTCCGATCAAAGCATAATGGCTTTTTATCTTCCCGGCAAACCGGAAATCAAATTCGTAATTTCTTGGCGTTATCGTGATCTGTTCCCCATAGGAAAATTCATAATCAAGCGTTCTGCCCATATAAAAATCTTTTGTTTTGTAAGTTGCTGCTGTACACATATCGAACACCTCTTCTTTCTGCTATAATAGTCCTGCAAACAATCTCATAAACAACTGTCCGATCCGTAAATATGCACTCCGTCCTGTGCGGTACTTTTCGGTCACTTCCCTGCATTCATTCATGGTTGCTCCAAGATCATCTCTTATATCCAAAACTGTCTGACTATCCGCCATAAAACAACCATTTTCAAAGTGGTTATAAAGCAATGCCATTCAGTTAAGCATCATTTTAGTGGTTTTCTGTCATAGAAAGCCACTGTTTTTATGCCTAAAAACTTTAAAAATATTACAAAAAACAGTTGACAAGTAAGCCAATATATGTTGTGCAAGCCTTGATTATAAACATATTTCAAGGAGGCTCATTATGGCTGATTTTTTCTTATCTAATTTAAAATCCACACTCGACAACTGCATCACAGAACTCGATGAAATTCACTCCATGTTCTGCCGTAATCCGGAAAGTGATTTTACTAGAAACCGCAAACTTTCTTTCCGCGAGTATATTCAGTTTATGCTCCAGATGCAGAGTAAATCCGTTTCAAATGCAGTAAACATATGCAGGACATATCTCAAACACGATGGTAACGAAACAGAGTCCATGCTTCTCATACAAAAGTATCTGACACCTGTCAAGTACAATCGAAAATATCCTATCCACCTCCGTCCAAAGAGAAATAGGGATTTCATGTATCGGGTTGCATAAATCTCGTTACCATTCTACTGCATTATAAGGCAGATAAGCAATCTGTCTTTTTGTCATAAAAAACCTTATCTAAATGACATTGAATGATTTATTTTCTATCTAAAATTTTATTAAACCGACTAAAGACTCCATAGTTTGTGTGTTTGACTTACTGTTTATATCTATCTTCTCCTAAATATTTTTCTAGTCATTGCAATATAAAATTGCTTATACCGTCTCTCCCTTAAGAGTCCTGGTATTCTGGATAATATACAGAGCGACCGATATGACCATCATTATAGCGCACAAACCAATCAACAGATCTGATACCATCGGTGTAATTTGGAACCATATAATATGCACCGCTGCAGTTCCATATAATAAAAAGGTTACTATCTTTCCATGCCAGTCTGCACCATGTACTTTTCCCGTCTTTCGTATGAACAATCATTCATATGTTTGATTGTATTATACCATAACGATCACATATGTCAATATATTTCCGATGAATTTTCAAGAATTTTATCAGATATTTGGTTACGTAATAATTTCCTATAGCGTAAAAATTCCCGGAATACCATCCAGATACTCCGGGAATTTTCTATTCTTTTACAAGCAGGGCCACTGCTTCGGTCCATACTGTTTCACAGAACTGATCTACGCAGCATGCCTTTTCCAGACGATAGCCTGCTGCAAGAAATGCCTCCAGGTCACGTGCGAGACTGGTTGCCTTACAGGAAACATATACGATACGGTTCACACCGTAGGAAAGGATCTTCGGCAGTGCTTTCGGATGAATACCATCACGCGGCGGATCCAGCACGATCACATCCGGCTTTTCCGTCAGGTCATCCAGAACTTTCAGAACATCGCCTGCAATGAAACGGCAATTATCCAGCCCGTTCAGCTTTGCATTTTCTCTTGCAGCTTCCACTGCATCCTCTACGATTTCTACTCCGATCACCTCTTTTGCCACCGGCGCAAGAAGCTGTGCGATCGTACCAGTACCACTGTAAAGGTCAAATACCTCCATACCGCTGGTATTCTGAATGTATTCTCTTACAATATTATAAAGTACTTCCGCCGCCAGGGAATTCGGCTGGAAGAAAGAAAAGGTACTGATTCGGAATTTCAGTCCGAGCAGCGTCTCGTAGAAATAGTCCTGTCCATAAAGAATTCTTGTCTCATCGCTCTGCACGACATCTGATAGAGAATCATTGAGAATGTGCATGATCCCGACGATTTTTCCTTCCAGCGGAAGGGCCAGAAGCTGTTCTTTCGCACATTCGGTCTTGTACTGCATAGCCGATAAGTGTTTGCGGTCAGAAGAAACGCCACGTTCC
>ENA-UERX01002010-UERX01002010.1-human-gut-metagenome-genome-assembly--contig:-NODE-2010-length-10824-cov-3.584721_pt1 | contig 10824 bp, 9 predicted proteins | sample MGYA00242992_ERZ507993 | MGnify/ENA primary metagenome ERZ507993 (study PRJEB26167, sample SAMN06115487) | human gut metagenome | host: Homo sapiens | place: China:Chongqing | collected 2015-04-10... | reverse complement strand
CCGATAAATCAAAAACAGGCTGTTTCCCTTCCGGTTCATCTGGAACAGAAGAAAGTTCTTCTTGATGGCATAGGTACATTATGTGTGACCTTAACCCCGGCTTCTCTTTTTACAGTGCCACCAATCTTCTGTGAAGGTGAATCAGATGTCACCCATTCCGGATGTTCTTTCTCAATCTCTTTAAGCCTTATCATAAGCTTATCATACTCATAATCGCTTATCTCCGGCTCGTCCTGATTGTAATATCTGTCCATATGATAATCTATCGCCTTCTTAAGTTCTGAATATTCCTGTAATAAATCCATAATCCGCTCCTTAATTATCAGCCTGTATTTTGACTGTTTCTATCTGCTTATATATCTGCTCATAAAGTGTATTAAGCTCTTTACCGTCAAGTTCCCTGTACTCACCAGTCTTTAAATCCCCTAATTCCACATTCATAATCCTTATTCTTGTCAGTTTAGTTACACTATATCCACATTCCGCACACATTCTTCTTATCTGTCTGTTAAGCCCCTGTGTAAGAATTATTCTGAATGTCTTGTCTGATATCTTTTCCACAACACATTTTCTTGTAGTTCTGTCGAGTTCCTTAAGATATATTCCCCCTGACATTCTCTTTATAAATTCTTTATTAATTGGTTTATTTACTGAAACGATGTATTCCTTCTCATGACCATTAACGGAACGAAGCAGCCTGTCCATCATGTCGCCATCATTAGTAAGCAGTATAAGACCATCGGACTCTTTATCTAATCTGCCCACAGGATATATGCGTTCCTTATATCCAATAAAATCTACTATGTTATTCTTTCCCTGTTTATCAGTTGTTGTACATACAATTCCTACAGGTTTATTAAAAGCTATGACTACCTGTGGTGGTGTGCAGCTGTCTATCTTTCTGCCATCAACACATATAATTGTAGTGTCTTCTACCATCTCACCCATAACTGCAATTCTTCCATCAATTGTGATACGTCCTTCCTGTATCATTCTGTCAGCTTCACGTCTTGAACAGACTCCATGGGCACTGAGATATTTATTAATACGCTCTGACATGTTTCCTCCAATTCTTATCTTCATTGCTGATAAGTTCAAATCAATATACAGATGTATTAATTCTAACAAAAGAAAAAAATTAATTCAATTGTTGCGGGTTTTAATTTAATAATGTATAGTATATAAGCATATAAATTATTATATGTTGTGTACATGTAGCTTAGCTGGATAAAGCGTTCGCCTCCGGAGCGGAAGATCGTGGGTTCGAATCCCATCATGTACATTATTGTATTATTCTGTCCCTACATAGTTATCAATCTTTCTGTTCTGTTATATTCATATACATGATCAGAAAGGACTTCATCTGCAGCAACCCCTTCTGTATTAACTTCCTTTACCATATTAACAAGTTCATCTTTCTCAAACATCGAAAGCTTGGGAAGAAGTATAACCTCATGCACTGATGAAGGTAGTATATACAGATCTGCTCCCAGCTTCTGCGCAAAATCATACAATACATTCTCATATAATATGCAGGCTGCACCATTCAGTTTGCTTTCATTCGTAAGCACATACATATCAGACGGAACATAATCTTTTAAATCAACTTCCTCCCCATCCACATTAACACCACATTTTTCAAAAAGTGCGGCCATGGAACTAATCTTACTGTGAAGCAGATCTGGTGTATTCTTCAAAGCAGCTTTATACACATCATCAATAGTTACATTCCAGTTTTTCAGATTGTTATTATATATTAATGCTGTTGCACTTCTTCCATATTCATTATCAAGCAGACAGTAAAACACCACAGCGAGGTCAAGTATTCTCTTATGCGGCACCTGTTCGAGCAGTTTTTCATTACTCCTGTAATTGACAACCTTATAAACAATCTTGTCCTTTATAGTGTCAAAATGTTTAAGAATATTCACATCAAATGTAACATTATTCTTATTCTGCTCATATATAAGCTCTATCTGTCGTATTATGTTCTTAATATTCTCACCATTCGTATACAATTCATAAAAGCTGTCCAGATATATAGTTGGCGCGATGTCTTTCCCCTTCTCCATAATAACAAGCCCATCCATCTCACAGCCATTATTCTTAATCACATGATTAATAGTAATATTACCACCTTCTCCAGCTATATACCCTGCATTCATCTTAATATATTCCACAAATTCCTTATACTCCATATACCTTTTCCTTTCAAATGTTTCCTATCCCCCTGCGCACGGAATTTAATAAATGTTTTGTACAAGTAATATAGTATATTAATAGCAAATATCTGTCAACAATATATATAGTATTCTATATGTTTTGTCGTGTTCTGTTGAGTTTATGTCGCATTTGGTATAAAAAATGTCGTATCTGGTATAAAAAAAGCTTTTTTCAGCTCATTTTACCAGATACGACTAACACAATATATAGTATTATTCAATTATTCATGCCAACTGTTTTAAAACGTCAGTTATAAGCTCCCATGTCCTTTGTGTCGAAGCAATATCCAATTTTTCTTTTACAGTATGGATATCAATTATATCAGGGCCAAACGATACACAGTCAAGGTCATCAATCTTTGCAGCCATAATACCGCATTCAACACCTGCATGCATTGTTTCCACCAAAGCCTCTTTATTAAAAAGTCTATTATAAGATTCACACAACATATCCCTGATTGCAGAATTCTTCTTAAATTCCCATGCTGGATAAACACCTTTAAGTTCATAAGTTCCACCAAGATATTCAGTCATTTTTCCAACCTTATCTGTAAGATATTCTTTTTCACTCTGCGAACTGCTCCTTATTAAGTAGGTTGCTGCAAATGTTTTCTCAGCCAGCTCTGTAACACCCAGATTAAGTGAAGTCTGCACCAGCCCCTTGATATCATTACTCATCTTAACAACACCATCAGGTATAAAATTAAGCACATTTATAAGCATCTGTGTTGTCGCATCATCACATGCCAAAGCACTGCCTTCACCTTCACAATTTACCATGATAGTAAGCTGTGGGTCGGTAACCGAATACTCCTCTTTCAAAACATTTGCAGTATTGTTGAGAAGCTCCGTAACCTTATCTGCTTCCTGTGTCATTATAACCGCATCAGCAAATGGAGCTATAGAATTATCTTTTTCACCACCCGACATGCTTACAATATTCACACATTCTTTAACGTCAAAAAGAAGACGTCCCATCAGAATATTAGCATTAGCTCTCTGGCATATTATATCTGTTCCAGAATGTCCGCTTGTAAGATCATTAATTTTAATAGACATCTGTGTTCCTGTAATGTCCGATTTTTTCAATGGATAAGAAGCCTTTAAAGTTGCTCCTCCTGCACATCCTGAAAGGAATATTCCCTCCTCCTCAGAATCTATATTAAGCATAATTTTGCTTTCAAGACAGTCAGTATTAATTGCCTCTGCGCCAAGCATTCCAATTTCCTCGTCTACCGTAAACACAGCCTCAATCGGCGGATGACACATATCCTTGCTGTCTAATATAGCAAGCGCATACGCAACTGCAATTCCATCATCTGCACCTAAGGTTGTCCTGTCAGCCTTGACATAGCCATCATCTATATAAAGATCAAGACCTTCTTTTTCCATATCTTTAACCTTATCATTCGTTTTGACGGCAACCATATCAATATGTCCCTGCAAAATAACAGGTGCCGCCTTGCTTTCACTATCACTGGCAGGTTTCTTGATTATTACATTATAACTTTCGTCCTGCTTAAACCACAGATTCCTTTCTTTTGCAAATTCACACAGATAATCACTTATTTGCTTCACATTACCAGAACCATGTGGAAGTGCACATATCTGTTCAAAATATTTAAAGACAGCTTGTGGCTGTAAATCTGCTAAAATGTTGTTACTCATATTTTACCTCCTTTACCTACTATTTCATCACCTTTAGCAGCTTTAATAGGTTTTTGCCCCATTCATACATTAATTTCATATGCCATTTTACACTATCGTGTGTGGTGGAATGGGCGACAGGATATCTCCACCGCCCATTATAGGGAAAATGTGAGGTAAAAAACAAGATGCGCTTCGCGTCACTGTGTATACGCCTTCTCACCCCGCAGTAATCTGTCAAGCATATCTGCCACTGGTATCATCGCATTTTTAACCTCTGTACTTGTATTAGTCTGTGCTCCTGCTTCTATAAGCATCGACCTGCCCTTCATATGCAGACAGTAACGATATGCATTAATATAAATATTCCGTAACAGCCCGGGATAATACGCTTCTCCTAAAAGATACATCTGAAGACTCATTGCCAGATTGTCATCCCTGTTGGCATTGTAAAGATAGCCTATATCTCCTTTTGCCTTGCTGTAGCTTATTCCATTAAAAAACATTACCTTTGACATTGTTACACCATTTTCTTCGGTTACAAGTCTTGTAGTATCCGGAACCCCATCCCTGTGAAGGTCTATTACAACCTCAATTGACGGATTTTCTTCCAGTATTTTTGCCACATTTTCTTCTGCATATGTATAAGCCTTGCTTCTGTCAAGCTTTCCATCAACATAATCATACACACTTGTGTCATGATAAACATTGTAACCATATGTATTAGTGAGTATATCTGTAAGATAATCTCCAACACCGACTATTGTTGTAGATGTATTCCCTTCAACCGTATCCGTAAATCCTTCCTGTGAATGTGTGTGAAATATAAGTATCTGCGGTAAATCTGCATTTTTCTCCAACGACAGGTCTTTTGCCAGAAATTCCTCTGGACGCATTATCTGTGTTGTCAGGCTTGTGATGGATGTGACCGTATAGAACTTCATAAGAAAATCATAATTCTTTAAATCTGCAATATTATAAACATTTCCAGCTGCATTTTCCTGTAAAGGCCAGGGGCAGACTGCAGCACCTGCCTCCACGACACCCTCATCCGTCTGTGTAGCAGGTTTTTTATCCTCCTCAGCCATGCTAAACATATATTTCGAATCAACCCACACAGAACCCGCATTTTCATCATAATTGTCTTCAAAATATGTTTCTACAGGAAACAATGTCTTAACTGCATTTTCATAAATTCTGTTCTGAATATAATATATTAGATTAAAACTATAATTCATCATTATTACCATAAGCATTAAGCCCATGAATATAAACATATACACAGGCCTGTACTTTCTATCACTCATATATCCTCCTTACTTTGCATTACCATTATATTGTATTCACATCAGCCATGAATATGAACACCAACACGGTTAATTGCTTTGGATATTATGATACTTATGTTTCTAATGTCTGAATCAATGTCCTTCGGGGTTACATACATTTTTCCTGCCCCCTGAATAATCCCTTCGGCATCTATAACAGTAGGCACGCCAATTGCAAGCACCGGAACACCTATATTGTCTTTTGTTATTCCTATTCTGTGATTTCCAACACCTGAGCCAGGATTAATTCCCTGGTCAGAAAGTTGTATGGTACTATTTAATCTGTTCACACTTCTTGCAGCAAGAGCATCTATTGCTATGCATACATCCGGCTTTATCTGACTTACAACGCCTTTAATAATTCCTGCAGTTTCAATACCTGTCTGTGCCATAACTCCCGGACTAAGTGTGCATACTCCCGTCTCATCGCCCTCACTTATCTTAATACAAATATTATCTACAACCTCAGGTCCTAATGAATCCGATGTTATATTTCTGTTGCCAAGTCCAATAACAAGAATCTTTTCTGGTTTGACATTTTTATTCATACGCTTTAAAAGCTTAAATATATATCCTGCCAATGTCGATATAACCTCTTTTGCATATTCTTCGTCCCCACTTGCAATATCATCTGCCTCTATAGTAAGATAAGTTCCTTTGGGTCTTCCTATCGCGGCTTCGCCCAAATGATTTGTCACCTGCAATTCTGTGACCTTCACTCCCATCCTTGATTTATTGCTTTCTCTTAATCTTATCCCCCTCAGTTTTCCTGTTCCATTCATTGCTTCTTCATTTGCCTCTACTGCAAGGTCAGTTCTTACAACTATATTATCCATTTTTCACATCACCTCCCCAACATATTGTGCAGAAAAATGAAATTTTTATACCAAAATCTTTATTTGGTTCTTGACATATAGATGTTTGTACTATAAAATGTGTGAGTATGTTTACATTAGATCGTCCGTGTCCGGCTTTAATGCGAAACAGATATTATTATTGAATTATGATTTGGAGGTGTACGGATTGGCTAACATTAAATCTGCTAAGAAGAGAGTAATTACAAGTCAGGTAAGAGCTGAGAGAAATAAGGCGGTTAAGTCTAGAGTTAAGACTTATATCAAGAAGGTAGAGGCTGCTGTTGCTGCTGGTGACAAGGCTGCTGCTAACGAAGCTCTCCCTGTTGCTATAGCTGAGATCGAGAAGGCTGCTTCTAAGGGAATCTTCCACAAGAACGCTGCTGCAAGAAAAGTATCTCACATTACTAAAGCTGTTAACGCAATGGCTTAATAAGAATTTTAATAATTTAAAGAACCCGGTGCTGACACCCACTCGCACCGGGTTCTTTTTTATTTACTGTATTTAATTATAATAAGCTCTACTCCCAGCCTGTCATTAAGCCTTCCCTGCTTAACTGCTTCTTCAGTTTTAGCACATTCATTCAATGCATCCAGTAGTGTATTCATCTCAAAATATTTTGCCTGTGCCTGATATTTACCGACAACAAATGGCGCTGCTCCTATCTTTGATGCAATCTCTTTACCTGAAATCCCCCTTGACATAAGATCTTTCACCTGTAATATTCCGTTAAACTGCCTTACTATAAGATAAAGTATTCTCATAGGAGGTTCTTTTAATTCCAACAAATCATAATATAAATCAAGTGCCTGCTGTTGTTTCTTATTTGCAATTGCACTTATCATATCAAATATATGACTTGTTGTCTGTGTTGCGCATACTTTCTCTACATCTTCTACTGTCACAACATCCCTTCCCTGACAATAACTCACAAGCTTCTCTGTCTCCTGCCTTATATAATCCATGCCTGCACCTGTCTTATCAAGTATCAAATCACATGCTTCCCTGCTTATTTTAAGATTATCCTTAGCAAGAAGCCCTGCTATCCATTTTTCAAGAGTAGCAGTTGTCTGTGGCTTCATCTCGCATATATATCCCACAGAATCAACTGCCTTATATACCTTATTACGCTTGTCCACATCTTTTTCTACCATAACAACAACAAGATAATCAGGAATATGTTTAATATAATCTGCAAGCTCATCATTAGAACTTTTCAAAAAACCGGTATTTTCCATAATAACAAGTCTCTTCTGGGCAAAGAAAGGCAGTGTTTCACACACATCAATTATATCCTTAACGCTGGCATTATCCGAATCATAATATGAATAATTCATTGTATCATCACCAGCTATAGCATTCTTTAATCTGTCTCTATACTGCTTCTTAAGATACTCTTCCTCTCCATACAGAAGATATACACTCTTAAATTCACCCTTCTTAATATCATCACTTATGACCTTCAAACCTGCTGCCTCCGTTTCTAATCTTAAACAATAGTATCAGATATGTACAAGTGGTTCAAGTTAAAAAATATTTTCTCACAACCTGTTATATATCTTCACAGTTCTATCCTTTCAAAGCTTTAAACACCTCAATTTTATACGAACCATCCCTGACACGCACCGCAATCTCTCCTCTTTCGTCTGTCCTATACACCTTTGCTCCAATCCCCGACAATCTCTGTAAAGTTTCCATATGAGGATGTCCATATGAATTACCTGCCCCACAAGATATCAATGCATTTTCAGGCTTTACATAACTTAAAAATTCTTCTGAACTCGCCCCCTTACTTCCATGATGTCCGACTTTCAATATATTAACTGACATAAACCGTGCTGATTCACCAGCATCTCCTGCCATCCTATTGGCATCCTCAACAATGCACTTTTCTGCCTTCTTTTCCGCATCACCTGTCATAAGCATAGAAAAATCTCCATATTCCACAAGATATACAGCAGAATAGTCGTTAGCTGACTCGTAATTGTAACCCTTGCATGGGTGCATACACTCAACCGAGAATTCTCCCGATTTAATACTGTCACCTGCATCAGCATAAACAACATTAATCCCAGCATTTTTCAATATCCTCTCTAACTTCGACATATCATCATCAGCCTGCTTCTTTACTGCCGCAGCCCGACTGATTCCTGGCAGCACAACAGTACCTATCTCAAATGTGTTATCACACAGTTCAATCAATTCATATATTCCATTAACATGGTCTTTATCCGGATGACTTATAAACACATAATCGAGACTTCTTACCCCGCAATATTTAAGATAAGTATATATGGTATATCTCCCGACATTCTTCTTGCTTGTGCTTCCTCCGTCAAACAATACATTCATGCCCTCCTTAGTATGCATGACAATTGAATCCCCCTGTCCAACATCAAGCATGGCAATCTTCATGTCTGAATTAATATTGTAACGCAGCCCTGTCAGCACGCACACTAATAACACAAAACATACAGCATCAATTTTTTTATTCATCAATATAATATGTGCACATATCCATATAATCAAAACTGCATAATATAAAAACACCCTTGCAGTATCAGGAATTCCCGTAACAATGACTGCATATTTAAAATGTGATGACAAACTGCACAGCTTATAATAAAAATCAAGAATATATCCACCTGCTCCCGCGAAAAAATATGCTGCTTCAAGAGAGAGTATGCCTGCAATTCCCGTAAATATCCCGCTTATCATTATCAACGACATAAGTGGTATTACTATAACATTAAGAAACAGACTTATTACCGGAATCTGCCCAGATATAATAAGAATTACCGGAAGTGTCGCAATTGTAACACACATGCCTGTAATAACCGAATCTGCGATTCTGAATAAAATTAATTGAAAAAATCCTGCATTCTTTTTATCAGGACGTCTTATATATATAAGAATAGTTTTATCATCAGACAGTATCGGCTTAATATATATAATTCCTGCCACAGCAAGAAATGACAGCCAGAAAGCTGAATTTGTAATATTATATGGATTAATCCACAGAAGAATAACACTTGCTATCCCTAATGTATTAACCATATCACTGGTTCTCCCAAGCACGTCTGCCAGCATATATACAAGAATCATTATTACAGCACGGCTGGCAGATGCACTATAACCTGTCATGCACAGATATGAAATTATAATAAATGTACTAAAACATGCAGATGCAATTCTCCCAATTCTCTTTTTTAACCAGTCATATATAAACATTCCAACAAGCGAAACGTGAAGTGCACTTATTGCCAAAATGTGGGAAATTCCATTCTTCTGATACATTCTCTTAACAACATCATCAAGCCCTGACCTGTCACCTAGCACAATTGACTGCATAATTCCAGCATTCTGCTCAGAATATGCATTTTGGTAAATATTTTTTATAGAATCTGCAAATCTGTAAATGCTGGAAATATAACTGCTTCCAGATTGTACATTCACAACATCTGACAAATCTGCACAATAATTAAATCCAAGTGATGTATAATATTTTCTGGCATTAAACTGTCCTTCATTAGATGGTATATTAAAATCCTTTAATGTTACTTTAATCTTAACTTCATCCCCCGGATTAGCAAATCTTTTCTCTGAGTATACTACCAAACCGCTTTTAAACTGCCTGCCCCATGAATCCGGCATAACAAAGGCATTTCTTATATACACTGCATAACCGTTTTCTGACTGTTTAATATCTGCTATGTATCCATTTACACAAGCAGCATATGTTTCGTCCAACAATTGTCCCTGATAACATAGCTTTTCCATACTCTCTTCAGTTCTTAGACACATAATAGGAAACATCATGATAAAAATCACATAAAATCCTGGAATTCCTGTTTTCTTAAGATATATAAGGAATCCGGTAAACACCATTATTCCTACTACAATAACGATATATGGCTTGGCATATAATGACAAATATACTGCAGCAATGCTCATAACTGCTGCCACAAAAAATGGTCTCTTCAATAATATCCTTTCCAGAAACGACCATTAATTATCAGATAAATCTTTTTTTACAAGTTCATTATTCATATGAAATACTGTATCAAGGCTGATTACATCTCTATACATCAGATTAGAATTCCCATTGACAAGTATCTTAACGCCATCAATTCCCTCCAGTCCTGAAAGGGAGTTAACAATTGAATATATAGTTACATTGCTCTTTGCATTAACCATATCTGTTGCAAATTCCTGACTGAGATTAACATAACATATCCTGTCGACAACAGATATACTAAGCAGCTTGGTATTCGACGGAATACTCTGGTAACATTCTGACTCTGTTGTTCCTTTAATAAGCTGTTCCATTACAACCTTCTCAACAGATACATTCTTATTATAACAGATTCTCTTGCTGTTCTTTACAAGGGCATCTCCTGACTTGTTAGCAAAATACAGATTAATCGTCTTCCACTTCACATCAGCCATAGCACCTTCCTGTGTATCTACAAAATCCTCATCACTCATATTTCCTATGACTGTTCCATCTTCATACACAGCATCCTTACCATCAACATAAAATCTTACATACAGGACATCACTTATCTGTGACAATTCTTTAACAACTGCTGCCCTGTAAAGTACTTCCGTACCTGGTTTCATTCCATAATAAGAGCTGTCATAATAGACCCCTGCATATATTCCATTAATTTCAACCGTTGGCTGCGATACAGACACCGGCTTAATTATGCTTGTATGCCTGCCTTTTGCAACATTCATTTTTTCAAGAAGTTCATTTGCAACTGAAACAG
>ENA-UERX01001997-UERX01001997.1-human-gut-metagenome-genome-assembly--contig:-NODE-1997-length-10949-cov-3.610927_pt1 | contig 10949 bp, 7 predicted proteins | sample MGYA00242992_ERZ507993 | MGnify/ENA primary metagenome ERZ507993 (study PRJEB26167, sample SAMN06115487) | human gut metagenome | host: Homo sapiens | place: China:Chongqing | collected 2015-04-10... | reverse complement strand
TGCTCCGATGAGCGGGGCGTGCAGACCAAGATGGGTATTGACGCCACGCTGAACGAGGAGAGCCGCTGCCTGGAGCGGGTGCGCTATCCCAAGGTCGATTTGAGTCAGTACGTATAAGCGGCCGGTCCAGACCGGGACAGCCGCAGGAGAAGGGAGAGTCCGTATGGGCGGAAGGTATATCGTAGGGATCACAGGGGCCAGCGGTTCGCTCTATGCCGAGGCGGTGATCCGGCGGCTGCTGAAGGCGGGGTGTGAGGTCCACCTCTGCCTGACCCGGGCCGGACAGATCGGCGTGCGGGAGGAGCTGCCCTGGCAGTGGCCGGAGGGCGCCGCGCCGGAGGAGATCCAGGCCGTGCTGCGCAGCCAGTTCCAATGCGGAGAGGAGCTGCGGTATTACGATATCCATGCCATCGGCGAAGGAGTGCATGCGGCCTACGACGAGATTCTGGTTCCCGCCGGCATGGGCGATGTGGCAATCTGCACCGAGATGGGCCGCTTTATGATGGGCCCCTACGGCTGCCTGGTCACCAAGGCCATCCACGAAAAGCAGATCTACAAGGACTATATCGGTGTCGACGCAAGCGCCGTCGATCTGATCCGCCCTGCCATGTATGGCGCCTACCACCACATTACAGTGATGGGCCAGCCGGGTGGCTCCGACAAGACCGCGGCGCCTGTCACAAACACGTACGACATTACGGGCAATCTGTGCGAGAACAATGACAAGTTCGCCATCGACCGCGAGCTACCGCAGATCGACATGGGTGATGTACTCGTGATCCACGATACCGGCGCGCATGGCTACTCCATGGGCTACAACTACAACGGACGCCTGCGCTCCGCCGAGGTGCTGCTGCGCCCCGACGGCTCGGCCGACCTCATCCGCCGCGCCGAGCGCCCGGGCGATTATTTTGCCACACTCGATGTGCTGCCGTGCGGCCGAGAGCTGCTGGCCAAGTCGCGCGCCGAAAGTGCTCGCCATCGCGCTCAGGACGAGCGCTTGGCCGTCGCCGCCCAATGGAATAAGCGCATCCAGATCGCGGAAGCGAAGGAGAAGAACATGGATATCCGCAACCTCGAGGGCTCAATCGTCGCCCTTGTTACGCCGTTTAAAAAGGACGGCAGCGTCGACTTTGACGCACTCGAGCGCCTTATCGATTTCCACCTGCAAAACGGCACCGACGCCATCCTCACCCTGGGCACCACCGGCGAGAGCGCCACAATGACCGATGACGAGGACAACTCCGTTGTCGCCGCCGTGGTCAAGCATGTTGCAGGACGCGTCCCCGTCATCGCCGGCTCGGGCTCCAACTCCACGCAAACCATGCTCACCAAGTCGCTCACTTACCAAGGCCTGGGCGCCGACGGCCTGCTGCTCATTACCCCCTACTACAACAAGTCCAATGAAGAGGGCATCTACCAGCACTTTAAGACCGTCGCCGATGCCGTGGACATCCCTTGCATCCTCTACAACATCCCCGGCCGCTGCGGCTGCGGCATCAGCGAGCGCAATGTGGAGCGCCTGGCCGCGCACCCCAATATCATGGGTATTAAGGAAGCCTCGGGCAACGTCGCCTATGCCGCCAAGATCGCACACCTGCTGTCCGACGACTTCCGCATGTACTCGGGCGAGGACGCACTCACCGTGCCGCTCATGAGCCTGGGCGCCTCGGGCACCATCAGCGTGTGGGCCGATGTTCAGCCGCAGCTCGTGCATGACATGTGCCGTGCCTATCTGGACGGCGACGTGGAGCGCGCCCGCGATATCCAGATTGCCGGTCAGCCGCTCATCAACGCCCTCTTTAGCGAGGTCAATCCCATCCCCGTTAAAGAAGCGCTCGCTCAGATGGGTATGATCGAGGCAAACTACCGCATGCCGCTGTGCCCCATGGCCAACGACACACGCGCTGCACTTACCGATGCTCTGAGGGGAGCTGGTCTGCTTGATTAAGACCGTCATTATGGGAACGGGCCGCATGGGCTCGCTCATCCGCACCACCGCCGAGGGCGTTGTCGACGCCGCCGGTCAGCCCGTTTTTGATATCGTCGCCCAGACCGGCTTCGACTTGTCCGAGCTCGAGAACGCCCCAGCAGCCGACGTCATCATCGACTTCTCGAACGTTGCGACCTTCAATGCTGTCGTCGCCTATGTCGAGCGCACGGGCGCGGCGTTGGTCTCGGGCACCACGGGCTACACGCCCGAGCAGATGGATCGCCTGCGCGAGCTGGGTCAGAACGCCCGCGTCATGCACTCCGGCAATTACTCCATCGGCATCGCGGCCCTGCGTCATCTGGTGGCACAGGCCACGCGTGAGCTGCCCGGCTTTGACTGCGAGATTGTCGAGACGCACCACAACCAAAAGGCCGACGCCCCCAGCGGCACCGCGAAGCTGCTGCTCGACGCCGTCGTCGAAGCCGAGCCCGAGGCAGGTTACCACCCCGTCTATGGCCGCGAGGGCATGTGCGGTGCACGCGACCCCAAGGAGATCGGCATGCACTCGCTGCGCGGTGGCACTGTCGCCGGCGTGCACGAGGTGAGTTTCTTTGGCCAGGACGAGGAGGTCACGCTCACACACCGTGCCACGAGCCGCCAGATCTTTGTCAACGGCGCCCTGGCCGCCGCCCAGAAGCTCATCACCCGCGACCCCGGCTTCTACACCTTCGACCAGGTCATGTTTGCCTAACCAGGTATCAACCGTATCCACGAAAAGGAGAAACAGCATATGAGTAACGCAGCCGAGATGGATGCACAGGAGATTATCAACTACATCGCCACCGCGCCCAAGAAAACGCCCGTCAAACTGTACGTGCGCGAAAAGCCGGGCATGAAGGTCCAGTGGGGCAATGCGCACGTCTACGGCGGTCGTCGCGGCAAGACCGTCTTTGGTGACTGGGATGAGCTTAAGACCATCCTGGTCGCCAATGCCGATTCCATCGACTACTACGACGTAGAGAACGACTGCCGCAACTCCGCCGTGCCCATGCTCGACCTCAAGGGCATCAACGCCCGCATCGAGCCGGGCGCAATCATCCGCGACCGCGTCGAGATCGGCGATCGCGCCGTCATCATGATGGGTGCCATCATCAACATCGGCTCCGTCATCGGCGAAGGCTCCATGATCGATATGGGCGCCGTGCTGGGCGGCCGCGCCACCGTGGGTAAGAACTGCCACATCGGTGCCGGCACCGTGTTGGCAGGCGTCGTAGAGCCCGCCAGCGCCACGCCCGTCATCATCGAGGACGATGTCATGATCGGCGCCAACGCCGTGGTCCTGGAGGGCGTGCACGTAGGCAAGGGCGCCGTCGTTGCCGCCGGCGCCGTGTGCGTCGAGGACGTCCCCGCCGGCGCCGTCGTGGCCGGTGTCCCCGCCCGCGTCATCAAGATGCGCGACGAGAAGACCGACAGCAAGACCGGCCTGGAAGAGGGCTTACGTCAACTTTAATAGTTACGCGGGTTTACCAACCCGCGTAACGGCTCGACGCTGCACCTTTGGTTCCGTCGTTCTAACGAACGACGGAACGGTCGACGCTACAAACGCCCCTAAGCGGCAATCTGACGTTCAATCGTCGGTCGCGTACCAAAGTACGCTTCCCTCCTCTTTCACGTCACCTTGCTCGCTTAGGGGCGCTTTCGCTGACTTATGCTCAGTCTGCAACTCAATTGAGCTCCAAGCAAAAAGGCCGAAGACCCAAAGGGCTTCGGCCTTCGCTTTCTCGCTGCAGGCGTAACGCAACTTATCGATTCTCGATGCTGCCGATGTTTTTGAGCTCGATGGAAATGAGGCCGTTGGGCTCGTTGACAAACTCGATGTACTCGGAGTTCGAACCCATCTCGGCCGGGAAGCTGATCTCGATGCCCGTATCGGTACGAATCTTGTGGTTGCGCACGGCCGCGCGTTCGACCTGCTTGCGCTCCACGGGCACACGCTCAGGCACCTTCTCCTCAGTCAGTGCCGCGCGCACGCTCTCCTTGATAACCGGTTCGTCCTCAAAGACCTCATCGACGATATCCCAGGGCGGCAGCTCCTCGTCATCCTCGACTTTCTCGGCGACGGCAGCCTTAACCTTGGCGAGCGCCACGGCCGTATTGGCACCGTGCTCCTCGGCGACTTCCTCGACCACACGCGTCACGGTGTCGATGACCTCCTTGCCTGATACGCCCGTGTCGCACTGCAGCAGGCCATCGGGGATAAGCATACGGTCCTCACCGGCAATCTTGCGCTTCTTGTCTACGTAGCCGATCTCCATGGTGCTCGCACGCACGATGGCATAGCTCGGCACCTTTTGCGAGGGGTTCGGCAGAATGGCGTAGTGGCGCGCGATGTCGTTGCGCACCTCCCCCTCCTCGCGGCCCACTTCGTGCATAAAAGCCTGCTTGGAGCCCAGCAGCATCACGGCAAACCAGCGGGCATCCTCATCGTCGTCAAAATCGGCCACGAGCACGTCGGTTGACTCGGCTTTCTCGGCTTTGGTGAGCTCGGAGGAGATAAACTCCGCAATCTGCTGCGACAGGTCCACGAACTCGCGCTCGCCAAAGAAATAGCCCTTGAGCTCGCCGCCAAACGCAGAGTTCTCGGCAAACGTGGCGCGTTTATTGTCGGCCGAGGTACGTGCGCGGCGCAGATGCGTGGTCACGAAGTTGCGCACGGTACGGCTCTCGATATCGAGCTCGCGCTGGCTCATAACGTTGACGGCAGAGTCAAAGTCCAGGATATGCAGAATCGCGTGATTGATTTTCATATACGGCATTCCGTTCTAGATCGATTTCGGCACGAACCAGTATAGCGGTCGAGCCCGCCCCAGGCGCATCGAAGCTTGGTGCATCGGGGACAGGTTGCTTTGCACCAATGGTTAGCGCAGGAGCTCGGACTGCCAAGCCTCGAGCTGTTCTGCCAAACTCTTGCCGGCAGCGGGCATGTCAATCTGGGGTCGTTTGGGCAGCAGTGCGCATTTAAGGATTGCCACGATGGTCTGCGAGACAAAGCGTCGCGTATCCTCGTCAAAGCCTTGCGCAGCCTGGAGCATCACGGGCAGGCTCTCGCGCAGATTCCCGGCGATATCCGCAAACCGCTCAGCACCCGTAGCCTCAAACACGGAGAACAACGCATCTACAAAACGCTCGCGCTCGCTAGGCGACACTGCAAGCAGCATCTCGCGAATGGAGCCATCAACGTATCGAGCACCGGCGGACAGGCGCTCACAGTACACGAAGTCGCGACCATCAACCACCCAGCTAAAGGGATTGTGCTGCAGCAGGCTGAACTCGGTGCTCTCAACGATGGCATAGTCCTCCTGTGTCTCGAACATCATGCCAAAGATCGACGACCGAGGTAGCGTCTTGTCGATTCGACCGCAAAGATCGGCAAAGGCGTTGCCGTTCAGAAACTCCTCGACGAAGCCCGGACCATCATGGGAATACACCCGTTCGATTCGCTCGCGGGCGACATCGGAGCACATCGCCGCACCGTACACCGCAAGGTTTCCACCCTTGGAATGACCTCCGCACAAAAGCGGCCCGTCAATCGCATCCGCCGCCTCGTCCACATAACGTACCGCGGATTCCTGGGCCGGCACAGGACACCGGAACGCCATGTTAAAGTCCTCTTTCCAGCCCACAATCGTGCTGTCGGTCCCCCGGAAGGAAAGATAACTAAACCCCGCCGGAAACCGGAACGCCATGGCTGCAAACTGCTCTGTCGCTACCACATCGCTCACGGCACGATAGCCGCAAACGTGCACGCCACGGTAACGAGGGTTTGCTGCCACGGCCTCCAACAAGGTCCTGCTCCCCTCTGGATCCCACAAGTCGTCAATCATGTCCCGGTAGCACTCGGCACGCAGCAGTTCGCGTACGTCTAGGCCCTGCCAGTTCGTCAGCTCCGCCATATCACCCGGCAAACGCAAATAGGACAACCACGCAAAGACCAGGCTATCCACCGCGCAGAACGACCGCTCCTCAAACGGATCAAACACCGTCTGGGCATATGTCAAAAAATTAGGCGAATCCGGCATGGCCCTCCCATCAACTATGGTGCATTGGGGTCAGGTTACTTTGCACCAAAAAGGCGCCCGGGCCGTGTGGACCCGGACGCCTTCATTGTAGCTTTTCGCTCTAGCGAGCTTGATTTAGCAGGAGAAGTCGACGCTGTCGATGATGTCCTTGAGGGCCTTGGCGGAGGCGGTGAGCTCATGCTGCTCGTCATCGTTCAGCGGCACGGGGACGCGACAGACGACGCCGTCGCGGCCAACGACCGTCGGCATGGAGATGGCAAGATCGGACAGGCCATACTCGCCCACCATGAGCGAGGAGACGGGCAGAACGGTCTGCTCATCGCGCATGACGGCGGTGCAGATGCGCTTGACGGCCATGGCGACGCCATAGTAGGTGGCGTGCTTCTTCTCGATGATGGTGTAGGCGGAGTTCTTGACGTCCTCGGCGATGCGCTTCTCGGCAGCCTCATGCTCCAAATGACCGTGAAGCTCGCAGAAAGTGTTCAGCGGCACGCCGGCAACCTGGGCGCTGGACCAAGCGACAAACTCAGAGTCGCCGTGCTCACCCATGACATAGGCCTGGACATCGCGCGGGTCAACCTCGACGTGGGCACCAAGCATCTGCTGCAGACGGCCAGTGTCGAGCACGGTGCCGGAGCCGATGACATGGCCCTCGGGCAGGCCGGACATCTTGATGGCGGCATAGGTCAGAACATCGACCGGGTTGGAGACAATGAGCAGAATGCCGTCGAAGCCAGACTTCTTAATTTCGGGAATGATGGACTTAAAGATGTTGACGTTCTTGTTGACCAGGTCCAGACGGGTCTCACCGGGCTTCTGGGCAGCGCCAGCGGTGACGACGATCATGGCGGCGTCGGCGACATCGGAATAATCGCCGGCGTAGATCTTCATCGGCTCGGCAAACGTCATGCCGTGCGCGATATCCAGGGCCTCACCCTCGGCGCGGTTCTTGTCCACGTCGATGAGGACCATCTCGGAGAACAGACCGCTCTGCATCAGCGCGAACGCCGAAGACGAACCGACGAAACCGCAGCCGACAATAGCGACCTTCTTCTCGTTAACCATTAGAAACTCCCATCTCTCTCCACAAACAAGCCACCCGGGAACGACCCGAGCGGCTTGTCGTAATCCCAATACATCCAATCGGGACTTTGATTATGCTCCTATTCGCAGCCAAAAATCGACCGTTTACCGAAATTGTTTGCAGGATTCGTAAAATAACTGCACGAAATCGGTTTCGAGCTATTGACGAGTCGAAACAGGTTTCTAATACAGACCCGCCTCGCGGATGGCCTCGACAGCCAAAGCAATCTGATCGGGCGGCAGGACCAGCGCCATGCGCACGTGTCCCTCGCCCGAAGGACCAAAGCTCGCGCCCGGCGTCACCACAACGCCGGCCTTCTCCATGAGCTCCTCGCAAAACGCCATGGAATCGGTGCGACCACCGGGAAGCTTGGCCCACACAAACATAGAGCCATGCGCGTTGGGACGCTCCCAGCCCAGGCCCTCAAGACCGTCGCACAGGGCATCGCGGCGCTCCTGGTACTTCAGACGCTGCGCCTCGACCTCATCGCGCGGACCGTTCAGGCAGGCGATAGCAGCCTTCTGGATCGGGAAGAACATACCAAAGTCGATCTGGCCGCGCAGCTTGGCAAAGGCCGAGACCACATCCTCGCGACCGACCAAAAAGCCGATACGCGCACCGGTGACGTTAAACGACTTGGAGAGCGAGAAGAACTCAACGCCCACCTCGAGCGCGCCGGGATACTGCAAGAAGCTGCCGCCCGGCTCGCCGTCGAACACGATGTCGGAGTATGCGTTGTCGTGAACGATGAGCAGGTCGTGCTCGCGGGCGAAAGCGATGACCTCCTCGTAGACCTCGGGCGTGCCCACCGAGCCCACCGGGTTGGCGGGCAGCGACACAATCATGTACTTGGCACGATCAGCCACCTCGGGATCGATACCCGCCACATAGGGCAGGTAATTGTGCTCCGCCACCAGCGGATAGTACTCGAGCTTGGCATCGGCGATCTTGGCACCCGCCTCAAAGACCGGGTAGCACGGATCGGGAACCAGGATGGTGTCACCCGGATCGAGCAGGGCCAGGCCCAAATGGCCCACGCCCTCCTGCGTGCCGTTGCACGACTGCACCATGGACGGTGTAATGCCCGAAACGCCAAAGCGACGCTCATAGTAATCGCACACGGCTTGTTTGAGTTCGGGCAGGTCGCGCAGGGCATACTTCCACATCTCGGGATCTTGGGCTGCATGCGTGAGCGCCTCGACCACATGGTCGTACGGCTTAAAGTCGGGCGTGCCCACGCTCATGTTGTAAATGGTCTTGCCCTGAGCCTTCAGCGCGAGAAGTTCGTTGTTGAGCGAGGCGAAGACCTCCGCGCCAAAGCGGTCGAGACGCTGCGATGCCTGCATGGTGCCACCTTTCGATATGAAAAACGCGGCGCTCCGACAAGAGCGCCGCGCGATACGGGCCATCAGATTGCAAAAGTGTAACGCTTGCAACCCCCGCATTGGTTCAATTTAGCCAACCTTAGTCAATTGCATTAAGCGCGTCGATCTGCGCAAGCCACAGTCGCGAGCTGGCGTCACTCGGCATACGCCAATCGCCGCGCGGACTGAGCGTCACCGAGCCCACCTTGGGACCATCGGGCAGGCAGCTGCGCTTAAACTGCTGGGCAAAGAAGCGACGATAGAACGTACGCAGCCACGTGTGAACGGTCTTGGCATCGTAGACGCCCTCGAAGCTCTTGAGCGCCATGCGGTAGATCTTGCCCGGCTCAAAGCCAAAACGCAGTAGGTAGTAGAGGAAGTAGTCGTGCAGCTCGTACGGGCCCACCAAATCCTCGGTCTTCTGCGCAATCTCGCCGTCGCCCGTGGGCGGCAGAAGCTCGGGGGACACCGGCGTATCGAGGATGTCGAGCAGCGTCTCGGCAATACGCCCGCCAAAGACATCAGCCGCATAACGCACCAGATGACGCACAAGCGTCTTGGGCACGCTCGCATTGACGGCATACATGCTCATGTGGTCTCCGTTATAGGTAGCCCAGCCGAGCGCCAGCTCCGACAGGTCACCGGTGCCGATGACAAAGCCGCCAGCCTGGTTGGCCAAGTCCATCAGAATCTGCGTACGCTCGCGGGCTTGGCTGTTCTCGTAAGTCACGTCCTGCACGGCCGGATCGTGCTCAATGTCCTTGAAGTGCTGCTCCACGGCCGCGTGGATCGAAACCTCGCGGAAGCTCACGCCAAGGTCGCGAGCGAGCGACTCGGCATTCGACTTGGTACGATGCGTCGTGCCAAAGCCGGGCATGGACACGGCAGTGATGCCTGTGCGCGGCAGCCCCAGCGCATCAAAGGCACGCACGGTCACAAGCAGTGCCAACGTGGAGTCCAGGCCGCCCGAAAGACCGATGACAGCCGCCTTGGTACCCGTATGGGCAAGGCGGGTCTTGAGGCCCGCAGTCTGCAGGTCGAGGATGGTCTCGCAGCGCTCGGCCAGGTCGCCATGGTCGGCCGGCACAAAGGGCGCGCGCGGGAAAACGCGGTCGATATCGCAGGCATCGCGCAGGACAGGCTCTTCGGCCAACACACCCTCAAACGAAAACTCAACGGTCGTGTCCTCCGGCGCATCGTCCGCGCGTGTCCACGTCGTCGAGCGGCGGCGCTCGGCAACCAGGCGGTCAAGGTCAACATCGGCGACGGCCATGTCGCAGGTAAGCAGTTTGGTGGCGGCCAGCTTAGAGCCGTTTTCGTAGATCAGGTTCTCGCCCGCAAAGACCATGTCGGTCGTGGACTCGCCCTCGCTCGCATCGGCGTAGACATAGGCGCAGTACAGGCGCGCACTCTGATTGGAGATAAGGCTGCGGCGGTAATCCGCCTTGCCGATAATCTCGTCCGAGGCCGACGGATTGAGGATCACCGTGGCACCGGCAAGCGCCATCTCGGTCGAAGGGGGTGCCGGCACCCACAGGTCCTCACAGACTTCAACGCCCAGCACCAGGTCCTCGGCGCCTTCATCACAGCAACGGTAGACAAGCCCCGAACCCAGCGGGACCGGACCCTGACCGGCAAATTCAACCCACACGGGATCCGCAGGCGCCGGAGCAAACCAACGGCGCTCATAGAACTCGCCATAGTTGGGCAGATACTTCTTGGCCGTGAGGCCCAAAAGCTCGCCCGCGCAGCACACGGCGGCGCAGTTGTAGATATTCTCGGCAACTGCAACGGGAAGACCGATGGTAAAGACGACCGGCAACTCACGGGTTTCATCAAGGATGTGCACAAGTGCCGCCTCGCAGGCATGCAGCAGTGTGCGGTTATGGAACAGATCGGCCGCGGTATAGCCGCACAGATTAAGCTCGGGCAACACCAACGCGCGAATGCCGCGCTCGGCAGCTCTGCGAACAGCTGCCAGCGCAACCTCGGCATTACCCTCGACATCGGCCACGCGAATCTGCGGCGACGCCGCCGCCACACGCAAAAAGCCATCGTTCTTATTAGCCGAAACGCAGCATTGCCTTGTTGATCTGGACACTGGAGGCCCCTTCTACCCTGAGATTCAGTCTAACGGACGTTCACATATCTCTAACTAGCCAAAGCAACCTCTCAGTTTACTGAGACGCCAACCTGTGCTAAGAGCATGTATTCCAAAAATATCTTTAATTAAAAAAGGAGAAATCGATAATCGACTTCTCCTTTAAGCGAGGCAAGTTAATTCCGAAACTAATGGCAGAATTTATCCATGTAGTCCTCAAAGTCGAACACTTCTACCACGACGCCCTCTTCCTGAGACTCTTTCAGTTGCTCCAAGAGATCTTTGTTAATAACGTCCATGCAGAAACCTCCTCTATCTAATCAATTGTAGTATATCTGCTTTCATGCAATTATCAACCAACTTGTTTAATTGCTCCTCGTTTGTCGAT
>ENA-UERX01001990-UERX01001990.1-human-gut-metagenome-genome-assembly--contig:-NODE-1990-length-11004-cov-36.336048_pt1 | contig 11004 bp, 12 predicted proteins | sample MGYA00242992_ERZ507993 | MGnify/ENA primary metagenome ERZ507993 (study PRJEB26167, sample SAMN06115487) | human gut metagenome | host: Homo sapiens | place: China:Chongqing | collected 2015-04-10... | reverse complement strand
AAGGACGGTGACTGCTGAATGGAAACCGTTCTCAAAGCCATTGCCGACTGGATCAAAGGCATCCTGACGGCAGGCATCATGTCAAATCTCAGCGGGCTGTTCGATGATGTGAACACGCAGGTCGGCAACATCGCCCAGCAGGTGGGCACCAAGCCATCCAGTTTTGAACCACGGGTGTTTGCCATGATCGAAGCCCTCTCCCGGAATGTGGTGCTGCCCATTGCAGGCATCATCCTGACCTTCATCGCCTGTTATGAGTTAATCGAAATGATTACTCAGCACAACAATATGGCGCAGTTTGAGCCTGCCCTTATCATGCGCTGGATTTTTAAGACCGCTGTTTCGGTATGGCTCATCTCCAACACCTTCGATATTGTGATGGCGGTGTTCGACGTTACCCAGAAGGTGGTGTCCGATTCCAGCAGCATCATTGCCGGAAACACCCGTGTCAACGACATTGGTTTGTCCATGCTGCAATCCAGCCTGATGCAGATGGATGTTGGCCCCCTGTTCGGGCTGTTTTTGCAATCCTTCTTCATCGGCATTACCATGCGCATCCTGTCCATCGTGATTTTCGTCATCGTCTACGGAAGAATGATTGAAATTTACTGCATGGTGAGCCTTGCGCCCATCCCCATGGCGACCTTCGGCAACCACGAGCAGAGCCACATGGGGCAGAACTACCTGAAATGCCTGTTTGCACTGGGTTTTCAGGGCTTTCTCATCCTCATCTGCGTGGCGATTTACGCCGTGCTGATACAGTCGGTAGCGATTTCCGGGGATGCCATCAACTCCATTTGGAGCATTGTGGGCTACACCGTTCTGCTCTGTTTCAGCCTGTTCAAGACCAGCTCGGTGACGAAATCCGTCCTCGGAGCGCACTAAAGGAGGTGTTTGATTGGCTGCGTATATTTCCGTTCCCCGCGATTTGACCAAGGTCAAATCCAAAGTGGCGTTCAACCTGACCAAACGGCAGCTTGTCTGCTTTGGCACAGCGGCTCTCATTGGAGTGCCGCTGTTTTTTGTTCTCCGGGATTCCGGCGGCAACACTGCCGCCACCCTCGGCATGATGGCGGTGATGCTGCCAGCGTTTTTCCTTGGGATGTACGAAAAAAACGGTCAGCCCATGGAAAAGCTGCTGTCGTACTATGTGCAGTCCCGGTTTGTCCGCCCGAAGATTCGCCCCTACAAGACCAACAACTACTATGTGATTTTGATGAAGGGAGGCGTGACCCATGATCCCGTTTTGGAAAAAGACCGATAAGGGCGGCAAGAAAAAGCCGCAGAAACCCGCTGTGCCCCGAACCGCCCAGCAGTCCATCCCCATGCAGCGAATGTTCGAGGATGGCACCTGCCGGGTGAAGCCCAACTACTACACCCGCACCATCCAGTATCAGGACATCAATTACCAGCTCGCCCAGCAGGAGGACAGGACCGCCATTTTCGAGGAATGGTGCAGTTTTCTGAACTTCTTTGATAGCTCCATCAAATTTGAGCTGTCCTTTGTGAACATGGCGACCGACAGCACCGAGTTTGAAAAGAGCATCCGTATCCCGTACCAGCGGGATGGTTTTGACGATGTGCGCGCCGAGTATTCCCAGATGCTGCGGCAGCAGCTTGCCAAGGGCAATAATGGTCTGACTAAGACCAAATTCATCACCTTTGGTGTGGAGGGTGAAAGCATGGCGCAGGTCAAGCCCCGGCTCGACCACATCCAGAACGACCTGCTCAACAACTTTCACCGGCTGGGGGTGCAGGCAAAGCCCCTGAACGGTGCCCAGCGGCTGAAACTCATGCACGATATGTTCAACATGGACGGTGCCAGCAAATTTCATTTTGACTGGAAAGACCTTGTGAAAAGCGGGCTTTCCGTAAAGGATGCCATTGCGCCCACCGCCTTTGCCTTCAAAAACTCCCGGACGTTCCAGATGGGCGGCATCTACTGCGCCGCCAGCTTTCTGAGCATCACGGCATCTGACCTGAGTGACCAGTTGCTGAAGGACTTTCTGGACATGGATTCCAGCCAGATCGTCACCATGCACATCCAGTCCGTTGACCAGAACAAGGCCATTAAGACGGTCAAGCGCACCATCACGGAACTGGATCGCAGCAAGATCGAGGAGCAGAAAAAAGCCATCCGTGCCGGGTATGACATTGACATCATTCCGTCGGATTTGGCGACCTACGGCAGAGATGCCAAAACCCTGCTGAAAGAATTGCAGAGCCAGAACGAGCGGATGTTCCTTGTCACCTTTCTGGTGCTGAACACCGGGCGCACGGAGCAGGAACTGGAAAACAACGTCTTTCAGGCCAGCTCCATTGCCCAGAAGCACAACTGTAATCTGTGCAGACTGGACTACCAGCAGGAGCAGGGGCTGATGAGCAGTCTGCCGCTGGCAGACTGTCAGATTGAGATTCAGCGCGGCCTGACCACCAGCAGTACCGCCATCTTTATCCCCTTTACCACACAGGAACTGTATCAGTCCGGCAAAGAAAGCCTGTATTACGGTCTGAACGCCTTGTCCAACAACCTTATCATGGTGGACCGGAAGAAGCTGAAGAACCCCAACGGCCTGATTCTCGGCACTCCGGGAAGCGGCAAAAGTTTCTCGGCAAAGCGTGAAATCGCAAACGCTTTTTTGGTGACGGACGATGATATTATTGTGAACGATCCAGAGGGAGAGTATTCTCCTCTGGTGAATCGGCTGAAAGGTCAGGTCATCAAAATCAGCCCCAACAGCACCCAGTTCATCAACCCTATGGACATCAACGCCAACTACTCCGAGGAGGATAATCCGCTTTCCCTGAAAGCTGACTTTATCCTTTCCCTGTGCGAACTTGTGGTGGGTGGCAAGGAGGGTCTGCTGCCGGTGGAGAAAACCGTCATTGACCGCTGTGTGCATCTCATTTATCGCAAATATTTTGCGGACCCCTGCCCGGAGAATATGCCCATTCTTGAGGATTTGTACAACGCCCTGCTCCAACAGGACGAAAAAGAAGCCCACCATGTTGCCACGGCTCTGGAAATCTATGTGAAAGGCTCCCTGAATCTGTTCAACCACCGCACCAATGTGAACGTCAACAACCGCATCGTCTGCTATGACATCAAGGAACTGGGCAAGCAGATGAAAAAGCTCGGAATGCTCATCGTGCAGGATCAGGTGTGGGGGCGTGTTACGGCAAACCGCAGCAGCGGAAAGTCCACCCGGTATTATATGGACGAGATGCACCTGCTTCTGAAGGAGGAGCAGACTGCCGCTTATTCCGTGGAGATTTGGAAGCGTTTTCGCAAGTGGGGCGGTATTCCCACGGGGCTAACTCAGAACGTCAAAGACCTTCTTTCTTCCCGTGAGGTCGAGAATATTTTCGAGAACAGCGACATGATCATCATGCTGAATCAGGCGGCAGGAGACCGGCAGATCCTCGCAAAGCAGCTCAATATTTCGCCCCATCAGCTTTCCTACGTCACTCACTCCGGCGAGGGCGAAGGGCTGCTGTTTTTCGGCAATGTCATTCTGCCGTTTGTAGATCGTTTCCCCACCGATCTAGAACTCTACCGCATTATGACCACCAAGTTGGGTGAAGTCTCGGAGGGCGCGCAGAAATGAGCAATCCGAAGCTGAACATCAAAGAGGAAACGTCAACCAAAAAGACCCGTTCTCCCCCGAAGAAAACCAAGGTAGAGCAGACGGTGCCCAAAAAGAAAAAGCTGAAAACCGATGCGGAAAAGGCAGCAGAGAAAGCCCAGCACCTGCGGTTCGGCAAGGCAGAATTGACCCCGGATGAGTTGAGTCGGTTGAGCAAGGCACAGAAACGGGAAATGTACGCTGCCCATGCCGCCCGCTCTGCGGTGCACCGGGAGGTTGGCCAATACGAGGATGACAATGTGGGCACACAGGCTCTGAGCGAGGGCGAAAAGGCGGCAGGAAATGTCCGTGATATTTCCAAAAGCCGCTATGCCCGGAAACTCAAGAAGAAAGCCAAGATGCAGGGCAAGAAAGGCTCCAAAACCGCTAAATCTTCCGCATCGGAGCCGACTGCGGCACAAGATGCAGGCGCATCCGGCACCGGTGAGGGAGGCTCCAACTGGCTTTCACGCTGGAAACAGCGGCAAGAAATCCACAAAAGCTACTATGCCGCCGCCCGGTCGGGCACGGCGGCGCAGACCGCAGGCGGCAAGGCGGCATCCAATGGTGCATCTACCGCCCGGTCCGGCGTGGAACAGGCGGTAGAAAAGGGCAAAACCGCCGTCAGCACCGCCGTAAAGGGGCTGGTGAATGCCGCCAAAGGCAACGCACACGTTCTGGTGATCGTGGGCGTTTTTCTTTTGCTCGTCCTCATGGTGATGTCGGGCTTTTCCTCCTGCGGAATCCTCTTTTCCGGCGGCACACATGTGTCCGGGCAGACCATGTATTCTGCCGAGGACCGGGACATCCGGGGCGCAGAACAGGACTACAAGAAGCTGGAAAAGGAACTGGACAAAAAGATCAAGCGCACCCCCACCGACCACCCCGGCTACAACGAGTACCAGTACCACCTTGACCCCATTGAGCACGACCCGTGGCAGCTCACCTCTTTTCTCACGACTCTGTATGACGATTACACTCGGTCGGAGGTGCAGAGCAAGCTGAAGGAGACCTTCAAAAAGCAGTACAAGCTCACCACATGGGTGGAGGTGCAGACCCGGTATATGACTGTGTGGGTCATGACTCCGGCAGGAGTCCCAATTCCTACGCAGGTGCCCTATGAGTATCGAATTTTCCACACCAAACTGGTGAACCGTGGCTTGGAGGTGGTCATCCGGGAAGAACTGAACAACGACCAGTGGAAACGGTACGAGATCTTTCAGGATACCTTGGGCGGCAGACCCTACCTTTTTAATGGAGGTTTGCCGCCCGGTGGCTCGGATGGCTCCGGCACACCGGGCATCGACTATCAGGTTCCGGCAGAAGCCCTGACCGACAGCGAATTTGCGGCCATCTATGAGGAAGCAAAGAAATATGTCGGTACACCCTACGTCTGGGGCGGCAGTTCCCCCGAAACCGGGTTCGACTGCTCCGGCTACGTTTGCTGGGTCTACAATCAGAACGGCTACGATGTAGGACGCACGACTGCAAATGGCTTATGGAACAAGTGCCAGAAAATTTCAGAAGCCGAAGCAAAACCCGGTGATCTGGTGTTTTTCAAGGGAACCTATGACACTCCCGGTATGAGCCATACCGGGATATATCTCGGCAACGGCATGATGGTGTCTGCTGGAGACCCCATCAAGTACGCAAACATTCACTCGTCCTACTGGCAACAGTACCTTGCCGGTTTTGGACGGCTTTCAAAATGAAATGGAGGATTTTTATGGGTGAAAGACTGGAAAAGCTCAAGGCAATGCTCAAAAAGGAGCAGGAACGCCGCATCAAGCTGAACAACCGCATTGCGATTCTGGAACGGCGCATTCAGGAGGAATCGGCGGCGGAGGTTGCCGACATGGTACGCACGGCCAACGTGACCCCGGAGCAGCTTGCCATCCTGCTGCGGCAGGCGGCAACCACGCCCCCGACCCCGGCTGCGCTGTCCGCAGTCGGTGCAGAATTTGATAAGGAGGATGTGGAAAATGATGATTAAGAAATTTGGCGCACTGCTGCTGTCGGCGGTGCTGTGCATTGGCATGGCGGCTCCGGCATTCGCTTATGGTGACGATACAGCCCCGGTGGAACGGCCTGTTCTGGAAGAGGTCGTGGAGGACGATGTTGTCACCGTCACAGATGAAACCTCCGGCGCACTGACCCCGGAGGGCAATCTGACGCTTGTGGACGATTACCACACCAACTACTCCGATGGCAGCGGACAGCAGTTCATTACGCTGGTGTCGAAGTCCGGCAACACCTTCTATCTGGTCATCGACCGCAACGCCAAGGGGCAGCAGACCGTCCACTTTATGAATCTGGTGGACGAAGCCGACCTTCTGGCATTGATGGAAGAAGATGCTGCCGATGCCTACACCGCCAAAAAGAAAGCGGCGGCACAGGCTGAACTGGACAGGCTGAAAGCCGAGGAAGAAGCGAAAAAAGCTGCCGAAGAAGCAGCGAATGCGGAACCGCCCAAGGAGAACAAAGTCACGAAGTATGCAGGCGCATTTCTGGGTGTAGTGGCTCTGATTGCACTGGCGGCTGGCGGCGGTTTCTATTTCTATCGCCAGCAGATGCAGAAGAAAAAGGCAGAAAAAGAAGCCCTTGACCCCGATGCGGATTACACCGAGGACAAGGGCGATTTCGATATTCCGACCGATGTGCCGGACGAGGACGAAGCCCCGGACGAGCAGGACACCGAACCCATCTGATTTTAAGGCGGCGTTTGCCGCCGTACATAGAAAAACGATTCAAATCGTCCAAATCGGAACGATATAGTTGTCCCGGTCGATTACGCCGACTTTGGGCTTCATACAGACGATGGCACCTTTTCCGCGCGGAACGGATGCCTTATCCAGCAGCGAAAACACCTTTGTCAGCTCCGTTCCGGGGTTGGAAGTCTTTTTGATCTCGATGGGATTCAGGACACCATCCTGCTCCAGCACGATGTCGATTTCCTTGGCATCCTTATCCCGGTAATAGTACATAAACGGCTCCCTGCCGGTGTTCAGATATGTTTTGGCGATCTCGGAAACGACATAGTTTTCGAGAATAGCCCCATTCATTGCACCGCATTCCAGAACTTCGGCACTGCTCCACCGGGTCAGATAGCAGACCAGCCCGGTATCGTAGAAATAGAGTTTCGGAGTTTTTACCAGACGCTTCAGCAGGTTGTTGGAGTAAGGGTGCAGATAGAAAATGATTCCAAGCGTTTCCAGAATGTGCAGCCAGTCTTTAGCCTGTTTCTGGTTGATGTCCGCATCCTGTGCAATGTCCGAAACGTTCAGCATCTGAGAACAGCGGGCTGCAACCGCCGTCATAAAGCGCAGGAACTTCAAAGCATCAATGGCATCCGAAAGTTCCCTGACATCGCGCTCGATATAGGTGGACAGATAGCTGCTATAAAAAATCTGGCTGTTCGTGTTCTTCCCGCTTGCGATTGCCGGCATAGACCCTCGATAGATTCGCTCAAAAATGCCTTTGGTATCTACCGGCTTGCTTTGCTTCTCCCGTTTCAGAAGTGCATCCAGATCTACCCGGAACGGTTCTGTTTCCGCTCCGTTCAGCTCCGACTGCGAAAGCGAGGTCATGGACAGCACGGCAACACGTCCGGCAAGGGATTCCTGTACACCGCGCATCAGCTTGAACACCTGCGAACCGGTCAGCCAAAAGGCGCCCGGCTCCTGATGGGTGTCGGCATACACCTTGATATAGGTGAACAGCTCTGGGGCGTACTGCACCTCGTCAATCAGAACCGGCGGCTTGTGCAGCTGCAAAAACAGCTCCGGGTCATTTTTTGCCAGCGCCCGATCGTTCAAATCATCCAGTGATACATAGCCACGGGAACTGCCCTCCATGAGCTTTTTCAGCATGGTCGTCTTGCCAACTTGACGGGGACCCGTCACAAGAACGACCGGGTATTCCTGCGTGACCTGCTCTACGACCTTTTCAAGACTTCTTCGGATATACATGGTATTATTCACCGCCCTTATGCTTCGGCTAATTTTTCTTACAATTCCATTTTAGCCGAAACGGTTGTAACTTGCAAGCACATTTTGCAATCCATAAAAAATGATAGAGGAGTTGATGCTTATTGTCTTATCGTTTAGTCATCAGTGAAAAGCCCTCCGTTGCGATGGCTTACGCAAAAGTCCTCGGCGCAACCAGCCGCAAAGACGGTTATCTGGAGGGCAACGGCTATCTGGTCAGCTGGTGCGTCGGGCATCTGGTAGAGCTTGCCCCACCCAATATCTACGATGAGAAGTTCGTTAAGTGGAGCATCGCTGACCTGCCCATCCTGCCGCAGAGGTGGCAGTACCTTGTGTCTGCATCTACCAAGAAGCAGTTTGGAGTTCTGAAAGACCTGATGAACCGCCCGGATGTGGATAGCATCGTCTGCGGTACGGATGCAGGATAGTGCGGATAGGTGACTTAAGAAAAAGAAAAAAGAGACCTCATTTTGTTGAAAATCAAATTTCAAAGTCATTAAAGGAGCTATTCAAATGAAACAAAATCAGAATTTCGACCATAATCACTCTCAAAAAGTGCTTTCCTGCCACTACAACATGGACACCAACCGGGTGGAAGCCCGATTTGAAGATGGCACCACCCTTTCCATTGATTGTATCTCCATTGAGGACGAATACGGCAACACCCCTGCGCAGCGAGCAGAACTGGACTGGCTACTATATAACAAGCCCTTAGAGTACGTCCAGCTTGTGCTGAGTGGTGAGATTGAGCATTATCTCTCACTTGGCTGTGACCATGGCATATTAGTAACCGTCAAATCTCCCGGCGGATGGACACCCATGGGATAATAGTAGTGGAACGTTTCGCGACGTTCCACTACTATTAACATCAGGGAGGACACCATGACATCAACAGAGCTAAAGCACCAGGCACGACAACAGAAATGGGTGGCAGCGATTCAGAATTGCAGAAGCAGCGGTCTTCCGGTACGGCAGTGGTGCAAGCAAAGAGGAATCACACCATCTACATACTATCGTTGGGAACGGGAAGTGCTGTCCATCGCAGATGCGGCACCGGAATTCCCCGGGGCACCTGCGTTTGCAGAGTTACCAGCACCGAAACAGCAGGATCGGAACGTTTCAGAATGTTCCGCCACGCTGCGGATCGGCAATAGCAGCATTGACTTCTATCAAGAGCTGAGTCCGGACCTGCTGAAAGCCCTGGTCGAGGCGCTGCGGCCATGCTGAACGATTTTTCCGGAGCGGATCGGGTCTATATCGCCTGTGGCTATACCGATCTGCGTAAAGGCATAGACGGTTTGGCCCGGATGGTGCAGCAGCAGTTTGAATTGGATCCGTTCACCAACACGCTGTTCCTGTTCTGTGGGCGGCGCAGAGACCGGATCAAGGGACTATACTGGGAAAAGGACGGGTTTATTCTGCTCTACAAGCGGCTGGAACAGGGTGCATACCAGTGGCCGAGAAGTGAATCTGAAGTACGGTCACTAACGCCGCAGCAGTACCGCTGGCTGATGGAAGGCTTACAGATCGAGCAGCCAAAAGCCCACCGCCCAGTATCTGGGCTGAGCATAATATAAGGCAGATTAAATTTCCGAAAAGCATCGAAAACACTGGCTTTTTGACACTTTTTGTGGTATAATTTTCACATGGAAAACGAGAAGAGAATTGCCACAAGTAACGCTGAAATGGTGACCATTTCACGCGCGGAATATGAATCTCAGCAAACTCAGCTCACTGAACTCAAGCTCCAGAACCAATGGCTTCTGGAGCAGTTGGGTCTTGCGAAAAAGCGGCAATTCGGCTCCTCCTCCGAGAAGTTGCAGGAGGGCCTGATGGATCAGCTTTCGCTAAGCTTCAATGAGCTTGAAGCCTACGCCTATGGCACCAAATCCGCTACGCCGGAGCAGGTTGCCGTGAAAGCCCATGCGCGCAAGAAGCAGTCCGGCAGCGTGACCGAGATCGTTCCGGAGGGCACACCCACTGAAGTGGTGGAGCACCGTCTGAGCGAAGAAGAGCTGATCTGCTCCGCCTGCGGCAGCAAAATGGAGGAGATCGGCAAAGAGGTCCGCCGGAGCCTGCAAATGGAGCCTGCCCGGTTCTGGATTCGAGAGGATGTCTACTATACCTACGCCTGCAGGAAGTGCGAGCAGGACAGCGGCGAGGCCAACATCCTGAAAACACCGAAGGAGCCTGCGCTGCTGCCCGGCAGCTATGCTTCCGCGGAGGCGGTAGCGCATATTGCGGTACAGAAGTTTGTGATGTATTCCCCGCTGTACCGGCTGGAGCAGGAGTTTCACCGCCAGGGATTGAAGCTCTCCCGGCAGACCATGTCCAACTGGCTGCTGAATGTCTCTGATACCTGGCTGCAGCCCATCTACGAGGTGCTGCACCGGCAGCTCTGCAGGGAGAAAGTTCTCCATGGCGATGAGACGACGCTGCAGGTACTGAAAGAACCCGGGAAGGCGGCGACCAGCAAGTCCTACATGTGGCTGTACAGGACCAGCGGCTGTACGGAGCATCCGATTGTCCTGTATGAATACCAGCCGAACCGGAAGGCAGAGCACGCGGAGGAGTTCTTAAAGGGCTTCTCCGGCTGGCTCCATGCGGATGGATACCATGGTTACCACAGGCTGCCGGAGAATATCCGGGTGGTTGGCTGCTGGGCCCACGCGCGGCGAAAATTTGATGAGGCGCTGCAGACGCTACTGCAGGAAAAGCGAAAAGATTCTCTGGCAGCGGCCGGCGAGTGCTACTGCTCAAGGCTGTTCCAGTTGGAAAAGTCTTTCGCAGAACTGACACCAGAAGAACGACATGCTAAGCGGCTGGAACAGGAAAAACCGGTTCTGGACGCTCTATTGGCGTGGGCAAATGCGGCCAGCGGCAAGGCGGCACCAAAGTCCGCTCTGGGTAGGGCGCTGCACTATCTGCTGGAGCAGTGGCCATACCTGATCCGTTATCTGGAGGATGGGCGGCTGGAACTGAGCAACAACCGTGCTGAACGCAGCATAAAGCCTTTTGTTATGGGCCGCAAGAATTGGCTGTTTGCCAATACACCGGGCGGCGCACAGTCCAGCAGTGTGATCTACAGCCTGATTGAGACAGCGAAAGAAAACGGATTAGATCCGTACCGTTACTTGCTCTGGGTTCTGCGGAATGCTCCCGCTATGAGCCAGATGGACGAGGCTTGGGCCGAACAACTCTTGCCTGCCAGTGCACCCCAGGAATGCAGAATACCAAAAGAATGAACATCTCTGGCCCAGCTGCGGTTGCTAAGCCAGAGATGCTTTTTTATGCGCCGGGAGATTTGACGGTTACGTTTTTGATTCCTTTTACCAGGGTTTCTTTTCCCTCCAGTAATTCTTTTACATTCGTTTTGGTTAGTTTTTTCTTTC
>ENA-UERX01001957-UERX01001957.1-human-gut-metagenome-genome-assembly--contig:-NODE-1957-length-11149-cov-6.225253_pt1 | contig 11149 bp, 10 predicted proteins | sample MGYA00242992_ERZ507993 | MGnify/ENA primary metagenome ERZ507993 (study PRJEB26167, sample SAMN06115487) | human gut metagenome | host: Homo sapiens | place: China:Chongqing | collected 2015-04-10... | reverse complement strand
CGTCGGGCTCTCCGTAATACAACTTTTCACGCCACGCTGTTCATCAGCTTGGCTACTTTAGCAGATATCGGTACCAGTTCACTCCGTTTTTTTACATGCTTTTATAGTATTTTCTTTATCTGCCTCGCTATATATCGCCTTCTTTTCCGGTATTTACTGAAAAAATATCGAGAACATGGAGGTAACTCACGTACCGTCATTTTAATCGGCAGTAACAAAAACATGACAGAACTCTATCAAGAAATGACCGGAGATCCCACCACGGGCTTCCGCATTACCGGCTATTTCTGTGATGTACCTTCTGATGATTTTCCCGAAGATGTCCCCTATTTAGGGCAGCCTAAAGAAGTTGTCACTTATTTACAGCAACACCATATAGAACAAGTCTATTGCTGCTTGCCTTCTGCACGTAGCCATGAAATACTTCCAATCATCAATTATTGCGAAAATCACTTGATTCGTTTCTATAGTGTACCTAATATTCGCAATTACCTGCATCGTCGCATGCACTTCGAGATGTTTGGCAATATCCCCGTACTCACTATCCGCGAGGAACCTTTGGCACAAATGGAAAATCGCCTACTGAAAAGAGCCTTCGACCTCTTTTTCTCCCTCGTTTTTCTGTGTACAGTATTCCCCTTCGTCTACATCATCATAGGTACCGCTATCAAGCTATCCTCCCCCGGTCCTATCTTCTTCAAACAAAAACGAAGCGGAGAGAATGGAAATGAATTCTGGTGTTACAAATTCCGTTCGATGCGTGTCAACATAGACAGTGACGAACTACAAGCCACCGCCAATGACCCGCGCAAAACAAAAATCGGAGATTTCATCCGTAAAGCCAGCATTGACGAACTTCCCCAATTTTTCAATGTGTTACTGGGGCAAATGTCCGTTGTAGGGCCACGCCCCCATATGCTGAAACACACTGAAGAATATTCACGCCTTATCGACAAATATATGGTCAGACATCTGGTAAAGCCCGGCATCACCGGTTGGGCCCAAGTCACCGGCTACCGTGGTGAGACCAAAGAACTCTGGCAAATGGAAGGACGTGTACAGCGCGATGTATGGTATCTGGAACACTGGACTTTTCTATTGGATTTATACATTATATACAAGACAATCAGAAACGCCATTCAAGGCGAGAAAGAAGCGTATTGAGAATTAAAATTGAAAATCAAAAATTAAAAGGAGCAGTAATGAAAAACAAGAAAAGTATAGCCATCTTGATGGCGGCAATTACATTGGCAAGCTGCCAATCTTACAAAAAAGTACCTTATCTACAAAGTTACAAATCACTTACAGATAAGAGTTATAAGGAAATCGTCATCAATGAAGTCAACCAGCAGGATACCCTCTACGATGCGCATATCCAACCTAAAGACTTGCTGAATATCACCATAAACACCACTGATCCGCAAGCTGCCGCACCGTTCAACCTGACCATGCAGACCTATAATAATATAGCACAATCCAATGCCAGCACTACATCGCAACCAGCTCTGCAACAATATCTCGTAGACAATGCAGGTGAGATAGACTTCCCCGTGATAGGCAGACTGAAAGTAGGGGGCTTAACTAAAAATGCAGCCGAGAACCTTATCCGTGAACAGCTTCGTCCTTATCTCAAAGAAATACCTATTGTCACTGTACGTATGTCCAACTACAAAATTTCTGTCCTCGGTGAAGTGAACAGTCCCGGAACTTTCACTATCAATAATGAGAAAGTGAATATTTTCGAGGCGCTTGCCATGGCAGGCGACATGACCATTTACGGTATACGAAACAACGTCAAGCTCATCCGCGAAGACTGTAACGGCCAGCGAAATGTCATCAGCCTAAACTTGAACGAGCAGAATATTCTTCATTCTCCCTACTACTACATGCAGCAGAATGATATCCTTTATATAGCTCCAAATAAAACCAAGGCAAAGAGTGCAAGCGTCAGCAACAGTACCACTATCTGGGTTTCTGTGATTACTTCCCTTGTTTCACTCGCAAGTCTGATTGTCAACATTGTAAGATAATTTTAATCCTCAAAAAATGAAAGAAGATTTATACGATGACCTTTTAAACGAAAAAGAGGAAAAAACAGATTTCCAAGCCCTCTTTTTCAAATACATCATTCATTGGCCCTGGTTTGTGGCAAGCGTATTGATATGCACTGGCTTGGCCTTTGCTTATCTCCGTTACCAAATACCCGTCTACGAAGTGTCATCTTCTATCCTAATTAAAGAAGACGACAAGAAAAGTACCAACAATGCACTGTCTGCCATGCAGGATTTTGGTATGCTTTCCATGACCAGCAACTTTGACAATGAGCTGGAAATTCTGAAATCAAGGACACTCATCAAGAAAGTCGTGTCACGTCTGAACCTTTATACCAACATCGCCATCGAACAATCTTTCGGCTACGATGTTCCACTTTACAAAAACTCCCCTCTTGATGTGTTCATGACCGCCGAGGAAGCTGACAAACTGGAAGGGAACATTCGGCTGGAACTGATATACTCCCCTACCGGCCAACTGACTGTCACAGCCTTTTATATACAAAACGGAGACAAGCAAGAAACGACCAAATCTTTCGACGAACTACCTGCCATTCTACCACTCCCGGTAGGTGTCATCACCATTTCGCACAATGATTCATTGCCTGCTCCGCAAGAGCCCGTCAATCTGAAGGCTATCATCAGTACCCCCACTGCCGCAGCAGCAGGCTATAGGGCAGGTCTGACCGTAGCCCCTATATCCAATACCAGTACCATTGCCACCATCAGTGTACAAAACACCCATATACAACGAGCCTCCGATTTCACCCAAGAACTGATAATACTCTATAATCAGGACACCAACACCGAAAAGAATGAAGTGGCCCAGAAAAGCGCCGACTTCATCGAGGAACGTATCAGCATCATCAACCACGAACTGGGCACCACAGAAACCGAACTGGCGGAATTCAAGCAACGCGCCGGACTGACCGACATCAGCAGCGACGCGCAGCTTGCCCTTCAGGAAAGTTCCAAGTACGAACAGCAATATGCAGAGAACGCCACCCAAATCAACCTCGTGAACTATCTGCGCGACTACATCAACAATCCTGCAAACAACGACGAGATCATCCCTGCCAACGTAGGACTGAGCGACATGAACCTGACCTCCGCCATAGACAAGTACAACAATCTCATCGTGGAGCGTAAGCGCCTGCTACGTACCTCCTCCGAAAGCAATCCCGCCATCATCAATCTGAACACGGGGATCGAGGCCATGCGCCACAATGTGAAAACCACCGTAAACAGTGTTTTGAAAGGCCTGCAAATCACCCGGAGCAACATCGACCGACAGTCGCGCAAGTACGAAAGCCGCATCAGCAACGCCCCCAAGCAGGAGCAGGAGTTCATGAGTATCGCACGCCAGCAGGAAATCAAGGCCACCCTCTACATCATGCTGCTGCAGAAACGCGAGGAAAACGCCATCACACTGGCTGCAACCGCCAACAATGGACGCATTATCGAAGAACCCATGCCTGCCGGCATCGTTTCTCCCCAAGGCAAAAAAATCTATATGATTACCTTTGTCATCGGCATCGGCATTCCCTTGGGCATCATTTTCCTATTGAACCTGCTCCGTTTCCGCATTGAAGGGCATACCGATGTGGAAAAGCTCACAAAGGTTCCCATTATCGGTGACATCCCCCTTACCGGTTCAAACAAGCATGAAGAGTCTGCCATTGCCGTACGCGAAAACGACAACGACATCATGACGGAAACCTTCCGCAGCCTGCGCACCAACCTGCTCTTCATGATGGGCGATCCGGATAAGAAAGTCATCCTGGTTACCTCCACCATAAGCGGTGAAGGCAAGACTTTCATAGCTTCCAACCTCGCCCTCAGTCTGGCGCTGCTCGGCAAAAAGGTCATTCTGGTAGGATTGGATATACGCAAACCGGGATTGAACAAGTTGTTCCATCTTTCACACAAAGAAAAAGGAATCACCCAATACCTTGTCGCCCCCAAATCCACAGACCTTCATGCGCTGATACAGCCTTCCGGCATAACTTCCAACCTCGACCTGCTATTGGGCGGTCCCATCCCACCCAATCCTACGGAACTACTGGCACGCCAGTCACTGGAAGACACCATCAGTACATTACGCAAAGAATATGACTATATCGTACTGGATACAGCCCCTATCGGCATGGTGACCGACACGCTCATCCTTTCGCGCGTAGCGGACGCCAGCATCTACGTCTGTCGTGCAGATTATACGCATAAGACCGATTACCAGCTCATCAACGAGCTTCAGGAGCATCATCGTCTCCCCAACTTATGCACAGTAGTCAACGGAATCGATATGAAGAAGAAAAAATACGGTTATTACTACGGCTATGGTAAATACGGAAAGTATTACGGCTACGGTAAGAAATACGGATACAGTTGAGTTAGCGACTAGCTATTAAGAGTTGAGAGTAAATAATCGAGTGTCTAATTTTTAATTTCTAATTTTTAATTTCTAATTTTTAATTAACCCCGCCCCTCCAATGTGACAGGCGACCGCGTAGCGCGCCCGAACCTCAACTATTTATGAACCATAGAAATACACCTTTAAAGGATTTTACATGAACCATACTGATATCACCCCTCATATTATTCCTCGTCGCCAATGGCTGGTGGCATACGTGCAGTCTTGTCTGGAAAAGAAGACTGCCGAACGGCTGAAAGCTATGGGAGTGGAATATTACTTACCCATACAAAGCGAAATACGCCAATGGAGCGACCGGCGCAAGAAAGTGGACCGCCTGGTCATCCCGATGATGATTTTCGTGCATGTCACTCCGCAGGAACGCCCCCTGCCGCTTACCTTACAAGCTATCAGTCGGTACATGGTATTGCGCGGTGAAAGCCGTCCCGCCGTCATTCCCGAGGAACAGATGGAACGTTTCCGCTTTATGCTGGATTATAGCCCGGAGGCTGTAGAGATTTGCAGTACACCTCTGGCAGCAGGTGATGCCGTGAAAGTAATAAAAGGCCCCCTTGCCGGATTGGAGGGAGAACTGGTCATGATAGGAGGAAAAAGCAAAGTGGCAGTCCGGCTGGATATGCTGGGCTGCGCACATGTGGACATGCCGATAGGATACGTGGAGAGAATTAATTTTTAATTGTCTCGTATTCGCTTTTGGCGTCAAAACAAGGACAAGCCTTATGGATAGAGGAACTGAGTTGCCGATGCCCTGAAATACGGGCATTGGGATAGTCGGTCTTCAGCTGCCGAAGCAAGTCAAGCAAAGAGCATTTCTGCGCATAGGTACGTGTATCGGCAGGGACACCATTCTCGTCGAGCCCACCCTCATAGCAGATGCCGATACTCTTGTCGTTCCAGCCGGTGGCATGGGCTCCAATCTGATGAACCGGGCGACAAATATGCACCTCGCCGTCACGGGTGATGTAGAAATGATAACCGATATCGGCAAAGCCCCGTGCCAGATGACTGCGGCGAAGCGCCTCCACCGAGAAGTGACGGTCACAGCGCGTAGCGCTGCAATGAACTACCAGGAGGGTTACCTCCCGATAGTTCTGATAGAAACTGCCTGCTTTCATCCGGCTAACGGTTGATGCAGGAAGTCAAGCCAAACACTCCGGCCAATGTAGTGGCCACGGTAATAATCACTTTAAGGACAATGCCCCATACAGATTTTGATTTTGTTTTCTCACTCATAACAATTTGCAATTAAGGAATTAAACACTATGGTTAGCTGCATTTTTTAGACAGAAGAACATATTTATTTTCTCTCTTTTGTCTTTTCGTTTCATCCTAACGGATTTTCCCCCTGGTCTCCGTCCGAACCGCCTCCCGGGTTGCTGCCTCCACCGGCATCTTCACCCCCGCCAGTGGCTCCGGTCAGGTCCACGGTAGTCTTTCCGGCCTTCAGGGCTTTCACCACGGCACGGGCTGCACTTCGGGTTGCCACCAGATTGAATTCCGCCTCCTCCAGCAGCTCTCCAAAACGCTGGCCGCAGGTCCAGTTCACATTCAGCCTACGGATATGGATGGCAGGATTGAACTCCTTGGCAGAAGCCGCGCCGATACTGTTGATGCTGATGTAGAAACTCCCCAGGTCGCCCAACTGGATTTTTTGTCCGGCCAGCAACTGCTCCCGCATGCAATCCACGGACATGGTGAGGATGGCAACGATATCCGAACGCTTGTACACGCAGCCATGACTGGCTATATGCTCGGCAAAGCGGTTGATGTCCATCACTTCCGAATACTGCGCACTTGCGTACGCTTTTTTGGCAACCGTCTTATCGGTAGGATTGCCACGCATCACGATACTGTAGTTAATCATAAATTAAAAATTATAAGTTAAAAATTAAAAGATAGGGAGACGATACTAATCCCAGGGGCTTACGATTACTAATCTTCGCGCGTCACGATTACTAATCTTCACCCCTCATCGTCTGACAGAACAAAGATACGACGTACCTCCGGGCAGAATAAGAGATGCGGTGAAGTGATATGAAGGGATGTGGGAAAATGTGAGATTAGGTAAGATTATACCGGGTTCCGGCAATGGGTATACAGAAAAAATTCCGTACATTTACAGTGTAATAACCAGTTAAAGCATTGTTTATGAAGTACGTTGAAGACTACGAAAATATCCCCGGCAAAGAGTGGCCCGTCCGCCCCTATTACAAACGTGAACTGGCAGAGGCATACGCCCCCACCATTTCACCGGCATCCGCACTCAACCGCTTGTCCAAATGGATGAAGCTGAATTTGGAACTGGACGAAGCCCTGCGGCATACCGGCTACAAAGGCTCCCAGAAAATATTCACCTCCCTACAGGTGGAACTTATATTCAGGTATTTAGGAAAACCATGAAAGAATCAATCCCCCACATAGCGCGCCATGGCGCATTGGTTGCGGTAGATTTCATCCCCTTTCAGCTCGACCACCCGATAACCACGGCGGCCACCGGAACGGACAGCCTCATAGCCCTCCTGCTTCATCACCAGACCGAGGCGCGTGGGACTCAAGGGTTGCCGGATACCTATGTTGATATGTCCCAGTATCTGGGCATTGGTCAAGAACATACACTCCTCGCCCGGTATGGGGCGGCGATAGTACACCTGAACGAGCTCACGCTCCAGGCAGGGCACCTCAAAATAACGGTTATGAAGATTCACGGCATCAATCTCCTCCTGCTCAAACCAGTAGTGGAAGCCGCTCTTCCAGAGGGCATAGCCTTGCGCATACACTCCGGCATAATCTATGGGATAATCGAAAGGACTGTCTATGGAATCCACCTCGAAGGGAAGCCAACGGCGGTTGCCACTGAGGTCGTTGAGGAAGGTGACGTTGTTGCTCGTGCCACAGAAACTGGCAATATGCGGACGGCTCTCCTTGAAGTGTCCGTAGGCGGCACGCTCGTTCACGTCTGTCATGCCGGTGATGGCCTTCAACTGGCTGACCTGGGCAGAGGTCATCTCCTCCAGCTCTTCAAGGCATACCAGTGCAAACTCGGTCAGCGTAAAAAGGTCGTCCTTGCTGACGCGCCGGCTGTTGCTTTTCACGTAAAAATAACGCTGAAGTTCGACAGGAAGCAGACGCTGCATCCAGGTAGTCTTGTAGATGCCCTGCTTACCGATGAAGACCAGAATCTCATGATTCACCACCTTGGTATCGAGCAGCGAAGCAATGGTGGCCACCAGCCACTTCTTGAAGTAGATGCCGAAAAGCTTCTGGTCGTCCTTCACATGTACGCCGGCAGCCAGACGGGCAATAGGGTCAGTAGTACCGTCCCAAGTAGGCAGCCCCTCCAGATAGGCTACAAAGGGATTGAAAAGCGGCGTGTACTCCGAATCGAGCACGGAACGTATGTCAGCAATGCGGGCAAGCATCCCTGCCTTGTTCATGCGGCTCCACAACGTGTTGACGTAGCGGTCGGTCAGCTCCGCATACTCCTCTCCGCAGTCGGCCATCAGGACTTCGAACTTGCCGCTCACCGTATTTTTGCGGAACTTCGCCTGTTCGGAAAGGAACTGCTCGATATCTGCCACCGTGGCAAACTTTTCATCGTCCTCTCCCCTGCGGACAAGGGAACGGGTGCCATGCTCCCCGGTATTCGCGTAGCAGGAGCCGATGACAGCTGCCACATCCCCGTCATAGTCAGGAAAGTGCTCCGCTGCCCAAGCAGCGGCTGTCTTCCGAGCCACTCCGTACTGGTTGAGCAGATAACCCATGCGCATCACATATTCGTTATGATGATGTTCACAATAACTCACTCCCTCCTCTTCCAGCAGGCGTTCGGCAGCTTTCACCACCTTCTCCAAACGTTTGTTGCGCTTTGTCGGCACAGCTTCGGAAGCGCCATCCTGCGGTTGGGGAGCAATCGGACTATCTTGCAAAACAAAAGAAGCGGCACTGGGATTGTAATATACATGAGGGTCGGAAGCCAGTCCACTGATACGGGTAGCATTCTTGCACTGCCCGTCGCTTTCGAAGCCCACCAGGCAGGAATAGTAGTCGTTGACTTGATTGAAATACTTGGCGTATTGCCGGAAGGCTTTTCCCTTTTCCGCTCCGTTCAGGTCATCGATGCGGCAGATGATACGGATGCCATGACCACTGATGGTGGTGTAGGCCATCAATGTATACTTGTCGGCACAAATCAATGTCAGTGTGGCAGCCATCCGCTCGGGAGCGATGTGGTCCAGGTCGACCAAGGTATAGCCGGTCCAGGCACAGATATGTTCGCGGGTCTTCCCACCTTCAAAGCAGACGGCAACAGCGAAGCAGGGACAGCCGGACTTCTCGCGGTCGGCATCCCTACGCAGGTCTTGCTGCAAGTAGTAGCGATGTTTCTCGGTGCGGTCTCGCAGGGCAGCGTCGCATTTAATGATGTTGACTATTTCTTCAAGAGAAGTTTCTACTGATTCTGTGTCCGAATAGCCTCTGAAAAGGCTGATATTGCGGTGTTCCATAATTTACTGATTTTTGTTTATGTTTAAAATTACGACGCGAAGGAACGCATAAGTGCCCAGATACACAAGTCCGGTCGTTTCCACTACATGGAAATGATTTCGCTTGTTTTTATTATTGTTTAACAATTAAAAGAGTCAACATGACAAAGAAAGAGCCGGTGACACCGGCATTCGGAGCCTTTCTGAGCAAATGCCAGAAAGAACAGCTCGTTAACGGCAGACATCTGACCAACGAGACCATCGCCCAAGCAACGATGATGAGTACCAGAACCTACAACCTTTTAAAAAAGGGCTGAGTAACAACATCAACCAGATACATGCCATAACGCATTTCTGGAGGTCTTTTCAGAAAACAAATTCGGAAAGGGAAAGGTTCGAGCAAGAAGTAGCCGATTGCCTGGAAAGTGATTTGAGGCATTACAGAATCCATACGGGAGTCTTGAAACCTTAACTTCACCCGAAGCGATGACACTTGTGGCACCCTTTTTCCAATACTTTCTATAGGCTGATATTTATCACACACAAACAATACAAGTTTGTGCATATTGATAATTTGCCTCGCGCGCGTAACATGTATTTATGTTTAAGGGGTGACACAGGTGTCAACTTGACTTTGAAACAACGGTACGGAAATTAGGAAAATACGCAACGACGGCTATGTCTACATAGACAAGACGGCCCTTATTCACAAGTTAGTGAACAGTGGCAGTTACTACTTCCTGAGCCGCCCGCGCCGCTTCGGCAAGAGCCTGCTCATATCTACCCTGGAAGCCTACTTCCAAGGCAAGCGGGAGCTTTTCGAAGGACTGGCAATGGAAAAGCTGGAGAAAAACTGGGTGAAACGCCCCGTGCTGCACCTGGACCTGACAAAATCGGAATGATCACAGCCGGATATTCTGAACCCTGTGACTTATGTATCGTAACCGCATAGGCAAGTTCCAGTTCGTCAAGCTGTTTAAACGTATACTGCGCATAACGTCCATCTTCAAATTCCACCTCTGCAAGCTCGGCAAATTCATTGATCATACGGATAATTCCTGTATCACCGTTAAAAACACCGACTCCCTTGTCTACCGGAATCCCATATCTGCCACGCACTTCCCACTCAAGCTGATAGTTATTACGAATCTGCATGACTTTGTCACCTTCACGAAAAAGTCCCTGTCCGATTTCTTTTTCTTTTTTAGACGGATCCGGTCGATTCAGATATCTCTGTAATATCTGATTCAACCGTTCCACACCCAGAAGGCCTTTACGCATCGGTGTGAGTACCTGTATCTCAAACGGCTTTGCTTCGACATATTTCGGAAGTTTTTCCTGGATAAGTGCGATTACTACTCTGATGATAATATCTGCATCATATCTTTTCAAAAAGAAAAAGTCCCGACTTTTATTGTTGATCTCAACCTGTTCTCCACGATTGATCTTATGTGCATTCACGACAATATCACTCTCAGATGCCTGACGGAAGATTTTCTTCAGTTCTACAACCGGAAACTGTCCGCTTCGGATAATATCTCGCAGAACATTTCCCGGACCGACACTCGGAAGCTGGTTCTCGTCACCGACCAGAATCAGTCTCGTTCCTGCAGTCACTGCCATCAGAAGAGAATGCATCAGATGAATATCCACCATAGACATCTCATCTATGATGATCACATCTGCTTCCAACGGATTCTCCGCATTTCGTTCAAAATGAACCGGCTGTCCTTCCCGGTCATCTTCCGGCATTCCGGTCAACTCCAGCATACGGTGAATAGTCTGTGCCTCATATCCTGTTGCCTCCGTCATACGCTTCGCAGCTCTTCCGGTCGGTGCTGCTAGCCGAAGCTCCGCACCTTCACTTTCAAAGAAGCGTATGATTGCATTGATCGTTGTCGTCTTACCTGTACCGGGACCTCCTGTCAGTACCAGAAGTCCATGTCCGGCAGCTTCTTTGACTGCTTTTTCCTGCATCTCATCCAGCACCGTACCTGTCTCTTTCTGGATCTGGCTGATCCTGCGCTCAACACGCTCTTCATCCTCCGGACAGTCAATATCCAGTTCCCGTAGCATCCTGGCTGTATTTCATTCCAGATAATAATACTGTGCCGGATAAACAAGTACCTGTCCTTTTTCTTCTTTCTGAATGATCTTTCGTTCCATCGAAAGGTCTACCAGATGTT
>ENA-UERX01001955-UERX01001955.1-human-gut-metagenome-genome-assembly--contig:-NODE-1955-length-11162-cov-5.229860_pt1 | contig 11162 bp, 9 predicted proteins | sample MGYA00242992_ERZ507993 | MGnify/ENA primary metagenome ERZ507993 (study PRJEB26167, sample SAMN06115487) | human gut metagenome | host: Homo sapiens | place: China:Chongqing | collected 2015-04-10... | reverse complement strand
TACCTCGCAGTCCAAAACGACCCGCGCCTTTCTGGACCGCGAGAAGCAGGAGGGCACGGTGCTCGAGGTATGCGACGACCTCCCCAAATCCTTCCTCGTCTGCGATCACCCCTACCACCCCCAGATCGTCTATCTCTCCGAACTTTCGAGCCAAACACTGCAAAAGAGAATGGAGGAGCAGACATGAAGATCCCCGTTGCTTTGACGATGCTGGCAAGTCCCTTTTCCCTTCCCCACGATGAGCGCTGGATACTGCCCATCGCGCTCGGCTTTTTCACGCTGCTGACGGTGTATTTCACGTGGCGGCTCAAAACGGACGAGGGCGACAAGTGGCTCTTTCGGAAGAAAATGAAGGTGTCGGCGCTCTTCTGGCTTGCATGCGAAGTGCTCTGGCAGTTCCACGGTGCGGATTCGACGTTTCCCGTCGGGCCGATCACGGGCATTTTGTTTCTGTACCTAATGAGTCAGGCGCTGGTGTACGGTATTTACTGCGTGATTCAAAAGAAGAAAACAACAGCCGCGATGTAAGCGGCTTTCCCATCAAAATAGTGTTCGAGGCAGGGAGAAACGGGCCGGAAAGGGCTCCGACCCGGTTCTTCCTGCCTGATGACGAAAGGAGAACCCAAATGGCAGAAAATGAGATCCTGCAATCCACGGCGGTGGATGAAAACAACGACTATAACGCCTCAGAGATTCAGGTGCTCGAAGGACTGGAGGCGGTGCGCAAGCGCCCAGGCATGTACATCGGCTCGACGTCGGTGAGCGGCCTGCACCACCTCGTCTACGAAATTGTGGATAACTCCATCGACGAAGCGCTTGCGGGCTACTGCACGGAAATTCAAGTGACGATCAACGAGGGCAACACCATCACCGTTGTGGATAACGGCCGCGGCATTCCGGTCGACATTCAGGCGCAGACGGGCCGTCCCGCGCTCGAGGTCGTCTACACCGTGCTGCACGCAGGCGGCAAGTTCGGCGGCGGAGGCTACAAGGTCTCCGGCGGTCTGCACGGCGTCGGCGCAAGCGTTGTCAACGCGCTGTCTGAATGGCTGACGGTGCAGGTGCACAAAAACGGCAACATCTACGAGATGAAATTCTCCCGTGGTAAGATCACGCAGGAGATGACCATCATCGGCTCCACCGACCACACGGGCACGACCGTTACGTTCAAGCCCGATCCCGAGATGTTCGAGGAGCTCGAATACTCCTACGAAACGCTGCACACCCGCATGCGCGAAGAGGCATTTTTGAATGCGGGCCTTCGCATCACGATCGAGGATAAGCGCCTTGAGAGTGAAGAAAAGCCCGAGAGCGAGCGCCGTGACTCGATGTGCTACGAGGGCGGTATCCGCGAATTCGTCACGTGGCTCAACAAGAAGAAAGAGCCGCTGCACAATAACGTCATCTACATGAGCGGCATGAAGGGCGATTCGTTCGCAGAATTGGCGCTCCAGTATGACGACGGCTATCAGGAAAATATCCTGTCGTTCGCCAACAACGTCCACACGCCCGAAGGCGGCATGCACGAGACCGGCTTCAAGGCAGCGCTCACGCGCGTTTTGAACGCCTACGGCATCAAAAACGGCATCATCAAAGAGGGCGACAAAGTAAGCGGCGAGGACTGCCGCGAGGGCCTGACCTGCGTCATCTCCGTCAAGCTCACGAACGCGCAGTTCGAGGGCCAGACGAAGGCAAAGCTCGGAAATTCCGAGATCCGCACGCTGGTCGACGGCATCGTCTCCGACCGGCTGATGCAGTTCCTTGAGGAGAACCCCGTCGTGGCGCGCACGATTTTAGATAAGGCCATGACGGCCAACCGTGCGCGAGAGGCCGCGCGCAAGGCGCGCGAATCCATCCGCCGCAAGAGCGCCCTCGGCGGCGCGGCGATGCCCGACAAGCTGCGCGACTGCAACGAAAATAACCCCGAGCTCACCGAGCTCTACATCGTAGAGGGCGACAGCGCAGGCGGCTCTGCCACCCAGGGGCGCGACTCGCGCTTCCAGGCGATCCTGCCGCTCTGGGGCAAGATGCTCAACGTCGAAAAGGTGCGCGCCGACAAAATTTACGGCAACGACAAGCTCCAGCCCGTCATCATCGCGCTCGGCGCCGGCCTTGGCGAGGATTTCGATATCAATAAGCTCCGCTATCACAAGGTCATCATCATGGCGGATGCCGATGTCGATGGCTCGCACATCCGGACGCTGCTGCTGACGTTCTTCTTCCGCTATATGCGCCCGCTCATTGAAAACGGCTATGTCTACGCCGCGGTGCCGCCGCTTTTCAAGCTGACACGCGGCAAGACGCAGCGCGTTGCCTTCTCGGACGAGGAGCGCGACGCCGTTTCCGCCGAGCTGCGAGGCGACAATCCGAACGCAAAGGTCGATATTTCGCGCTTCAAAGGTCTTGGTGAAATGAACCCGCATGAGCTGTGGGAGACGACCATGGACCCCGAAAAGCGCACGCTCAAGCGCATCACGCTCGAAGACGCGGTGCTCGCCGACGAGACGTTCACGGTGCTGATGGGCGAGAAGGTCGAGCCGCGCAAGGAATTCATCGAACAGAACGCGAAATACGCGGTCAATCTGGACTTTTAAGAGAGGAGGACGAAGAAAATGGCACACAAAAACGTGGATTACAAACCCGAAGACATTCAATTCCCCAACCAAAAGATCGTGCAGAGCGAGCTCGTGCACGAGATGCAGTCCTCCTACATCGAATACGCGATGTCGGTCATCGTCGGGCGCGCGCTGCCCGACGTGCGCGACGGCTTGAAGCCCGTCCACCGCCGCATCCTGTACGCCATGTATGAAGACGGTCTGACGAGCGACAAGCCCTTCAAAAAGTCGGCGACCTGCGTCGGCGACGTGCTGGGCCGCTATCATCCGCACGGCGACGCGTCGGTGTACGACGCGCTCGTGCGTCTCGCGCAGGACTTCTCCATGCGCTATATGCTCGTCGACGGCCACGGCAACTTCGGTTCCATTGATGGCGACCCTCCGGCCGCCTACCGATACACCGAGGCCAGAATGTCGAAGATCGCCAACGAAATGCTGCGCGACATCGACAAGGAGACCGTCGACTGGGACCCGAACTTCGATGAGAGCCGCAAGGAGCCCCGCGTGCTGCCTGCGCGCTTCCCGAACCTGCTGGTCAACGGTTCTTCCGGTATCGCCGTCGGTATGGCGACGAACATCCCACCGCACAACCTGACCGAGGTCATCAACGCCTGCGTCTGCGTGCTCGACAATCCCGAGGCGACGCTTTATGACCTGATGCAGCACGTCACGGGCCCCGACTTCCCGACCAAGGGCATCATTATGGGCCGCAGCGGCATCCGCGCGGCTTACGCCACGGGCCGCGGTAAGATCATCCTGCGCGCCCGCACGGAATTTGAAGAATTCGGCCGCGACCGCACGCGCATCATCGTCACCGAGCTTCCGTATCAAGTGAACAAGCGCATGCTCATCAAGAACATGGCCGACCAGGTGAACGACAAGCGTTTGGAGGGCATTTCCGACATCCGCGACGAGACCGACCGCACGGGCATGCGCATCGTCATCGAAGTCAGGCATGACGCAAACCCGCAGGTGGTCTTAAACCGCCTGTTCGCCCAGACGCAGCTTCAGACGAGCTTCGCCATCAACATGCTGGCGCTCGTCGACAACCAGAAGCAGCCGAAAATTCTGTCCCTGCGCCACATCATCGACGAGTATCTTGCCTTCCAGGAAGAGCTTATCACGCGCAGAACGCAGTATGACCTCAAAAAGGCGCGCGAGCGCGAGCACCTGCTGCAAGGTCTTCTCATTGCGCAGGACAACATCGACGAGGTCATCCACATCATCCGTACGAGCTACGACGACGCGAAGGAAAAGCTGATGGAACGCTTCTCGCTCTCCGACGTGCAGGCGCAGGCCATCCTCGATATGCGCCTGAAGGCCTTGCAGGGCCTCGACCGCGAAAAGCTGCAGAACGAGTACGACGAACTCGAAAAGAAGATCGCCTACTTTGTCGAGCTTCTCTCCAACGAGACGATGCTCAAGGGCGTTTTGAAGGACGAACTCATTGAAATTCGCGACAAGTATGGCGATGAGCGCAAGACCGAAATTCAGGAGGTCGAGGACGAGATCGACATTGAAGACCTCATCGAGGAGGAGCAGTGCGTCTTCACCCTGACCCGCAACGGCTACATCAAGCGCACGAGCGCGAGCGAATACACCGCGCAGAGTAAGGGCGGCATGGGCAAGAAGGGCATCACCACCCGCGACGAGGACACGGTGGTCGACGTGTTCACCGCCTCGACCCACGACTATATCCTCTTCTTTACGGACACCGGCAAGGTGTACCGCAAGAAGGGCTATCAGATCCCCGAGAGCGGCAAGGCTGCCAAGGGCACAAACATCGTCAACATCATCCAGGTGGAGACGGGCGAGCGCGTGCAGGCGATGATCCACTTCCGCGACCTGAACGCCGAGAATCTGTTCCTCACCATGGTGACGCGCAACGGCACGGTGAAGAGATTGCCGGTCGAGACGCTCAAGAACCTGCGCAACAACGGCATCCGCGCGCTGAACCTCGACGAGGGCGACGAGCTGGTGAGCGTGCGCGAGACGGACGGCGAGCAGAAAATTCTGATCGCCACGCACGACGGTATGGCGGTCGTCTTTGACGAGACCGATGTCCGTGCGATGGGCCGCACGGCGGTCGGCGTGCGCGGCATCAAGCTGCGCGAGGGCGATTACGTCGTCGGCGCCGCCCGCGCCCAGGAGGGCAAGGAAGTCCTGACCATCACCGAAAAGGGCTACGGCAAGAAAACGCCGGTCGAGGAATACCGCATCACGAACCGCGGCGGCCTCGGCATCAAGAACTACATGGTCACGGAGAAGACCGGCGGCATCGTCGGCGTCAAGGTCGTGGACGGCAGCGAGGATCTGCTGCTCGTCACGCGCGCGGGTATCCTCATCCGCACACCGGTCGAGGCGATCCGTACCACTGGCAGAGCCACGCAGGGCGTGATCGTCATGCGCTTCAAGGAAGAGGGAGACAGCGTCATTTCCATGGCGCTCACAGAGCATGAGGAGAGCGAGGAGTAAACTCCTCGAACCTCTTGTCCCACTGCGTGGGACGAAACCACACCCCCCATTTTCTTTCCCGAGAAAGAAAACGGGCGGTGTGACCGTCCAAAAGAAAGGCGTTTCCCATTGCAAGCGAGCAGCTCGAAGAGCTGCAATGCTTGCCGATTGCACTGCCCATAGCGCGGCGTTGCCGTGTTAGCATTGCAAGACGATTTGGCTTGCTCCTATTATCCGCTGCCGCTCTGCTCATCTTGTAGAAGTGCGCAGTAATTCCCGTCTATCGGGGCACTCCACAATGCGGCGAGTGAAGCAATGCCGCTATTTCGCACGCAGTCTGCCGCCGAGGGAACGTCAACCGCGCCTCACGATAGTAAGGCGCGGTTGCAAGACGTAACGATTTGCAGAAGATTCATGGCGAAGCCATGTACACCGCACTTACATTGCGCAGCGCGTGCAGTCATTCAAGAATAAGACCCGCAATGTCGGGGGTCGAGGGGTCCCCCCTCGTCCTTCTCTGGGGGATACAAAGGGGGTATTCTCTTCGAGAAGAGAATACCCCCTTTGACAGCGCACTCCCATGCCAATGGGAGCCCCCCTTCAGCGCTTTTGCGCTGAAAAAACACGATGTAACATCAAAGTTGCATGCAAATGCAACCCATGTAAACCCCAGCTTGCTGGAAAGACAAACCTCTCTTCGGTAGAATAGAGCCAAAAGGAGGAGGGCATGGCAATGGCAAATATTTTGCAGTCGCTGGGCGACGCAATAGAGCGCCAGCAGCAGCGCAAACACGAGAACAATATGGAGGTGCTGCGCGCTATCTATACCCGCCCGGGCATGATCGTGCTCGGCGTGATTTTGCTGGGTGCGGCGCTGGCGTTGATCTGGCCGCAGATCGCGCCGGAGACTGACAATACAAACAGCATTGTGATCGATATGAGCGACTTTGACTTCGGCGATGAAGAGATGAACCGCACCGTTCAGGAAATGGTGGAAAACGATCGGAAGCAGAAGGAACAGAGCGGACGCTCCGGTGCAATTTTCTTCGGCCTCGGTGCGGCGGTCTGCTTTGTCCGCGCGGCGATGCCGTGGAGAAAGAAGGAGCGGGCAGAAACAATTTCTGACGATTCTGCGTCTAAAGAGGCAGAAGAGATCCCCGTTTCGCCAAAGCCTGTGGAAAACGCCGCGCCGCAGAGTGCGGAGACCGACAGCAGGGAGGACCGGCTTGAAAATCTCAAGCGGCTCTACGAGGCGGGCATTCTGAGCAGGGAAGAGTACGACGAACGCAGAAAGAAGCTGTGAGGAGGTCACCATGAGAAGAAACATCCACTATAAGCCCAGCAAAAGCGCGAGCATTCTGTCGGGCGTCATCGCGTGCGCGATGGGCGTGTTCGGCCTGTTTACCATTCCGAGCATCGGCGCGATGATCGGCTTCAAGGCCATCTGGTGCCTGATGGCCTTCGGCATGGGCATCTACAATTTTCTGCTGGCGGCGGGCGTTGTGAAGTACAACGGCGGCTACGAGATCACCGACGAGTCGGACGATGGCGCAAAGGAAAGAAAGTCCGACGCCGAAGCGCGGCTCGAGGAATTGCAGACGCTTTACGACCGTCGGCTCATCACGGAAGAGGAGTATCAGCAAAAGCGCAGGGACATTCTGGACCGGCTGTAAGAGAAAGGAGCGCGGACAATGGGAGAAGTTTTGATCCTTATTATCATCGCACTTGTCTGGGTTTTCAAGGCGGCTGTCGCCAACGAGGACAAAAAGGTCAACGATCGGGAAACGGGCAGCATTTCGGCGTCACCCGACGAGTTGATCAAAAAGGCAACGCGCACAGCCGAGGATCTTGATGCGCTGCGCGGGCAGACGGAAAAAAAGCGCCCGAGCGGCGTGCAGATCCGCGACTTCCACAAGAATCTGGCCGCGCAGGAGCGCGCACACAGCGAAAAGCGCTGGGAGATCGCGCGCAGGAAGCAGGCCGACAGCGGCGAGGTGCATTCTGTCCACATGGACAGCTGCGAGGACCGGCTTGAGAGTTTGAAGGTCTTATATGACGCGGGCATTCTGGACCGCGAGGAATACGCTCAGCGCGTCGCGCGCGTCAAGAAGGCGCACGCGCAGAGCAGAGGGTAAGCAAAATAGAAGGAAGCGAACACACCATGTATGACGAACTGACACAGGTCGACATTGACAAGATGAAGGCAGAGCTGGAGCACCGGCGACTTACGCTGCGCCCCAAGCTCATCGAAGATGTGCAGACGGCGCGCGCGTTCGGCGACTTGAGCGAAAACTACGAGTACAAGGTCGCCAAGCAGGAGAAAAACCGCAACGAGAGCCGCATCCGTTACTTGGAGCGCATGATCGCGACGGCGAAGGTCATCGAAGTGAACGAAAAAGAGGGCACCGTCGGCCTTTTTGACCACGTGGTGCTTTTCAACGAAAAACTGGGGAAAGAGCAGAACATCCAGCTCGTGACCACCCTGCGGCAGAACGCGCTCAAGGGCCTCATCAGCAAGGAATCGCCCGTCGGCAAGGCCATCCTGGGGAAAAAGGTCGGCGACCGCGTCGAGATCGTCGTCTCGCCGGAAATGAAGTACACGGTCGAAATTCGTTCGATCACGCCGGGCGAGGACGATGCATCGCTCGAGATCAGCTCTTATTGAGGAAACGCATGAAACAGGTCATTATCTATACCGACGGCGCGTGCTCGGGCAACCCCGGCCCCGGCGGCTGGGGCGCGGTGCTCAAATACGGCGCGCACGAGCGCGAGCTCTCCGGCGGCGAGGCGAGCACGACGAACAACCGCATGGAGCTCACCGCCGTCATCGAGGCGCTGCGGCTTTTGAAGGAGCCGTGCGTCGTGGAGCTCTATTCCGACTCGCGCTACGTCATTGACGCGCTGGAAAAGCGCTGGGTCTACGGCTGGAAGCAGCGCGGCTGGGTCAAAAGCGACAAAAAGCCCGCGCTGAACGTCGATTTGTGGGAGCAGCTCTTGTCCCTCATCGCCCGGCACGAAATGCACTATCACTGGGTCAAAGGCCACGCGGAGAATGAGTACAACAACCGCTGCGATGAGATGGCTGTTAATGAGTGGCACAAGTTTAAGTAAGAGATAGCGTGGCCTTTCGCCGGAAGTCCGGCGGCGCGAGCGGCGGATTCACTTCGCCGCCGCAAGACATGGAATAAAACAGGGCTCCCGCGCGGCCTGCCGCGTGGGAAAATAATGCCGCGACGGTGAATCGGTTTAAGTAAGAATAAAACCAACGACAACTACAGAAAGAAGGTTGATTCCGGAGAAGACGGTTGGAAAGCTCAGGCAGGGTTGGGACGGCATTTGCTTCCTTTTAGCGCCCTGGTGGAAGTACGGCAAGACCTTAATGGTCGGCTCGTTTATCTCATCGGTGCTGTTTGTGCCGGCGGCGGGGTATTTTTCCGCGACGCTGGCGCAGGCGGTGATCGAAATGATCGAAGCGGGAAAGCCGTTTGAAGCGGCATTTTTGACGGGCCTGACATACCTTTTGCTCGCGCTGGCGCTCAATCTGCTCCACGCGGTGTACGAGGATTTTTACCTCCGGTGGAAAAAACAGGAGATCGAGGGGACGATCGAGCGGTCGATCTACGAAAAAGCCCTGACGGTCGACTACCGGCACTTTGACGATCCGAGCTATTTCGACAGCTACAAGCTTGCGACGGAGAAATTTGCCTCGCAGTCGTCGGAGACGCTGCAAAATCTCTTCTCGCTTTTGAGCGGCGTCGCGAAATGCATTGTCTACGGCGCGCTGATCGCGTCGCAGGGCGTTGCGCTGCTGCTCATCGTTCTGGGCTGCTCTGCGTTTGTCGCGTATGCGCAAATTTACTGGAGCAGGGTGTCCGTGGAGCGTGAGACGGCCATGGTCAACGACCAGCGGAAGGCTGACTATCTGCGGCGGCTGTTTTTTGACCATACGGCGGTCGCCGACCTGCGCGCGTCAAACATCAAAAAGCCGCTTTTTTCGCTGTTCGACGGCTCTGTGAAGAGCAGGGCCGCGATCTATCGAAAATACGGCGCAAAGGAATTTTTGACCGATATTCTGGTAAACCTCGCGCAGCTCGGCACGACGTTTGCCGTGCCGGTCTATGTCGCATGGGGCGTGATGTCTGGCAATATCGGCGGCATTGGCGTCTATGCGACGCTGATCGCCTCGTCGCTCGCGCTCAAGGAGGCGCTCAACGCGCTCGGCTGGTGGAGCTCGCAGGTCGCCTTAGGCGTTGCCTACGCGCAGAAGGTGCAGCGCTTTTTCGACACAGATTCGACGATCGAAGCGTCGACGAACGGTGAAACAGCGTCGGACGGCCCGTTTTCCGTCCGATTCGACCACGTCTCCTACCGCTACGGCGGCAGTGACGATTTTGCCATCCGCGATTTAAGCCTTGCCATCGCGCAGGGGGAAAAGATCGCCATCGTCGGCGAAAACGGTGCGGGAAAGACAACGCTCACAAAGCTCCTGCTCCGCCTGTACGACGCGGACGGAGGAACGGTGCAGATCAACGGCCGCCCGATCGCGGACTATGACGTGAGCACGCTGCGCGGCAGGATCGGCATCGCGTTTCAGCAGTCCCGCCTGTACGCGCTGTCTGTCCGCGAAAATATGACGGCCTACGCCGACGCGGACGATGCGCGGCTCAAATCCTGCCTTGAGGAGGTCGGCCTGCGGCTTTCTCTGGACGCGCAGGTCACGAAGGAGTTCGACGAAAACGGCGCGGTGCTCTCGGGCGGAGACGCGCAGCGCCTATGCCTGACGCGGCTGCTGCACAGCGAATTTGGGCTGCTCATCCTCGACGAGCCGTCCAGCGCGCTGGATCCGATCGCCGAGTACCGCATCGCAAAGCTGATCTTCGACCGCTCGCCGACGACCACCGTTATGGTCGCGCACCGGCTCTCCACGGTCGTGGACGCGGACCGAATTTATCTTCTCTCCGATGGAAGAATCATAGAATCCGGCACGCACGCGGAGCTGATGGCGCAGAACGGAAAATATCGGGAAATGTTTTTAAAGCAGGCCGAAGGGTACTTGAAAGCTTAGCGGAAGTGTGGTACAACAAAAGCAAATTTTTTCTCAGCAGGGAGGGGAGCCTTCCCGCTTTGCTGAAGTAATATGAAGGAGCAAAAGACTATGGCAGAATTCAACGCAAAGCAGCAGCTTCCGGGACTTCTCGACTGGATGCGCGCGCAGATGAAGGCCTGCGGAGGCAAGACCGCCGTCATCGGCATTTCGGGCGGAAAGGACAGCTCCGTCACGGCGGCGCTGAGCGTGGCGGCCTACGGTCGCGAGAATGTCGTCGGCGTGCTGATGCCCGACGGCGTGCAGCCGGACATCGACTATTCCAACGGCCTTGTCGACGTGCTGAACATCCGCCACTACACGTTCAATATTCACGGCGGCACGAGCGGCATTCTCGACGAGATGGCGCGCGTGGGCATCGAGGCGAGCCGCCAGACGAAGGTGAACCTGCCGTCCCGCATCCGCATGGCGACGCTGTACGCCATCGCGCAGAGCGAGGAGGGCGGCATCGTCATCAACACCTCGAACCTCTCCGAGGACTGGGTCGGCTACTGCACGATCTACGGCGACAGCGCGGGCGCGTTCTCGCCGCTCGGCATGTACACGACCGAGGAGGTCATCGCGCTGGGCGCGGAGCTGGGTCTGCCCGAGCGCTTCCTCATCAAGCCGCCGTCCGACGGCCTGACCGGCAAGACGGACGAGGACAACCTCGGCTTTACCTACCACGCGGTGAACGAGTACATCCGCAAGGGCGAGGTCGACCCCGCCATCAAGGAGCAGATCGACCGCAAGCACAAGGTGTCGAGATTCAAGTTCCAGACGCTTCCGGTGTATCAGAACGGGCTGCCGATCGTCCTGCCGGAGGAGACGGATTATTATAATCCGAATAAAAAGTAAGCAGCGCGCAGCGCTGCACCTTAGTCCCTGCGTGCCGCAGGGGTGCGAACAAAGGGGGCCATTCTCTCACGTGAGAGAATGGCCCCCTTACCTGGCAGCAGCGCCAAGCGCTGCATTACCCCTCCGCGCATCGCGCGGATCAGCCAGTGCCC
>ENA-UERX01001948-UERX01001948.1-human-gut-metagenome-genome-assembly--contig:-NODE-1948-length-11188-cov-9.611196_pt1 | contig 11188 bp, 9 predicted proteins | sample MGYA00242992_ERZ507993 | MGnify/ENA primary metagenome ERZ507993 (study PRJEB26167, sample SAMN06115487) | human gut metagenome | host: Homo sapiens | place: China:Chongqing | collected 2015-04-10... | reverse complement strand
TGTCCTCCTCCAGGACCACCATAGCAGGTTCCTTGTGCATTATAGATGACGCTGTTGCGGAAATCTACATTCTCTGCATTTCTGAATACGAAGAAATCGTGGCCTGAGAGCTCCATCTGGATGCATGCATCCTCAGGATACATAGGCTTCATACCAAATCTCTTGGTACGGACAATCTTGATTTCCTCGTCCTCTGCATCGTCTGCCTCCACGAAATCATCCTGGAATATCGCCGGTGCATACTTCTTTGCGGAAATCTTGGTTCTGTATTTGCGAAGCTGTCTCTCGATTACTTCCTCTACGAGGTCAATTGATACGTACATATCATTGCTGACCTGCTCTGAACGGATAACATGTCCCTTTGCCGGGATAGTAACCTCGATTTTCTGTCTATCCTTTTCTACGCTGAGTGTAACGTATACGTCTGTGTCCGGTTTAAAAAACTTCTCCAGCTTTGACAGCTTCTCCTCTACTGCCTGCTTAAGCCCCTCTGTTAATTCGATGTTTCTTCCTGAAATTGTTATTCTCATGATGTCCAACCCCTTTATCGTTTATTTGATACGTTGTCTGTATCATGTAAATATTATACCATAAATTTCGTTTTCATCAATCATTTTTATGCAATTTATATAAATAATCAAGGGTTTATTTACGGTTTTTCGCGAAATCGCTTGATTTCGCTATGATTAGGGATTTCACCAGAGTAAAAAACATCAAGTCGAGTGATTTTTTATACACTATCGCAACATTTCTCAACTACAACAGCACATCTAAGCTATCACAACGTTTCTAAGCTACCACAGCGCATCTAACCTATCCCAGTGCCTCAAGCTGAGAGGAAAGCTCCTCCCACGCCTCCATATCTATAAGGATTTCTTCCTCGAGAGCGTCTATTTCGTTCTGGATTTCCGTGAGCTTTGAGTAGCTTGACTGATACTCCGGCTTCATAATCTCGGCCTTGAGCTCATCGAGCTTTGCTTCCTTGACTGCCAGGTCCTCCTCGGCCTTTTTGACCTTTTTTTGTATCTTTGAGCGCTCCTTGCCCGGGTTGTAGTATGCCTTGCCGGTTGATGAGACAGCCATGCCGCCTGCCTGGGCTGCGCTATTTGCATTGGTGCTTTCGCCCACATTACCTGCTGCAGCGGTTTGTGACGTGCTCCGGTTTGCATCACTGCCTGTCTGACTGCCGGCGGTCTGACTGCTGCCGTTCTGACTTATCGCGCCGCCAAATATTGCATTGCCTCTGTATACATTTTTGCTTTCCGAAGCCTCCCTGTCGAGCTTTTCCTGATACTGCTCATAGCCAAACTGATAGAGATTGGTCGTGCCATCCTCGAACACAAGCAGCTGTGTGGCTACCTTTTTCACAAAATATCTGTCGTGTGATACAAAAATCAGTGTGCCCTTGTAGTCCTTAAGCATGCTCTCTAGCGTTTCCTTGCCTACGATATCCATATGGTTAGTTGGCTCATCGAGCACGAGCACGTTCGGTCTGGTCTTTAAAATCTTGCAAAGCGCCAGTCTGACCTTTTCTCCTCCTGAGAGCATATTTACGTTTTTGAACACGTCCTCCCCTGAAAAAAGGAAGGCTCCGAGTGCATTTCTGGCCTCGGTTTCCGTGAGATGCGGATACTCGTCCCAGAAATCATCGAGCACGGTCTTGTTGCTTGTATACATGGCCATCTGCTGGTCGAAATACCCTATCTGCACGTTGGTTCCAAAGCGGTACTCGCCTGAAAGTGCAGGGATCTTACCCACGATAGTCTTTAAAAATGTCGATTTTCCAAGTCCGTTTCCGCCGAGTATGCCAAGCTTTTCGCCTCTTTTCAAATCAAGCGACACTACGGAGAGCGGATGGTCATAGCCGATTGCAAGCTCTGATGTATAAAGCACATCGTTTCCGGTCTCCTTTTCGGGCTGGAAATTGGCATGGAAGGTCTTGTTGTCGTACTTGTCCGGTGCCTCGATAATCACCATGCGGTCGATAGCCTTCTGCTTTGACTGCGCCATAGCTGTCTTGGTCGGCTTGCCCTTGAAGCGCGTAACCATACGCTGCAAACGCTCTATCTCCTTCTGCTGGGCGATGTGATCCTTCATCTGCTTGTCGTAGTTTTCCTTTTTGCGGGCGATAAAATTGGTATAATTGCCCGGATAGCGCCTTGCTGTGCCGTACTCTATCTCGTATACCACATCTACCACATTGTCGAGAAACATACGGTCATGGGATACGACAACCACTGCCTTCGGGTACGACTTCAGATAGCCCTCAAGCCACTCGATAGTCGTGACATCGAGATGGTTGGTCGGCTCGTCAAGTAGCAGTATGTCAGGCTTTGACAAAAGCAGCTTTATGAATGCTATCTTGGTCTGCTGCCCTCCGGAAAAGTCACGGATTGGCTTTTTACGCTCGTCGTCCGAGAAGCCGAACTTGCGGATCATGACCTCATATTCCTTCTCATAATAGTAGCCGCCGTCGTCCTTGAAGGCCTCCTCCATCGCGGTATATCTGGCTACTTTTTCATCGGAATAATCATGCTCGAGCTCCGCTGCCGCGCGCGCAAGCTCTGCCTTTCGCTCGTCCATTTTCACGAAGCATTTGCGCACCTCCTGCTCGAGTGTCACATCAGGATCATCAAACGCAATCTGCTTCAGATACCCTATCTCCGGATTTCCTGCCTTTGCAATAAAGGCGCTCTCATCGCTGTCGAGCTTCTCCATCTCAACCTCGCCTGAAATGAGCTTTAAAAGTGTTGTCTTGCCACAGCCGTTTCTGCCGACTATCGCTATCTTTTCTGTGTTTCTGATTTCAAAATCTATACTATGCAAAATGACGTCGTCGCCAAATGCGACAGCGCCATTACTTATCTGGTAGAGCATATACTATCCTTTCATGCTTATGCCTGCTGCTTAATTGTTAGCCATAATGTAGTTGACAAACTGTGTTGCAGTACGTCCTGAAATGCCACCATGGCTGAGCTCCCACTTGTTTGCCTCCCTGCACAGCTCCTCGTCTGAAAGCGTGCAACCGCTCTTTCTCGCAAGCTCTGTTACGATGTTGAAGAACTCCTTCTGCGATGGCTTTGAGTAGTTGATTGTCACGCCAAAACGGTTTACAAGTGACAGCTTCTCCTCAACTGTATCTGAGTGGTGCTTGTCATTGCTGTTGTCCTGGTCATTGCGGTCATTCCATGTCTCCTTGATCAGGTGACGGCGGTTAGAGGTCGCATAAATCAGTATGTTGTCAGGCTTTGTCTCCACGCCGCCCTCGATAACTGCCTTTAGGAACTTGTACTCAATCTCGTGCTCCTCAAATGAGAGGTCATCCATATATATGATAAATCTGTAGTTTCTGTTTTTAATTGCTGCGATAATCTTTGACAGGTATTTGAACTGATGCTTGTATATCTCAATCATGCGCAGTCCGTCATCATAATACTGATTGACAATGGCCTTGATGCTTGTTGATTTTCCGGTTCCGCTGTCTCCGAAAAGCAACACATTGTTGGCCTTTTTGCCCTGTACAAACGCTTCTGTATTGTCTGTGAGCTTTTTCTTCTGAATTTCATAGCCGATCAAGTCATCGAGCATGACCGCATCCATATTGTTGATTGGCATGAAGGAGAAGCCACCATCCAGATGCTCCTCAATCCTGAATGCCTTGTTGAGGCCAAACATGCCGACTCCGTATGCCTTGTAAAAGCCTGTCACCACATCAAAGAACTCCTGCTCGTCCTTAGCTGCCTCAAGCTTCTTGCTCAGCGCCCTTACCTTCTCGCTGACATTGTGATTGTACATAAGGTCTTTTTTCACAATGGCCCTGTAATTGCTGATCTGTGTGAAGCAGTCGATTCCAAGTGCTGACTCGATTGGCTTGAAATCATAATCGAAAAGCTTCTTAAAAATCCTGAAATCGTTTGCCACAAGCCCGTTTACGCTGCCATCACTGGCTCCGACCTTCTCACAGGTGATGGAAAACGGATTCTCACTCATCATAAGGAAGAAAGTGAGATAGTTGTGCCACAGATTGTCATCAAAACCATAGTCTGTCGCTACCTTTAAGATTCTCTTGACCTGTGTATTGATGTCGCGCACAAGCTCTGTCTTGTTGTACTCGCCCACCTCAAACTGCTCAAAGAGCTGGCCCAATTTATAAAGTATCTCGTCCTGAGATAAATCTCCGTACATAAGTAATTTTGATATTTCCTGATACATGGCTGTTCCTCCTGGTCTTGCCTTGTTTTCGCTGCTAACAAATTATTATAAACACTGCGCCTCGATTTTGCAAGAGCTTGTGTGCCCGGTATGGCGCAGGAGACGTAAAAAGGCGGAGCTAAAACTCCACCTTTATTGTTGTGCCACGCCCCACCTCGCTGTCGAGCGTAAGCCCTGCATCATGCAGCTCCACTATATGCTTTACTATCGCAAGCCCCAGCCCTGTGCCGCCGGTCTCCTTCGAGCGGCTCTTGTCTACTCTGTAGAAGCGCTCAAAGACCCGCTCCTGCTGATCCTTTGGTATGCCTATGCCGTTGTCCTCGACCGTGAGGACTGTCTTGCCGCCCAGCTTGTGTACCGTCACATTTACGGTGCCGCCATCATTGTTGTAGCGGATGGCATTCTGGCATAGATTCTCAACGAGCTCCGTGAGAAGCTGCCTGTTGCCCCGCACCATACAGTCTGTACCGTCAAAATTGAGTGCTACATTTCTCTGCTTAGCATTCACCTGCAGATTTTCCATGCAGTCCTTGACCAGACCATATAGATTAAGCTGTTCAAAGCCCTGCTGCGCCTCGCTTGAATCAAGCTCCGAGAGCTTTATGATATCATTGATCAAGGAAAGCAGGCGCTGTGCATTTCTTCTGATTTCAGTGGCAAAATGAATCTGCTGCTCCTTTTCGACCATGCCGTTTTCTATGAGCTCTGCGTAGCCGGAGATGGCTGTGAGCGGAGTCTTTAGCTCGTGTGACACATTGGCTGTGAAGTCCTGTCTGCTCTTTGCCGCGGCAAGCACGCCCTCATGCTGTATCCTTATCGCATTCATGAACGGCACGAGTTCCTTGTACTCTGTCTTTTTCTGGATGACAGAGGCCTGCTCCAGGTTGCCTGCGAGTGTCTCGATTGGCTTCATGAGCTTTCTGGTCAGGCTCTTTGCGAGAACCACACATATTCCTACTATTATAACCGTCACTATAAGCATGGCAGGTATACTGCTTGCAAACATGTTCCAGATACTTCTTGCTGCAATAGAGACACGCAGTACCGTTCCATCATTGAGCTTTATGGCATGATAGAAGGTATTGCTGTTCATGGTGGCTGATGTTCTCACGCTGTCTCCCGTACCTTTATCAAATGCTGATTCAACTTCCGGTCTATTGCCATGATTTTCAAGTTTTTTCACATTATTTTGATTGTCATACAGCACTGTGCCGTCCTTGTCAATCCAGGTGACACGAATACCCTCCACGTCAATCTGCGGGATTTCATTTATATCCTGTTTTAGTATTCCGGTGCTTTCTATTGTCTCTGCCATGACCTGCAGGTCTTCCTTTACCTGCTTCTGAAAGAGGTAATAGTTGATTACTGTCATGGAAACCATAGTGGCAATTGCTACAAAAAGTGCTGTTGCTACCAGATAGTAATTAATCTTCTTTTTCATGCTGTACGCTCCGCTTATGTATATTAGAAATCATTATAACAGCTATTATTCTATAACATAGCCCACATTTCTGACTGTCTTTATCCTGCTGCCATAGTCACCCAGCTTATGGCGGAGTGTCTTTATGTGCATGTCCACTGTACGTGTCTCGCCCTCAAAGTCAGTATCCCAGACACTTCTCATGATGACCTCTCTGGTCATGACTATGCCCTGACTGCCCATCAAAAGCCTTAACAGCTCATACTCCTTGTAGGTCAGGTCAACCGGCTCATTGTTCACCGTAACTACATGACGCTCATGGTCAATCACCAGGTCATCCAGCTTTAAAAGCTTCGGCTCATCCTTCGCTGTTCTCCTGAGCAGCGCCTTTACTCTGGTGATGAGCTCCATGATTGAGAAAGGCTTTTTAATGTAATCATCTGCGCCTCCGTCGAGACCTTTTATCATATCCATCTCTGTGGTCTTGGCTGTGACCATTATAATAGGAATTTCCTGTGTGGCCGGACGTTTTCTGAGTTTTCTGACAATATCGTAGCCGCTCTCATCCGGAAGCATCACATCAAGCAGTATAAGATCCGGTACGAGTTCATCCAGCTTCTTGTAAAATTCCTTTGCGTTTTCAAATGCACTGACGATGTAATTACTGTTTTTCAGAGCAATTGTCTCTATCTCACGTATGCTCTCGTCGTCCTCTACAATATAAATAAGTGCCATAGCTTTCTCCATTTCAAAAAATCTTATGTAAAATTTTTACCTGTATTTTACTTTCGATTATACATTACTAATGTAAAACAGACGATGGTTTTATGTAAAATTTATGTAAAATCCATCGTCTGTATCAATTTTGTCTGTATATAACTATGATTTAATTTTTCAGCATAAAGATTAAATCATGATTTGCGAACCTTGTCATCAAGTGCAAACTCAACCCACTCAGCAATATTTGTCGCATGGTCTCCGATACGCTCAAAGTATTTTGCAACCATGAGAAGATCCGCTGCCTGCTCACCATCCTCCGGATGCTCCCTGATGAAATCAATAAGCTCAGCCTTTACCTTATCAAAAAGCTCATCAACCACATCATCCTGCTTCATCACTACGTGAGCCTTGTCATTGTTCTTCTCAACATATGCCTCGATTGCCCTGATAAGCATAAGCATTGTCTCTGAAGCCATGCTCTTGACATGCTCTATATTGACCCTGTATGGCTTGTCACTGCTCATCAAAATGGTCATCTCGCTGATATCGGCTGCGTGGTCTCCTATACGCTCCATATCAGTAACCATCTTCATCGCTGCAGAAATTGTTCTAAGGTCTCTTGCTACAGGCTGCTGCTGCATGAGCAGATTAAAGCACAGGCTCTCTATCTTTTTCTGCTCTCTGTCTATCTCCGAATCGCCCTCCATGATGGCTTTGGCGCTATCGGCATCCTGATGTATAAATGCCTCGATTGCTTTCTGGATTGACTCCTCAATCATGCTTCCCATGTGCATCATTTCTTCATTCAGCTTCTTAAGCTGCTCGTCGAATTTCGATCTCATTAACCAAACCTCCCTGTGATGTAATCCTCTGTTCTCTTGTCCTGTGGATATGAGAAAATTGTCTTTGTGTCACCAAACTCCACCATATCTCCCACAAGGAAGAAGGCTGTATCGTCTGACACACGCACTGCCTGCTGCATGTTATGTGTTACAACTACAACTGTGTACTTTTTCTTTAAATCCTCCATGAGCTCCTCTATCTTTGAAGTAGAGATAGGGTCAAGCGCTGATGTTGGCTCATCCATCAAAAGCACCTCCGGCTGTACGGCAAGTGCTCTCGCAATACACAGTCTCTGCTGCTGTCCACCCGAAAGTCCCATAGCAGATTTCTTTAATCTATCTTTAACTTCATTGAATATCGCAGCACCCTGAAGACTTTCCTCAACTATCTGGTCGAGTATCTTTTTATCCTTGATGCCATGCACTCTCGGGCCATATGCGATATTGTCATATATGCTCATCGGGAACGGATTTGGCTGCTGGAAAACCATGCCGACCTTTTTGCGAAGTACGGTTGTATCGACTGATGGTGCATATATATTCTCACCATCTATCTCTATGCTTCCCTCGATTCTGACGTTGTCAACCAGATCATTCATTCTGTTGATACACTTTAAAAATGTAGACTTACCACATCCTGACGGTCCGATCAGCGCTGTCACGCTGTTTTCTTTTATGGCCATATTGACACCATGCAATGCATGATTCTGGCCATAATACAGATTCAGGTCGCGAACCTGAATTTTGATTTTTTTCTCCATTTGTATCTCCTGCAACATGTAATAAATTTCTTGTCTTCGAGAATACATTATATGGATGCTTTGTAAAATGCTCTATCAGATGTATGTAAAATCTATGTCAAATTTATGGTCTCTTTAATAATTAAAAGCTCATCCATTATCCTGTCTGCATCAATATTGGAGTAATTGATAATAAACTGATGTCTGTCTTCCTTTGGCTTACTCAGGTTGAAATGGGTAATCGCCTGAAGCTTTATGCCTTTTTTCAATAGCAGCTCTTCAACTGTTTTGTCCGGAATGTTCGTGTCAAACTGTATGATAAAATGCAGTCCGGAGTCATTTTCTATTACCCTGCATTCCTTTTCAGTGAAGCAGTCTTTTATGGATGAAAGCACGCTCTGGCGCTTTCTGCCGTAGTGCAGCCTCATCCTGTTTATGTGCTTTTCAAAATAGCCCTCGCTGATAAATCGTGCCAGCGTGTACTGCTCGAAGGTGGATACCGTACATGAGTAAAATGAAAGCCTCCTGTAAAACTCATTTGCCAGATGCTCCGGCAGCACCATGTAGCTGATTCGGATGGTGGATGTGAGAGATTTTGAAAATGTATTTATATAGATGACCTTTTCGCACGCATCTATCGAGAGGATAGGCGGTATCGGGTGTCCGTTCATGCGAAACTCACTGTCGTAATCATCCTCTATGATGTATCTGTCGCTGCTCTCGTTGGCCCATGCCAAAAGCTCATAGCGGCGGTTCACAGGCATGGTGATTCCTGTCGGAAAATGGTGTGTCGGGCTGATATGTGCTATCTGCGCGTTCGCTTTCTTTATAAGCTCCACGCTGATGCCCTGCTCATCCATCTGCACCGGCAGGCATTTTGCATTATTACACTCGTATATCTGGCTGATTTTCTTATAGCCCGGATCCTCCACGCAGTATACCTTGTCCGTACCCAAAAGCTTCACAAGCAGTCCGTACAGATACTCTGTTCCCGCTCCGACTATTATCTGGTCCGGGTCCACATTCATACCGCGAAACGATGACAGATGGCTTGCTATCGCTTCCCGAAGCTCTCTCACTCCGCCACACGGCGACACCGACAAAAGCTCCTGCTCCCTAAGGGAAATCGTCTCTCGCATGAGCTTTGCCCATATGGAAAACGGAAAGTTGCCTGAGTCTGTCCTGTTTGACGAGAAGTCAAATATGCTCTCATCCTGCTCAGGCGGCAGCTTTATGCTAAGCTCCTTCTGCACCGGTGCCTTGATTACCCTGATATCGGACACATCGGCTATGAAATAGCCCCTCTTTGGTCTTGCAAACATATAGCCCTCGCCTATCAACTGGTCATACGCATTTTCAACCGTAATGGTACTAACTCCCAGATTCTTGGCGAGGGTACGTTTTGATGGCATTTTCTCCCCGGAACTTAATTTCCCCTGTGATATATCGTTTTTGATGCACTCATAAAGGCATTTGTAGAGTGGTCCGTCTGTTTTTGTGAGGTCGTAGGTCAGCATTTGATTCACCGCTTTCTGGCATTTTTATTTTTCTTATTTTGAATATTTTAATATTACCAGATGTAGCGTAATATTGCAACCATGATATGCGGCTGGTGTGAGCAAATACAGCCCGGCGGCGCAGGCGGCGATTACACTCTCGTGTTCGCTACGCTTTGCTGCCAAGATACTGTAAGAATTATGCCTTATAGTTTTTCTATGCCAGACGAAACCGTCGCTACTCGCCCTCCATGGCTCGATAGCTCCTTGCCCCGGCTTCCATGCCGGTGCATTTCTGGTTCTCTTGGGCATAATTCAACAGTATCTAAGCAGCTCCGCTATGCGCTCTCACGAGAGTGTACACGCCGCCTGCGCCACCTAAACATATTTGCTCACGCCTGACTACTTTCGTCATATAAATTGACATAAAAGCAATATAAAAATAAAAGGAGATTTAACAAATGGAAAACAATAAGAATACTCAATACGAACTCAACAAAGGTCTTGCGCAGATGCTCAAGGGCGGTGTCATCATGGATGTCACTACTCCGGAGCAGGCTAAGATTGCTGAGGCAGCCGGTGCATGTGCTGTTATGGCGCTTGAAAGAATCCCTGCTGATATCAGAGCCGCAGGCGGTGTTTCAAGAATGAGCGATCCTAAGATGATCAAGGGAATTCAGGAGGCTGTCAGCATCCCTGTCATGGCAAAGTGCCGTATAGGTCACTTCGTGGAGGCTCAGATACTTGAGGCTATCGAGATTGACTACATTGATGAGTCTGAGGTGCTTTCACCTGCTGATGATGTGTACCATATCAACAAGAGAGATTTTAAGGTGCCTTTCGTATGTGGTGCAAGAGATCTCGGTGAGGCTCTCCGCCGTATCAACGAGGGAGCTTCAATGATCCGTACAAAGGGTGAGCCCGGTACAGGTGATATCGTGCAGGCTGTCAGACATATGAGAAAGATGAATTCTGAGATTGCAAAGCTCACTTCCATGCGCGAGGACGAGCTTTTCGAGGCGGCTAAAAATCTTCAGGTTCCTTTTGAGCTTGTTAAGTTTGTTCACGATAACGGCAAGCTTCCTGTTGTAAACTTTGCGGCAGGCGGTGTGGCTACTCCGGCTGATGCAGCTCTTATGATGCAGCTCGGTGCCGAGGGTGTGTTCGTTGGTTCAGGTATCTTCAAGTCAGGCGATCCTGCCAAGAGAGCTGCCGCTATCGTAAAAGCTGTTACAAACTTTACAGACGCCAAGCTCATCGCAGAGCTTTCTGAGGATCTCGGTGAGGCTATGGTCGGAATCAACGAGAGCGAGATTAAAATCATCATGGAAGAAAGAGGCAAATAAAATGAAATCAGGACTTAAGATTGGTGTTTTAGCTGTTCAGGGAGCGTTTATTGAGCACAAGCGCATGCTTGAGTCTCTTGGGTGCGAATGTGTCGAGCTGCGCCGGAAATCAGATATCTGTGACTTAGACGGACTCGTGCTGCCTGGAGGTGAGAGCACTGTGCAAGGCAAGCTGCTCCGTGAGCTTGATATGTTTGATGAGCTTAAAGAAAGCATCGCAAACGGACTTCCGGTGCTTGCAACCTGCGCCGGTCTTATCCTTTTAGCTTCACATATCAGCAACGATGACAACGTATATTTCGGCACTTTGCCTGTCACTGTTAAAAGAAATGCCTACGGCATACAGCACCTATTTTACGCTTTTTCACCTTTTTACGCAACTGTTCCACCATAACTTCGGAACTGGTTGCAT
>ENA-UERX01001929-UERX01001929.1-human-gut-metagenome-genome-assembly--contig:-NODE-1929-length-11248-cov-3.541581_pt1 | contig 11248 bp, 8 predicted proteins | sample MGYA00242992_ERZ507993 | MGnify/ENA primary metagenome ERZ507993 (study PRJEB26167, sample SAMN06115487) | human gut metagenome | host: Homo sapiens | place: China:Chongqing | collected 2015-04-10... | reverse complement strand
CACGAAAGGAGAGCCTTACTATTTGTTGGCTTACTATTACGATCGTACGAAAGAGTCAAACGGAAGCCCGTTAAGTTTAAAATTTAAAATGCCGTTGGTCCATGTGGCAATCTTTGCGGAAAATGCCGAAGGCTTTTATCTGGCTATGCCGATAATAGGAGATTTCTACGGTGGAAGTATGAGTACTGGGAATATCGTTCCTATTTATTTGCAGGAAAAGTCAGGTGAAAAATGGGTACCTTACCCTTATATCATTTGGAACAAGGATTTCGATTGGGGCAGCAAAGTCTTGTTTGAATGAGTATCTTCCGTTATGCCACGCTTATACACCAAGGATTTTCCAAAAAAATGGGTTCATCTTTCAGGATGGGCGTCAAGTGGTTGTATTCCAGTGTATTTGTCGGCTGAAGGATACAAGCCCGTCTTTCAGTTTCTTGTCAGGCTGCTGCATGTGTTCGTCTTGCCGTAAGTGGTGAAATCGTTTGGCGCAGAACGGCGAATCGTTCTCAGGAGAAAATTTTGTAAATCATAAATCGTTGTATCATAGTGTGTTATTGATGGAGATCCTATTGGGCTTCTACTCTAAAAAATATTGACTTTGGAGCGAATTTGTTTGTTTTTGACGAGAATTTCGGACAGAGGCAAGGTTTTCTTTTCGTACTTTTGTATGCTGAGTTATACTACTTGAATATCATACAAAATATCATGGAAATAAAGTTGAATTTGAAGCAGGCCGGAGTACTGGCCATAGCGGCCATGGCGGCTTTGAGCGTGCAGGCTCGTGGAGGAAAACGCTTGTCGGAGTATGTGAACCCGTTTATCGGGGCTACGACGAACACACAAATGGCCAAGGCCGAACATGGGTTGGGAAAGACCTTTCCCGGTGTGGCCACGCCGTGGGGCATGACGCAGGTCAGCCCCAATACCATTACCGGAGGCGACAACGGTTCGGGGTACAGTTATGAACATACGACCATCGAGGGCTTTGCCTTGACCCAGATGAGCGGTATCGGATGGTATGGCGATTTGGGGAATTATTTAGTGATGCCCACCACGGGACCTTTGCATACGTATCGCGGCGAGGCGGAACGTCCGGAGGAGGGCTACCGTTCGCGTTACGATAAAGAGAGCGAGACGGCACGTGCAGGATATTACGCTGTCCGCCTGACCGATTATGACATCCGGGCGGAACTGACGGCCACGCCTCACGGTGGGGTCATGCGTTTCACTTATCCGGAAAACGAATGTTCGCGCATTCAAATCGACTTGGCCCGCCGTGTGGGCGGTACGTCTGTCCGGCAGTACGTGGAGCGTGTGGATGACTATGCTATCCGCGGATGGATGCGTTGCACGCCCGACGGAGGCGGTTGGGGCAACGGGGGAGGGAAGGCCGATTATACGGTCTACTTTTACACCCGTTTCAGCAAGCCGTTGGAGCGTTACGGCGTATGGTCGGCCGAGTTTCCTGAGGGTATGGGGCGCAAGTTGGAAAACGTGACCTCGCCGGAATTTGCCGAGGCGGTGCGCCGGGCGAAGGTGACGGACCGTCCCGACCGCATGGAGGGAGACCATTTGGGATTTTATACGGAGTTCCCCACGCGCGAAGGCGAACAGGTGCTGATGCGCACGGCCATCTCCTTTGTCAGTCTGGAAGGAGCGGAGGCGAACTTCAAAGCCGAATTGAAGGGAAAGGACTTCGAGCGGTATTGTGAAAAGGCGGCTGCGTTGTGGGACGAGGCCTTGTCGAAAATCAAAATCTCCGGGGGGACAGAAGATGAGCGCACGATTTTTTATACTTCGCTGTACCACACGATGATAGACCCGCGCGACTATCGTGACGTGACGGGTGAATACGTGGGAGGAGACCGGAAGGTGCACAAGACCGACGCATTCAAGAAGCGTACGGTGTTCAGCGGTTGGGATGTGTTCCGCAGCCAGTTCCCCCTGCAAAACCTTATCAATCCGGAAGTGGTGAACGACATGATCAACTCGTTTGTCACTCTGGCCGAGGAAAACGGTACGGGCGTGTACGAACGTTGGGAGTTCCTGAACGCTTACAGCGGCTGCATGTTGGGTAATCCGGCCATAGCCGTCATCGTCGATGCCTATATGAAAGGCATACGCGGATACGACGTGGAGAAAGCTTACCGCTTTGCCCGTCAGACCGCCGACCGCATCGGACATCATCCGGAACTGGGATATTCGCCCGGCGGCAGCGGCATATCGGAAACGTTGGAATACGGATACTTCGATTGGTGTGTGGGCGAATGGGCCGAGGCTTTAGACAAGACGGAGGATGCCGGCATCTATCACCGGCGCGGACAGGCATACCGTAAAATCTTCGATAAGGAAAAGGGTTGGTTCCGCGTGCGCAACGCCGACGGCTCGTGGGCGGACTGGCCGGAAAAAGGACGCTTGCAGGAGTGGTACGGTTGCATGGAGTGCAATCCCTACCAACAGGGTTGGTTCGTGCCGCACGACGTGCCCGGCATGGTGGAAATCATGGGCGGTCGCGACAAAGTGCTGGCCGATCTGGAATCCTTTTTTGAAAACACGCCGCGCGAATTCTATTGGAATCCCTATTATAATCATGCCAATGAACCCGTGCACCACGTGCCTTTCCTCTTCAACCGCTTGGGGGCGCCGTGGCTCACGCAGTACTGGACGCGTGTGATTTGTGCCGACGCTTACAAGAACAATCTGGCCGGACTGTGCGGCAATGAGGATGTGGGGCAGATGTCGGCCTGGTATATCCTGGCTTCTGCGGGGTTCCATCCGCTTTGTCCGGGCGAGACGCGTTATGAATTGACAGCCCCTGTGTTCGACCGTGTGGAGATCGCGCTCGACCGCCGTTATGCCAAAGGCCGTAAGTTTGTAGTCACTACGGAGGGGAATGCGCCCGACGCCTGTTACATCCAGTCGGCCACGCTGAACGGCAAGCCTTACAACCGTTGCTACATCGACCACGAGGATATCGTCCGTGGCGGTGAGTTGCACTTCGTGTTGGGGCGCACGCCGAACAAGCAGTGGGGTGTGGAATGAGAGGCCGTACGGCAAGTCATATAGGAATGGAGAGAATCGCAAAATTGTCCATGTGATAAGTGATTCTCTCCATTTCGGCTTTTAGTGAAACGGACTTACTTTGCAGACGAATAATCATTCTTAAATCTATATAGCGATATGGCTCAAAAAATCATGTTATCTTTGGCGGTATTCTTCTGCTGGACGTTTGCCCTGAAAGCGGAAGAGTACAAATTGTCTTCGCCCGACAAGAAACTGGAGGTGAAGCTCCGTGTGGAAGGGCGTACGGAATTTGAAGTGTGGTACGATAAGGTGAAGTTGGTGGAACCTTCGGTGATAGGGATGAACCTGTCCGACGGGCGTCACGTGGGAGGCGACCCCGTGACCTCTGTGAAGAAAGACCGTGTGAACCGCAAGATAGATGTCGTGGCGGGGAAAAACAAGACCCTGAAAGAGGCGTACAATGAAATCGTGCTGTCTTACGGCACGGACTACGACCTGGTCGTGAGAGCCTACAACGAAGGGTGGGCTTACCGTTTTGTGACGCACTGGGACAAGGAAATCATTATCAACAGCGAAGATGCCGTGTTCAATTTCGCTTTTACCCCTACGGTGTATTTCCCGGAATGCGACAGCAATACCGCACCCGAGCGTGAACAGTCGGGCAAGGTGCACCAGATTCATCAGGGCTACCGTAATTTCGAGCGGCTTTACAAGGTGTATCGTTCGCCGGGTGAGATTCCGGCCGGCCGTTTTTCCGTTTCTCCGGTGCTCTTCGAGTATCCCGGCAAGCCCTACAAGGTGGTGGTGACGGAATCGGACACTTACGATTATCCCGGCTTGTATATGGAAGCCGCCGGGCAGAATGCCATGCGCGGAAAGTGGGCGGCCTACCCCAAAGAAGTGATGGATGGGGACCCGTCGAACCCTTACCGTTGGTATTCCAACCATCTGGTGATTTCACGTGAGGATTACATTGCAAGGACGGGAGGCGACCGCACGTTCCCGTGGCGCGTCATGATCGTGTCCGATGACGACAAGACGTTGTTGAACAATGAGCTGGTCTACATGCTGGCCGAACCTTGCAAGATTGAGGATACCTCGTGGATACAACCCGGAAAGAGTGCTTGGGAATGGTGGCACAAAGCCGTGGTGGAAGGCGTGGACTTCCCGGTGGGGAACAAACATCTTTCGTTGCAACTTTATAAATACTATGTAGACTGGGCTTCGGAGAACGGTATAGAGTACATGACGCTCGATGCCGGATGGAAAATGGAGTACATCAAGGAATTGTGCGACTATGCCCGGGGGAAGAACGTGAAGATATTGGTTTGGACTTGGGCCAGTTGTCCGCTGGAGAATCCGGACGATTGGATCAAGCAGATGCACGAGTGCGGGGTGGCGGGTGCCAAGATTGATTTCTTCGAACGCAACGACCAGATTGCCATGCGCTGGGGGCGCGAATTTGCCGAACGGTTGGCGCAGTACCGGATGGTGGCCATCTTCCACGGTTGTCCCGTACCGGTGGGCTTGAACCGTACTTACCCCAACGTGATGAATTATGAGGCCGTGAGAGGGGCTGAATGCAATTTCTGGGAAAAGACCATCACGCCCGAATACCATACACGTTTCCCCTTCATCCGTTCATTGGCCGGACCGGAAGATTACACGCCGGGCGGCATGCGCAACGTGACGCCCGAAGAGTTCCAACCGCGTGACCGGGACAGCATCCCTCCGATGAATATGGGGACGCGTTCGCATGTCTTGTCCATGTACGTCATATTCGACCATTGGATCGGTTACCTGTGCGACGCACCTTCGGAATATAACAAATATCCCGACATCTTGGATTACCTGTCGAAAGTTCCTTCGGTGTGGGACAAGACCCTTCCGCTCGATGCCCGTTTGGGCGAGTACATCGTGATGGCCAAACAAACCGGTAAGGATTGGTACGTGGGCGGCATGACGAACTGGACACCGCGCAGCGTGACGGTGGACTTCGGTTTCCTGAAACGTGGGAAGACCTACCGCGCTGTGGTTTTCAAGGATAAACCGGAGTCGGGCGACCATCCGACAACGTACGCCTGCGAGACGATGAATGTGGACCGGAATACGAAACTGACGTTGGATATGGCTCGTGGAGGCGGCTTTGCGATTCGTCTGACGGAAGAATGAAAGTAAGGTTTTATGCGAAAGGCCGCAGAAGGATATGTCCTTCTGCGGCCTTTCGCATGGCGGGTGACCTTTCTTCAGGGAGCCTCTTGTGTACTGAGGATTTTCAGGAGCTGCTTTTCGCGTTGGAGTTCTTTGGTATCCTTGTCCGGTGATATCAGCATCATGCTCCGTATGATGTCCTCGTTGCAGCAAGTGTAATTGTAGTATTCCAACAGTTCCCCGGTCAGTCGTGCTTTGGGTATCACCTCTGTACGCAAGTCGGCAAACTCTTCCAGTGGGATTTCGTCGCCTTGCCGGACAAAGAGAATGCGCCGGGCGATCGGATTGCGGTTATAGTCGTGTGTCAGATAGATTCCTTTCATGATTTGGGGATACTCGATGATGGGCAGTTGCAGGTAGACCACCTTCAGGGCAAGTTGCAGGCGTTTTTGTTCGTTGAACATCAGATAACCGATTTGAAACGGCGAGAACAACCCCACGCCGATATAATAGTCGCCCGACAGGTTCTGGCAATAGACTTTGGGCATGGTGTCGCCGTCTACGATAGAGGATATCATATAAGGCTCCACTTTCAGTCCGTCGGAGTAGGACGAAGAACTGTAAGACTGGTAAAGTCCGGTATAGATGCCGGCATTGGGCAGATATTTGATGGCTTCTTTCTCGATGTCGTCCAGAAAAGGTCGTCCGCCGTTTTTGTTGGAAACGAAACGTGGCTCGATGTGGCTCACTTTGTCGTACAATTCATCGAGGCAACCTTGCAGTTTGCGTTTCGACACGTTGTTGACTTGTTGCAGCCCTTGGTCTAACGCACTTTCCGTACCGCATCCTCCGGAGAGCAGATTGATGTAGGTGGGGAGCACGGAAGAATAGAGCGAGGAGAGTACGCTGGATGCTATGCCCGTCTCTTCGGAGATGTCCTTCATCCGTACACCGGCTTCGCGTAGTTTCTTCATCCGTTCGTAGAGTGATACCAATTTGTCCATACGTATGTTCTTTTGGGCAAAGGTACGTTTTCCATGTTACAAACCTGTTGCTTTCGTGCTTCATTACCGTGAGATGAATGTTACATTATAAATACGGGTTTGGACGGACGTATGATATATAATGAATTAATTTTTTCAGATGGCAGTTTGGGATAGTTTTGCAGCCGAAAACAAAACTATGGTTATGGAACAAATCGTAAAGAACAAAAGATTTTCGGATGCGTTGCTCATCCTGTGGGCGGGCGGTGCAGCCTTGCTTTCCTACTCTTTGGTGTATGCCTTGCGCAAACCTTATACGGCGGCTTCGTTCGAGGGGTTTGATTTTTTCGGCACGGACTACAAGGTCGCGGTGACGACGATTCAGATTTTAGGTTATGTGATAGCCAAGTTCTTTGGCATCAAGTTGATTTCGGAGTTGAAGAAGGAGCGTCGTTTCAAGTTTTTCGTCTGTTCGGCGGTAGCAGCCGAGGCTGCTTTGGTAGGCTTCGGCCTGTTGGCTCCTCCGTTCAATGTGGCGGCCATGTTTTTGAACGGCTTGTCGCTCGGTTGTATGTGGGGCGTGATATTCAGCTTTATCGAGGGACGCAAGGTGACGGATATGTTGGCCAGTCTGTTGGGGGTAAGCATGGTGTTCAGTTCCGGTGTGGCCAAGAGTTTCGGCTTGTTTGCCATGAACGAGATGCACGTGGGACAGTTTTGGATGCCTGCCGTGATTGGGGCTTTTGCTTTGCCTCTTCTCGTTTTTATGGGGTATATGTTGAAGCGTCTGCCACAGCCTACGGAAGAGGATATTGCGCTGCGTAACGAACGTGTGACATTGGACGGAAACGGACGTAAGCTCTTGTTCCGAAGTTATGCTCCGATTCTTACCTTGTTGTTCGTGGGCAACTTCATGTTGCTGGTGCTGCGCGACATCAAGGAAGATTTTCTGGTCAATATCCTGGATATGAGCAATCAGTCTTCTTGGCTTTTCGCCCAGGTGGATACGATTGTTACGTTGGTCATTCTCGGGATATTTGCCGCTTTCATCTTCTTCCGCAGCAATATTCGGGCTTTGATGTGCTTGATGGGACTGGTCATTGCCGGTTGTTTGGTCATGACATACGTGTCACTGAATTATGAGGCATTGGATTGGCAGCCGGTAGTGTGGTTGTTTGTGCAGAGCCTGTGCCTTTACATTGCCTATCTGACTTTTCAGACGATTTTCTTCGATCGCTTTATCGCTTGTTTCCGCATCAGGGGAAACGTGGGTTTCTTCATCGCCATTATCGACTTCATCGGCTACATGGGTACGGTGACTCTGCTTTCCACCAAGGAGTTTTTGAACTTCGACATGGAGTGGTTTGCGCTTTACAACCACATGGCATGCGCGGTCGGCGCGGTTTGTGCGGTCTTGTTCACAGTGGCTGCCGTATTGATTTATAAACGGTATTCCGCTCAAGGGCGTAGAAAAGAACAGACGGAGCGTACGATTTTGTATATGAATCCTCAATATAATGCAATTTGACGATGAAACAGGATTATGATGTGATAATTATCGGTGGCGGTTTGTTGGGATGCGCCACGGCTTACCAGTTGGCCAAACGTAAGGCGGGGAAGGTGTTGTTGTTGGATGCCAACGAGATAGCGTCGCAGGCTTCGTCCCGTGCAGCCTGCCTGTTGACACGGGCGCGTACCAAACCGGCTTTGATGGAAATGGTGCAGGAAACGTATGATTGCATTGATGAAATAGAGCACCTTTTGGGGGAATCGCTCGAACTGCAGCAGTGCGGCAGTGTGACCATCTCTTCGTCCGACGCATCGCTGAAAGAACTCGAAGCATTGGAAGAAGCGGCCGTACGTTTCGGAATACCGAATGAACGTATCGACCGGAGGCGTTTGAAAGAACTTCTTCCTTGGATGGAGGTCTCGGCGATAGAAGAGGCGCTTTACATGCCTACGGATGCGTTTATAGATTGTGCTTTGTTATGTTCCGGTTATGCACGTGCTGCACGAAGTCTTGGGGCGGAATTGCGTCCGAATACGAAAGTAAAAGCCATTGTGGCTGTTGGAGACAAGACGACAGGAGTGGAGTTGGCGGACGGGGAAAAAGTACTGGCGCCGGTTGTCGTGAATGCCGCAGGCTCGTGGGCCAACCTGTTGATGCGTCCTTTAGGGGTAGGGCTTCCTTTTACTCCGGTGCGGAGTCATTTTTGGATTACGGGAACAAACCCCGGGCGTTTTCCGGCAAACCATCCTTTTACAGTGATTCCCGATGCCCGTGCTTTCACCCGTTCGGATGTGGGGGCGTTGATTATCGGCTTGCGCGAAAGTGAATGCCAGGCCTTCAATCCCGACACATTGACGGATAAGTTGGAGGATTTCGATTTCAATAAGGCGGCCGAATGGAAAGTGCTTGACGAGTGTGCCCCGTTGCTACAGCGTTATCTTCCGGACATAGAAACATTGGGTATCGCGCATTATATGGCCGGGCCCTCATGTTACGTGCCGGATGCCAAATTCATTATCGGGCAGGTGCGTCCATACGAAGGGTTGTATGCCGTAGCCGGATGCTGTGGAGGAGGCGTGGCTGCCGGTGGAGGTATGGGACGCTTGGCCGCAGAATTGATTTTGCGGGAAGAGCCGTTTGTGGATCCGGCCGGGTTTGCACCGGACCGTTTCGGGGCAGTGGACCCGTTTTCGGTTGAGTTTCAAAAAAGGTGTGCGGATGCCCGTTCCAATAAAAAAGGTGGATAGGGTTCGGATATATGGAAGATAAAAAACGAAAGATATGAAGCGGTATATTGTATTCTTAAAGCAAGTGCCTTTGTCTACAAAGGTAGAGATGGACCCTGTAACCCGGACGCTGAAGCGTTCGTCGGCCATGGCCCGGACAAATCCTGATGACTTGTATGCCTTGCAGTTGGCAGTAAAATTGAAAAGGCAGACAGAGGCTGAGATCGTGGCAGTAAGCATGGGACCCGCTTCGGCGGAAGAAGTGCTCCGTGAGGCTTTGCAAAGAGGGGCGGATAAGGCGGTTTTGTTGTCCTCCAAGGCATTTGCCGGAAGCGATACGTGGTGTACGAGCCTGGTACTGGCGGCAGCCGTGCGCAAGTTGGGTGAATACGACTTGTTGCTTTTCGGGAAAATGGCGGTGGATGGCGATACGGCACAAGTGGGGCCTGAGGTAGCCGGACAGTTGGACATTCCCCAAGTGACGCATTTGACGGAGGTTTCGGACATATCGGATACTTGTATGTGTGTGAGGAAGAAGGCCGGTCGTTTATTCCAGCGTATGGAGGTGGATTTACCTTGTGTCGTGACGGTTGGTCGGGAGACGGGGGAACTGGATTGTCCCACACTGACCGGTTGGCGGTGGGCTCAGCGGCAGACCATCCTTCATTGGGATGAATGCGACTTGGGACTGGAACCTTCGCAAGTCGGATTGCAGGCATCTCCTACTCAAGTAGTGTCTACCATGGTGCCTCGATGGAAGAAAGACGTGGAATGGCTTCCCGACGGGGAAAAGTTTTTTGCAGTCGTCCGTGAAAGCATGAGACGCGGGATTAATTTTTAAAAAGCAAGATGAAAATGAATAAAGATAAGGATTTTATACTTCAATTACAGGCCGGGCAATGTGTATCCTGCGGAATATGTGCCGAAAGTTGTGCCTATGGGGCTATCCGTATGGGCGACTTTCCGGAGGTGGATGAAGAGAATTGCCGTTTGTGCGGCGGTTGTGTGCAGGCTTGTCCGGTTGGAGCTTGGGTGATGCAGCGTCAAGACGAAAGGCAGGAACAGCCTGTGGATGATTCCAATGGCATTTGGGTGTGGGCGGAAGTCATGGACGGCACTTTGGCACCGGTAAGCCGGGAACTTTTGGGAAAGGCTGTGGCACTTGCGGCTTGCCGTCCCCAACCGGTCGAGGCTGTACTGATAGGCGGTGAAGTGTCTGCATGGGCGGATGAGTTGATAGCCGTCGGTGCAGACCGCGTGCACGTGGTGGAGTCTCCGCTTCTATCGGATTTTGTGGAGGAAAACTATACGGAGGTGTTGGCCGGCTTGGTGCGCAAACAGCATCCTTCGGTCCTGCTTATCGGGGCTACGCCATGCGGTCGTGGTTTGTCCGCACGATTGGCTGCTGTACTGCATACCGGATTGACGGCAGATTGTACGGAGTTGGAAATGGATACGGACAGCGGACTGTTGCGCCAAATACGCCCGGCTTTCGGAGGAAATCTGATGGCTACGATTGTCAACCCCGTTTTTAGGCCGCAAATGGCTTCCGTACGTCCCGGGGTGATGAAAGCCCGGCAGAGGGATACTTCGAGGAGGAGGGAAATCGTCTATCATGCTTATGAGGCCGGAAGAGCCGACAGCCGTGTTCGCGTGTTGGAGGCTGTGGCGGAAGAAGTGGGCGGAACTTCGCTGAACGACAGTTCTATTATAATAGGTATAGGACGAGGCGTGAAAACGCGGAGATGTGCCGATGAAATCCGGGAGTGGGCCGAACGTATCGGTGCGACGGTAGCCGGGTCTCGTGCGGCAGTGGAAGCCGGGTTGGTGGACGCTTCCGTGCAAGTGGGGCAGACCGGGCATACGATAGCTCCGGATTTGTATATCGCCATCGGTATCAGCGGACAGATACAGCATACGGCGGCCATCACCGGAGCGCGTTGCGTGATAGCCGTCAACCCGGACCGTACGGCTCCGATCTTCAATGTGGCGGATTATGGTTGGGCAATACCTGTGGAAGAGGCACTTCCGCAATTCATGAACATTTTGAACCGGTGCGTATGAGAAAATGGATGGCATGCGTGTGGTTGGGCATGGGAAGTTGCTTTATGACGGCACAGGCGGACGAACCTCTGACCGTGAAGTTCCGTTCGAGGGCATTGCTGGATGCCGCTGTGTCCAGTTATGGCAAGGAAAGTGTGCAGGGGTATTATCGCTTGGAAGATTTCCGTGTGGGCTTTAAAGCCACTTACAGACAATATCTGGAACTGCGCAAGGAACGACGTCGAACCCAAGGCCCTTCAGCACTTCGCCGCCGGCGAATACGAGCAGATGCTCGCGACACTTGCCGTTCT
>ENA-UERX01001916-UERX01001916.1-human-gut-metagenome-genome-assembly--contig:-NODE-1916-length-11336-cov-8.523581_pt1 | contig 11336 bp, 6 predicted proteins | sample MGYA00242992_ERZ507993 | MGnify/ENA primary metagenome ERZ507993 (study PRJEB26167, sample SAMN06115487) | human gut metagenome | host: Homo sapiens | place: China:Chongqing | collected 2015-04-10... | reverse complement strand
GTCAAAGGTCGAACGGGAAGTGGAGAAATTAAGAAAACAACAGGGGTAGATCAAAGGAGGACAGGCGATCCGGATATGTACCTCTTTCACTCCGCATTCACGCAATTTCACGACATTGTCTTTCAACTGGGTACCCCGAACGATAGAATCGTCCAAAAAAACGATCCGGGCATCCCGCGTAAACGCCTCGTTCGGTAACAACTTCATCTTAGCGACCAAATCACGCATATTTTGATTTTGCGGCATAAAACTCCGCGGCCAGGTCGGTGTATATTTCACAAAAGGTCTTGCATTTTGGGTCTGTTTCGACTATGCTTAGGGCGAAGAGAACGTTTCTCCCGGCGTTCTAAATCGTTTTCGCAAATGTGAGCCTTTCACCCCTTGTTCTATTTATGGACTGCCTTTCAAAAGGAGGAATCGTCTATGAAGTTTGGTCACTTTGATGATGAACGCCGGGAGTATGTCATTGATACCCCAAAGACCCCGCTGCCCTGGATCAACTACCTGGGCAGTGAGGACTTTTTCAGCCTGATCTCCAACACGGCGGGCGGCTACAGCTTTTACCGGGATGCCCGGCTCCGCCGCATCACCCGCTACCGCTACAACAACTCCCCGCAGGATATGGACGGCCACCGCATCTATATCAACGATGGCGGCACTGTCTGGAACCCCGGCTGGCAGCCCACCAAGACCCCGCTGGACCATTACACCTGCCGCCACGGCCTGGGCTACTCCATTTTTGAGAGCGAAAAGAACGGCATTGCCGCCACACAGGAGGTCTTCGTGCCCCGGGGCGATGCCTGCGAGATCGACCGCCTGACCCTTGAGAACAAAACCGACACGCCCCGGACGCTGGATGTGTTCAGCTATGTGGAGTTCTGCCTGTGGGATGCCATGGACGACAGCTCCAACTTCCAGCGCAACTTCTCCACCGGTGAAGTAGAGGTAGAGGGCAGCGCCATTTATCATAAGACCGAGTACCGGGAGCGCCGCGACCACTATGCGGTGTTCTGGTCCAACACCCCCGTCACCAGCTTTGACACCAGCCGGGACGCGTTCTGCGGTGTCTACGGCGGCCCCGCCGCCCCGGAGGCCGTGCTGGCCGGGCATTGCTCCAACAGCATGGCCCACGGCTGGGCCCCGGTGGGTGCCCACCATTTCCACATCACCCTGGCTGCCGGTGAAAAAAAGAGCATCATCTTTGGCCTGGGCTACATCGAAAACCCGCAGGAGGAAAAATTCGTCGCCCCCGGCATCATCAACAAGGCCCGTGCACGGGCCATGACCGCCCGCTACGCCACCGACGCCCAGGTGGATACAGCCCGCCGGGTGCTGACCGATTACTGGACCGACCTGCTCTCCGGCTGGCAGCTGGACTCCGGCGAGGAGAAGCTGGACCGGATGGTCAGCATCTGGAACCAGTACCAGTGCATGGTCACGTTCAACATGAGCCGCAGCGCCAGCTACTACGAGAGCGGCATTGGCCGCGGCATGGGCTTCCGGGACAGCTGTCAGGACCTGCTGGGCTTTGTGCACATGATTCCCACCCGTGCCCGGGGCCGTATCCTGGACATTGCCGCCACCCAGTTCGAGGACGGCAGCGCCTACCACCAGTACCAGCCCCTGACCAAAAAGGGCAACCGGGACGTGGGCTCCGGCTTCAACGATGACCCGCTCTGGCTCATTGCCGGCACCGCCGCTTATCTGCGTGAGACGGGCGACTGGAGCATTCTGGACGAGTCCGTGGCCTTTGACAATGACGAAAGCAAGGCGCAGCCCTTGATGGAGCACCTGCGCCGCAGTTTCCAGTACACCTGCACCCATCTTGGCCCCCACGGCCTGCCCCTCATCGGCCGGGCCGACTGGAACGACTGCCTCAACCTGAACTGCTTCTCGGAGCACCCGGGCGAGAGCTTCCAGATCACCGGCCCCAGCGAGGGCCCCGTGGCCGAGAGCGTCTTCATCGCCGGTATGTTCGTCAAGTACGGCAAAGAGTATGCTGACCTGTGCGGCCACCGCGGCCTGGCCGATGAGGCTGCAGCAGCCCGGGAAGCCATTGCCAACGTGGAGCAGGCTGCCCTGACCGCGGGCTGGGACGGTGCCTGGTTCCGCCGGGCCTACGATGCCTTTGGCCAGCCTGTGGGCAGCAAGGAGTGCGACGAGGGCCAGATCTTCATTGAGCCGCAGGGCATGTGCGTCATGGCAGGCATCGGCAGGGAGACCGGACAGGCCGCGCGGGCTTTGAAGAGCGTGGAGGAGCGGTTGGACACCAAGTACGGTGTCGTCCTGCTGCAGCCCGCCTACACCACCTACCGCCTCAACCTGGGCGAAATTTCCAGCTATCCTCCGGGATACAAAGAAAACGCCGGCATCTTCTGCCACAACAACCCCTGGATCAGCTGCGCTGAGACGGTGCTGGGCCACGGCGACCGGGCCTTTGAGGTTTACCGCAAGACCTGTCCCGCCTACATCGAGGACATTTCGGAAATTCATCGCACGGAGCCCTACGTCTACAGCCAGATGGTGGCCGGGAAAGACGCCCCCACCTTTGGCGAGGCGAAGAACAGCTGGCTGACCGGCACGGCCGCCTGGACGTTCTTCAACGTGAGCCAGTATCTTCTTGGCATCCAACCCACGCTGGACGGCCTCAAGATCGACCCCTGCATCCCCCACACCCTCAAGGGTTATACCGTCACCCGCCGCTACCGGGGTGCCACCTACCACATCCGGGTGGAGAACCCGAGCGCGGTCCAGAAAGGCGTGGCCTCTGTGACGTATAACGGCAAGCCTCTGGCAGGCAATGTCCTGCCCATCGCCGCCCCCGGCACCACGGTGGAAGTAACCGTGACCATGGGCTGAGCATCATTCCCCTTTAGACGCGGAAATCCCCCGACAGCTGTCGGGGGATTTTTCGATTCTGATTCTTTCTTCCCATTATGCCTCGCGGCTGGCTTTCATCCGCTTTTTATCCTCATACATGGCGTCATCCGCCTGCCGGAACACCTGTGCGGGAATCGGGTCAGGCTGGTCCTCGCTCCAGGCAAGGCCCAGCGCTGCCGAGACGGGGAACTCGCTCCCCGCGTCCGCCGCCGCGACCTCTTCCCGGATGCGGTCGGCGCAGGCCAGCAAAGTTTCCCGGCTCCCATTCAGGCTGACCACGAACTCATCACCGCCAATGCGGTAGCAGTTTCCTTTTTCTGCCGCCGCCCGCTGCAGGCACTGCGCCACCCGGTGGATGAGGGCGTCGCCTTTGGGGTGGCCGAGGGTGTCGTTCACCTTTTTCAGGTCGTTCACATCTACCATGATGTAGCCAAACGGAGCGGCAGACTGTTTGGTCTCCTGAGTCTCCCGGACAAAGGCAGCCCGGTTGCCAAGGCCCGTCAGCACATCCCGATACGCCAGTTTTGCGTACACGGTCATGTTGGCGTTCTCATTGATCTGTTCCAGAACGCGCTGCCCGGCCGTCTCAGCCAGCAGCAGGATGAACCCGAAGACGCCCAGCATATACACCGGGGAATATGGAAGTGAGCTGTCCAGATAGTAAATTGTAATCGCCAAAATGCTGCATACGGCAAACAGCACATATCCGGCCATGACACGGCCCAGCGCCTTGTTTTTGCCGCGGCGCATCTCCCGGAACCCGTGGTACAAAATCAGGGCGATGGTCACCGCCATGAGCAGATGTTCCGCCATGACCAGCACATTCAGGTAAGGCAGGCTGAAGATAAAGTTTGCCATCAGGAGCAGCAGCAGCCCGGAATAGAACGCCTGCAGGATTTCCAGCATCCGCCGTTTTTCGGGCAGAACTCCTATGGTAAACTGCAGCAGCGGCAGGTGGAGCGCGTGGAACGAAAGATAGGAGATCAGCCCCACCAAACCCGCTTTCTGGCTTACCAGCAGCAGAATTTTAGAATCGGTCAGCACCCAGACCCCGGCCAGCAGGATGTAGGCGCCCAGACTGTAAACGCTGCCGTAAAAATTGCCGAAATGCTGGCGCTGCATACAGTAGGCCGCCAGCAGGCAGGCAATGCCCAGTACCAGCGCAAAACCGCTGAACAGCACGGCATACAGGTTCTCCCGCAGGATCATCCACTGGATGCCGCTCCGGCTGCCAAAATACACCTGGGATTGCAGGACGGCACTCTCTGCACCACTGCCGGGAGCGCAGTCCAGGAAGCGCACCGTCAGCTCCTGCCCCGGCGGCAGCCGGAACAGATGGAACGCGCCGTTCCGCTCACTAGAAGCCGTATAAACGACATTCCCGTCCACAAGGACCTGATACTTCTGCCATGCGGAGCGGAGGAGGATGGTAGGTTCGTCCCTCGCCGCGTCCATGGGGTAGGAGAACTCCATGGCGTCCGCGGTGCGGGCCCAGCTGCCTGCGGCAGGCTCCGCGCCGCCCCAGTCGATCTTTTCCGGCGCGGTCTCGCCCACTGCACTGGAATAGATGGCAATGGCCATCCCAATGAGCAGCAGCGCCCACAGAAATCTTCGGAACTGTTTCATATCTTCTCTGTTTTATACACTGCCCGCGGTGTCATTGCCGGAGGCGTCTTGCTCAGTCTGGCTGGTGTAGAGCACCATCAGGTGGTTGGCGCTGGCTTCCAGCTGGCTCTTGGCCTGCCGGAGCGCCGCCTCTTCGGTCTCATTCATCTTTTCGGGCTTATCTTTCCGCAGGCAGCGGCGGAGGTTGGCCAGGTCCGCTTTGACCCGGTTTTTCTCGTCCTTATCCAGCTCTTTCTTGCACTTGGAAAGGGCCTCGTCTACCTTGTAGGCCAGCACCTCGGCCTGGTTGTGCAGGTCCAGCCGCTCTTTCCGGCGGCTGTCCTCCGCCTCGTAAGCGGCGGCATCGGCCATGGCGCGCTGGATCTCGTTTTCCGAGAGGTTGGTGCTGCCCGTGATGGTGATGTTCTGCTCCCGGCCGGTGCCCAGGTCTTTCGCCGAGACCTTGACCACGCCGTTGACATCGATGTCGAACGTGACCTCGATCTGAGGCTTGGAGGAGAAGCCGGCCCGGATGCCGGTGAGTTTGAATTTGCCCAGCGATTTGTTGTCCCGTGCAAAGTGGCGCTCGCCCTGCAGCACGTTGATCTCCACACTGGTCTGCATGGGGCGGGCCGTGGTAAAGATCTGGCTCTTGCGGGTGGGGATCATGCTGTTGCGGGTGATGAGGGGGGTGGCCACGCCGCCCAGCGTCTCAATGGAGAGGGTCAGCGGGGTCACGTCCATCAGGACAAGCCCCTGAGCCGCCGCGCCGGTGGCACCGGCCAGCTTGCCGCCGCCCTGCAGCAGACCGCCCTGCACGGCGGCACCCATGGCCACGCACTCGTCCGGGTTCAGGCTGTGGCTGGGCTCGCAGCCCAGCAGCTCCCGCACCTGGCGCTCCACGGCGGGCATGCGGGTGCTGCCGCCCACCAGCAGCACCTTGCCCAGCTGGCTGGCGGAGATCCCGGCATCCCGCAGGGCGTTCTGCACCGGGGTCACGGTACGGGCCAGCAGGTCACCGGTCATCATCTCGAACTGCGGGCGGGACAGCGACAGATCCAGATGGTGGGGGCCGTCCTTGCCCACCGCGATGAAGGGCAGGTTCAGCTGCGCGGAGGGTGCACTGGACAGCTCCTTCTTGGCCTTCTCCGCTTCCTCCTTCAGGCGGCCCATCGCAGCCGGATCGCGGGAGAGGTCGATGCGGTCGGACTTCTTGAACTCGGCCACAGCGTACTCCACGATGCGCTCGTCAAAGTCATCGCCGCCCAGATGGGTGTCGCCGCCGGTGGCCAGCACTGTAAAAGTACCGTCCTCGATCTCGATGATGGACACGTCAAAGGTGCCGCCGCCCAGATCATACACCAGGATCTTCTGGGGTGCTTCGTTGTCCAGGCCGTAGGCCACAGCGGCAGCCGTCGGCTCGTTGATGATGCGCAGCACGTTCAGGCCCGCGATGCGTCCGGCGTCCTGGGTGGCCTTGCGCTGGCTGTCGTCGAAGTAGGCGGGCACCGTGATAACGGCCTCGGTCACCGGCTCGCCCAGATAGCTCTCGGCGTCGCGGCGGATCTTGGCCAGGATCATGGCGCTGATCTCCTGCGGGGTCAGGTCCTTGCCGTCGATGTGCACCCGGTAATCGCTGCCCATGTGGCGCTTGATGCTGGTCACGGTGCGGCCGGAGTTGGTGGCGATCTGCCGCTTGGCCGCGCCGCCCACCAGACGCTCGCCGTCTTTGGTAAAGGCCACCACGCTGGGGGTGGTGCGCTCGCCCTCTGCGTTGGTGATGACCACAGGCTTGCCGCCTTCCACCACCGCCACACAGGAATTTGTTGTGCCAAGGTCAATGCCGATCACTTTGCTCATATCGTTTTCCTCTCTTTGCGGCGCATCCCGTCCGCCAACGCATTTTATTCACCTGATTATCTTACCCGATGCCTGTGACCATTTTTTAGTCCAATTGTAAAGAATCTATGTTGTAGGCCGTATTCCGGGGCTTCGGATCGGCCAGTTCCCGCAGCAGCTGTTCCGCTTCTGCCTGCAATTCGGCCGCATCCGGTTCCTTCTCCCGGGCCAGGATGGCAAAGCCCTGGGCGGCCTCTGCCGCCAGTGCCATGGCCTTTTTGGCCGAAACGTAGCGGGTCTCGGCCTGGGCAAGGCGCAGACAGATGCGCGGGGTATACTCGATGTCCGGCATGCCCTGCGCCGTCTGCCGGGCTTTGCGGTAGTACAGCAGGGCCTTGCCCGCTTCGCCCCGGGCAGCACAGTCCTCGCCCAGCGACAGCATGGCCAGCACCTCGCCGTGGTCGGCGGCGGTGCGCCACATCCGGCGGGCCTCGGTCTTGTTCTGCATCTCGCCCCGGCCCCGGTACAGGCAGTCGGCCAGCAGCGAGAGACCCATGGCATTGCCCTGCTGGGCGGCTTCGTCGTAGTGGTCGGCCGCCATGCGCCAGTCCCCGGCGCGGGCCGCTTCCCGCCCGGCTTCTACTTCTTCGTCTCCCGGCTCCTCCGGGTTGTGGCCCGCGTGGAGCAGGCCGTTGAGCAGGGCCTCATCCAGTGTGGCCGAGTGGCCCCACGGGTCGATGACCACGCCGTCGATGTCCGGCGCATCCAGCACCAGTTCCATGGCGTCCTGCAGGGTGTAGTCCGCCATGGGGCGGGCCGCCGTGCTGCGGTCCACGCAGGCAGCTGCGCTGGAGGTGAACAGCGGCAGCCAGGTACGGTCCTTGTTTTTCAGGGTCCAGAGCGCAAGCCCTCTGGCCTTTTGCTGCGGGACGGGGTTCTCGGCCCAGGGGGCCGGGGTGGGCGGTGTGCCCGGGGCCGTCTGCAGCGGCACCAGAACATGGGTCTCCAGCTCCAGCGCGTAGTTCAGGGCCCCCATCAGGGCCCAGAAGCTCTCCTCGTTCTGCCCGTGATACAGCTGCTCGATGGCCTGCTCGATCGCCGGGCAGCCGGTGCCGCCGGGGCTGTAGCGCACCGGCGTGCGCGGGTGCCGGCTGCTGCCCACCGGGCGGAAGCGCACCCCGCCGTCTGTTCTTCTTGCCATTGTATGTTCCCTGCTTTCCTTCAGTGTCACTTCCTAGTATAGCAGGATTTTCCATCTTTCTCAACGGAAAACCTGCGCTTTGGCTCTGCATCTATCCCGGCAAACGTATGGTTTTTTTCAGCTGTGTGCGCTATAATAGGTAAAATTCCAGAATACTGGGATCAGAAAAGGAGGAAATAGCCTTGAACAACATGCTTGGCTATCTGAGGAACTACAAGCGCGAGAGCGTGCTTGCCCCTCTGTTCAAGATGCTGGAAGCCACATTTGACCTGTTCGTGCCGCTGGTCATGGCCGATATCGTCAACGTGGGCATTGCCGCCCACGACCTGCACTACATTCTGGTGCGGTGCGGCATCCTGCTTGTGCTGGCCGTCATCGGCCTGACCTGCAGCCTCACGGCGCAGTATTTTTCCGCCAAGGCGGCGGTGGGCTACTCCACCGCCCTGCGGCATGCCCTGTTTGCCCACATCCAGAGCCTGAGCTTTTCGGAGATGGACACCCTGGGCACCAGCACCCTCATCACCCGCATGACCAGCGACATCAACCAGGTGCAGAGCGGCCTGAACCTGTTTTTGCGCCTGTTCCTGCGCAGCCCCTTTGTGGTGATCGGTGCCATGGTCATGGCCTTTACGGTCAACGCGAGGGCCGCCCTGATCTTTGTGGTGGCCATCCCGCTGCTGAGCGTGGTGGTGTTCGGCGTGATGGTCATCACCCGCCCGCTGTACAAGACCGCGCAGGTGCGGCTGGACCGTGTGCTGGGCCTGACCCGCGAGAACCTGACCGGTGTGCGCGTGGTGCGTGCCTTTGACAAGGAGCAGGACGAGATCGACCGCTTCGAGAACGCCAACGACCTGCTGACCAGAATGCAGCTCCATGTAGGCCATCTTTCGGCCCTGATGAGCCCGCTGACCTATGTGATCATCAACATTGCCATCGTGGCACTGCTGTATGTGGGCAGCATTGAGATCAACGTGGGCGGCATGGCCTCCGGCGACGTGATCGCACTGGTGAACTATATGAACCAGATCCTGATCGAGCTGGTCAAGCTGGCCAACCTGATCGTGCAGGTAAGCAAAGCGCTGGCCTGCGCCGGCCGTGTGCAGGCTGTGCTGGACACCAAGCCCGGCATGGACTTCCCCGCCGAGCTGCGCAGCGAGGTGCCCGCCGACAAGGCCGGTGACGCCGTGCGCTTTGACCATGTGAGCCTGACCTATGCCGGGGCCGGCGCACCCAGCCTGTCCGACATCAGCTTTACTGCCAAGCGCGGCCAGACCATCGGCGTCATCGGCGGCACCGGCAGCGGCAAGTCCAGCCTGGTCAACCTGATCCCCCGCTTTTACGACGCCACCGAGGGCACCGTGGAGATCCTGGGCCGCCCGGCTGCGGACTACCCCCGCGAGGCCCTGCGCGGCAAGGTGAATGTGGTCATGCAGAAGGCCCAGCTGTTCGGCGGCACCATCCGCTCCAACCTGCTGTGGGGCAACAAGAATGCCACCGACGCCGAGCTGTGGGCGGCCCTGGAGACCGCACAGGCGGCAGAATTCGTCCAGGCAAAGCCCCTTGGCCTGGACGAGCCCGTGGAACAGGGCGGCCGGAACCTTTCCGGCGGCCAGAAGCAGCGCCTGACCATTGCCCGTGCACTGGTGGGCAAGCCGGACATTCTGATCCTGGACGACAGCGCCAGCGCCCTGGACTACGCCACCGACGCGGCCCTGCGCAAGGCACTGGCCGCTCTGCCCGGCAGCCTGACCGTGTTCATCGTGAGCCAGCGCGCTGCCAGCCTGCAGCACGCCGACCAGATCCTTGTGCTGGATGACGGCAGGCTGGTGGGCCTTGGCACCCATGACCAGCTGCGCCAGAGCTGCCCGGTGTACGAAGAGATCTATGAGAGCCAGTTCAAGAAAGGGGATGTGCAGAAATGAGCGCGAAAGCCAAAGCAAAACTGACCCCGGAACAGCGCAAGGCCACACTGACCCGTGTGCTGCACAAAATCCGCCCATATTCCCTGTTCGTGGTCTGCAGCCTGATCGTGGCCGCCGTGAGTGTGGCCGCACAGCTGTATATCCCCATCCTGTGCGGTGACGCCATCGACCTGATGCTGGGCAAAGGCAATGTGGACTTTGCCGGTGTAGGCCGCATCATTGTGGAGGTGCTGGTGGTGGCCGTGGTGGCCGCCTTTGCCCAGTGGCTGCTGAGCGTGTGCAACAACCGCATCACCTTTTCGGTGAGCCGGGACCTGCGCAACGAGGCCCTGCGCAAGATCCAGACCCTGCCGCTGTCCTACCTCGACAGCCACCCCTCCGGCGACATCGTGAGCCGCATGGTGGCCGATGTGGACACCTTTGCCGACGGCCTGCTGATGGGCTTCACCCAGCTGTTCAGCGGCGTGCTGACCATTCTGGGCACCCTGCTGTTCATGCTGAGCGAGAATGTGGTCATCACGCTGGTGGTGGTGTGCATCACCCCGCTGAGTCTGCTGGTGGCCAGCTTCCTTGCCAAGCGCAGTTACAAGTATTTTCAGGGTCAGAGCAGCGTGCGCGGCGAGCAGACTGCTCTGGTCAACGAGATGATCGAGGGCCAGAAGGTGGTGCAGGCCTTCGGCCACGAGGCCGAGAGCCTGGACGCCTTTGACGAAGTGAACGGCCGGCTGCAGGACGTGAGTCTGAACGCTATCTTCTTCTCCAGCATGACCAACCCCGCCACCCGCTTTGTGAATAACATCGTGTACGCCGGTGTGGGCCTGGTGGGTGCCCTGTACGCCGTGCGCGGCGGCATCACCATCGGTCAGCTGAGCGTGTTCCTGAACTACGCCAACCAGTACACCAAGCCCTTCAACGAGATCTCCGGCGTGGTCACCGAGCTGCAGAACGCGCTGGCCTGTGCGGCCCGCGTGTTTGAGCTGCTGGACGCCGACGACCAGATCCCGGAAGCCGAGAACGCCGCTGTGCTGCAGCCGGACGGCCATGTGCAGCTGGAGGATGTGTCCTTCCGCTACCTGCCCGACCGCCCGCTGATCGAGGGCCTGAGCCTGGACGTGAAGCCCGGCCAGCGCATCGCCATCGTGGGCCCCACCGGCTGCGGCAAGACCACCCTCATCAACCTGCTCATGCGCTTCTATGACGTGAACGGCGGTGCCATCAAGGTGTCCGGCACCGACATCCGCAGCGTGACCCGCGCTTCGCTGCGCGGCAGCTACGGCATGGTGCTGCAGGATACCTGGCTGCGGGCCGGTACGGTGCGGGAGAACATCGCCTACGGCAAGCCGGACGCCACCCTGGACGAGGTGGTGGCTGCCGCCAAGGCCGCCCACGCCGACAGCTTCATCCGCCGACTGCCGGACGGCTACGACACCGTCATCGCGGAGGACGGCGGCAACATCAGTCAGGGCCAGAAGCAGCTGCTGTGCATCGCCCGCGTGATGCTCTGCCTGCCGCCCATGCTGATCCTGGACGAAGCTACCTCCTCCATCGACACCCGCACCGAGGTGCGCATCCAGAAGGCCTTTGCCCGCATGATGCAGGGCCGCACCAGCTTCATCGTGGCGCACCGCCTGTCCACCATCCGTGAGGCCGACGTCATCCTTGTGATGAAGGACGGCCACATCGTGGAGCAGGGCAACCACGACGAACTGCTGGCCGCAGGCGGCTTCTACGCCAAGCTGTACAACAGCCAGTTCGAGGGTGTGGAGACCTGAGCCAAAGCCCCATAAAACCACAAAAATCCCGTCTGAAGCAGTGAACTGCACCCCATTTGTTAGACAGTATGGTATACTGTTTAGGAAATGGGGTGTTTTTGTATGCCAAAGGGACAA
>ENA-UERX01001913-UERX01001913.1-human-gut-metagenome-genome-assembly--contig:-NODE-1913-length-11347-cov-25.239130_pt1 | contig 11347 bp, 11 predicted proteins | sample MGYA00242992_ERZ507993 | MGnify/ENA primary metagenome ERZ507993 (study PRJEB26167, sample SAMN06115487) | human gut metagenome | host: Homo sapiens | place: China:Chongqing | collected 2015-04-10... | reverse complement strand
AAATTCAACTTCACCCGGAAAGGAGGCGATGCTGATGTCCATGCTCATTGAGGTGTGGGGCGACTATGCCTGTTTCACTCGTCCGGAAATGAAGACCGAGCGTGTGAGCTACGACATGATCACCCCGTCCGCTGCGCGGGGCCTTGTAGAAGCCATCTACTGGCACCCCGGGCTGCGTTATACGGTTGACCGCATCTATCTGCTCAAGCCCTTCGGCCTTGACCCCGAAGATGAAGCGTCCACCGAGGAATACACCCAGCGGCCCATCCGGTTCACCAACATCCGGCGCAACGAGGTCAAGTCCACCCTGCTGTCCTCCGCCGCCCTCAGTGCGGCCAAAGGCGGCACGCCGCCGGTGCTCTACACCTCGGAGGACATCCAGCAGCGGGCCGCGATGGTCCTGCAGGACGTCCACTACGTCATCGAGTGTCACTTTGATTTGACGGACAAGGCCGCCCCCAGCGACAATCCCGGCAAGTTCCAGGACATCCTGCGCCGACGCCTGCGCAAAGGTCAGTGCTATCACCAGCCCTGTTTCGGGTGCCGGGAGTTCCCGGCCAACTTCCGGGAATGGCCGGGCGGCAGCATTCCGGCGCTGAAGGTCACGCAGGACCTTGGTTTCATGCTCCACAGCCTCGATTACTCTGATTCGGCCAACATCCGCAGCCAGTTCTTCCGCGCAAAGCTGGTGGACGGCGTGATGGAATGCCGGGACGTGGAGGTGTTTACATGATACTCCAAGCACTCACCGCCTATTATGAACAGCTCTTGAAGCAGGGCAAGGTGGAGGCCCCCGGCTGGGACAGTAAGTTCAAAGTCAGCTATGAACTGCGCCTCGGCCCCGACGGCCAGCTCCTCGCCCTCAACGACCTGCGGCAGGAAGTCCCCAAGGGCAAAAAGACCGTCATCGCCCCCCGTGAGCTTCCTGTCCCCCACCGGGTCAAGCGCGCCTCCGGCGTCGCCGCGAACTTTTTGTGCGACAATACGTCCTATCTGCTGGGCGCAGACGAGAAGGGCAAGCCCGAGCGCTCCCGCCAGTGCTTCGAGGCCTGTGCCGCCCTTCACCACAAGGTGCTCGACGGTGTGGACTCCCCTGCCGCCAAAGCCATCCTCGCCTTTTTTGACAGCTGGGAGCCGGATACAGCCCCCACCCACCCGCTGCTGGCAGAGCAGTGGGCCGACCTGAACAACAACGCGAACCTTGTGTTCGGCTACGAATCCCCCGACGGCGCCCACTGGCTGGCCACCACAGATGACGCCATCCGGGCCGCATGGCAGTCCGCCTTTGACACCTCCGATGCAGACGCCGAGACGGCCCGCTGCCTCATCACCGGCAAAGAAGCCGGCATCGCCCGCATCCACCCCGCCATCAAAGGTGTGATGGGCGCACAGGCCGCCGGTGCGGCGCTGGTCTCCTTCAACGCACCCGCTTTCTGCTCCTATGGCCATGAGCAGGGCGCCAACGCCCCCATCAGCGAGTACGCGGCCTTCGCCTACACCACGGCCCTCAATCTGCTGCTGGCTGACCGGAACTGCTGTCAGCGCATCGGCGACACCACCATCGTCTGCTGGGCCGAAAACGCCGCTCCCGCCTACTCAAACGCCATGCTGATGTTTTTCTGCGGCGGTGCCGAGACGCGCGGCGTCTCGGAAAGCGACCTTGCCGCCGCACTGAAAGCCCTTTCTCAGGGACGTCCCGTCTCCTTCCTCGACGACAAGCTGAACCCGAACCAGAACTTCTATGTGCTGGGCATCTCGCCCAACGCAGCCCGGCTCTCCGTCCGGTTCTTCCTGCACAGCAGCTTCGGACAGTTTGCCAAAAATCTGCAGGACCACGCTGACCGGCTCAGCATCACCCGCCCCGCCTTCGACAAGCGGGAAAACCTGTCGGTCTGGGCGCTGGCGCAGGAGACGGTCAACCAGAAATCCCGGGACAAAAATCCATCGCCCCAGCTGGTGGGCGATCTGCTCCGGGCCATCCTCACCGGCGGGCCGTACCCCGCCACTCTGCTCAACGGCGTGACCCTCCGCATCCGGGCCGAACGGGAAGTCGCCCGGGGCCGCGCCGCTATCCTGAAAGCCTACTATCTCCGCAACTACCCCACCGAGCTCAACAAGGAGGTATTTACCGTGAGCCTGAACGAAAGCAGCAATGTCCCCTATGTTCTGGGGCGTCTCTTCTCTGTACTGGAGACGATCCAGAGCGTCGCCAATCCCGGCATCAACGCCACCATCAAAGACCGGTACTTCAACTCGGCCTGTGCCACCCCGGCAACGGCCTTCCCTACGCTGGTCAAGCTGGCTCAGAAGCATCTGCAGAAGATGAGCACCCCCAACGAGGTGCATTTCAGCAAACAGCTCACCGAGCTGATGGCCCAGCTGCCCGAGACAGGCTTCCCGGCGCGGCTCAGCCTGCCGGAGCAGGGTGCCTTTGAGATTGGCTACTACCACCAGATCCAGAAACGCTACGCCAAAAAGAATGAGGAGGAATAAACCATGTCTGAGCCCATCAAGAACCGCTATGATTTCGTCATCCTGTTCGACGTCGAGAACGGCAACCCCAACGGCGACCCCGACGCAGGCAATATGCCCCGTATCGACCCCGAGACGGGCTACGGTCTGGTGACCGACGTCTGCCTCAAGCGGAAGATCCGCAACTATGTCGAGACCCTGAAAGAGGACGAAAAAGGCTATCGTATCTACATCAAGGACGGCGTTCCCCTCAACCGCAGCGACGCCGAGGCCATCAAAACTCTGGGCATCGACCCCGACCTGAAAGCTGCCAAAAAGGCCGACCCCGACATCGATGCCAAGCTGCGGGACTATATGTGTGAGAACTACTTCGACATCCGCACCTTCGGTGCCGTCATGACCACCTTCGTCAAGGGTGCGCTGAACTGCGGTCAGGTGCGCGGCCCCGTCCAGCTGAGCTTTGCCCGGTCGGTAGACCCCATCGTCCCGCAGGAAGTCACCATCACCCGCGTGGCCATCACTACCGAGGCCGATGCCGAGAAGAAGGGTACTGAGATGGGCCGCAAGCACATCGTGCCTTACGCCCTCTACCGCGCCGAGGGCTATGTCTCAGCCAACCTCGCCCGGAAGACCACCGGCTTCTCCGAGGATGATTTGAAACTTCTGTGGACTGCCATTCTGAACATGTTCGAGAACGACCACAGCGCTGCCCGGGGCAAGATGGCCGTGCGGGAGCTCATCGTGTTCAAGCACGATTCTGAGCTGGGCAATGCCCCGGCCTATAAGCTCTTCGACTCCGTCGCCGTCCAGCGCAAGCCCGATGTGGACGCCGCCCGCAGCTACCGCGACTACACCGTCACGGTGGCAGACACTCTGCCGGAAGGAGTCACCTGCGAGAGGCTGTCCTGATGGGCGGCGCAGACGACTGGCTGCCCCTGTCGGGCATCCAGCACTTCTGCTTCTGCCGCCGCCAGTGGGCGCTCATCCATCTGGAACAGCAGTGGGCGGAGAACCGCCGCACCGTCGAAGGCCAGCTCGACCACGCCCGCTGCCATGACACAAACCAGACCGAACGGCGCGGCGGTCTGCTCATCACCCGAGGGATGCAGGTGGTCAGCCGTCGGCTGGGCCTGAGCGGAAACTGCGATGTCGTCGAGTTCCGGGCCGACCCGGAGGGCATCCCCCTGCAAAGCACGGAAGGGCTCTGGAAGCCCATGCCTGTCGAGTACAAGCATGGCCGCGCCAAGGCCAGCGACGCTGACCGGCTGCAGCTCTGCGCACAGGCCATGGCGCTGGAAGAGATGCTGGTGTGCAGCATCCCGGAGGGTGCGCTCTTCTACGAGGAAACGCGGCGGCGGGAGGTCGTGCCGCTGACCGAAGAACTGCGCCAGACCACCCAGAAGATGGCCGATGAGATGCACGCCTATTTTGCCCGGGGCTATACCCCCAAGTCGAAGCCCGGCACCCACTGCAGCGCCTGCTCCCTCAAAGAACTCTGCCTCCCCGTGCTGTATCAGCGTGCCGACCCGAAAGCCTATCTCCGCGCCCATCTGGACGAGATGCAGGAGGCCGCGCCATGAGAAAGTTTTTAAACACGCTCTACGTCCTCAACAAGGATGCCTACCTTTCCCTCGAGGGGGAGAACATCGTCCTGCTCTGCAACAAGGCTGAAATTGGCCGGGTCCCGCTCCACACGCTGGAAGGCATCGTCTGCTTCAGCTATCCCGGCGCAAGCCCTGCCCTGATGGGTAAATGCACCAGCCTCGGGGTCGATTTGAGCTTTTTCAGCCCACAGGGCCGCTTTCTGGCCCGGGCCGTAGGCGAAGAGCGGGGCAACGTCCTGCTGCGGCAGACCCAGTACCGCATCGCAGACAGCGAGGCACAGAGCTGTCTCTATGCGCGCAATTTCATCCTGGGCAAAGTCTATAACGCCCGCTGGGTACTGGAACGGGCCACCCGCGACCACCCTCAGCGGGTGCCGGTGGAACAGCTCAAGCGCACCAGCGCCCAGCTGGCGGCGGCGCTGCCCCTCATCGAGCAGTGTGACGACCTCGACCAGCTTCGCGGTCTGGAGGGCGAGGCGGCACAGCGGTATTTCGACTGCTTTGATTCACTCATCCTGCAGCAGCACGATAATTTTTCTTTCGCAGGCCGGAGCCGCCGCCCGCCGCTGGACAATACCAATGCCCTGCTCTCTTTCGCTTATTCGCTTCTGGCCTCCGACTGCACGGCGGCTCTTCAGAGTGTGGGCCTCGACCCCTACGTCGGCTTTCTCCACCGCGCCCGGCCCGGGCGCAGGAGCCTCGCCCTCGACCTCATGGAAGAGCTGCGTGCAGTTTATGCCGACCGCTTCGTGCTCTCCTGCATCAACCAGAAAATCATGACACCGAAGCATTTCCAGAAGCAGGAGAACGGGGCCGTCCTTCTCACCGATGAGGGCCGCCGCGCCTTTCTGGGCGGGTGGCAGACCCGCAAGCAGGAGACTATCACCCACCCGTTCCTGAACGAAAAGCTTCCGTGGGGCCTCGTGCCTTATGTGCAGGCTCTGCTTCTGGCCCGCACCCTGCGGGGCGATATGGAGCTTTACCCGCCATTTTTCTGGAAGTGAGGGATGTGTATGCTGGTCCTTATCACCTACGACGTCAATACCGAAACTCCCGCCGGGCGCAAACGTCTGCGCAAAGTCGCCAAGCGCTGTGTGGACCACGGCCAGCGGGTGCAGAACTCCGTGTTCGAGTGTCTGCTGGATGCCGCGCAGTATGCCGTTCTCAAGGCGGAGCTGACGTCTCTCATCGACCCTGCGCTGGACAGTCTGCGCTTCTACCAGCTGGGCAACAGCTATAAGAGCAAGGTGGAGCATGTCGGCGTTCATCCGCCCTTCGAGCAGGACGGCCTGCTGTTGTTCTGAGTTTCCCGCCCCGGTGCGAAGGGCGAGTTCTCAGCATTTTTCCGGCACCTTCGCACCGGATTTTTGTATCATTTTGCATGATTTGGATAGCTCTTTGACCCGTTGTAAATCAAGGCTCTTCTAAATTCGTGCAGAATGTTGTACAATTTGTTTGAAAATAGAGATTTTGTCTCTGTTTTTGCTGTCGCCCTCCTCGCGGAGGGCGTGGATAGAAATCTGTTGGGCAAGATCAGCGGCAAGTTTGTTGGTGTCGCCCTCCTCGCGGAGGGCGTGGATAGAAATCGCCGCACTCTAAGTGTACGGTACGAACTCTTGGGTCGCCCTCCTCGCGGAGGGCGTGGATAGAAATCATGATCCAGCTACCGATGTCGGTCTGCTCCAGCAGTCGCCCTCCTCGCGGAGGGCGTGGATAGAAATGGCTTCCAGCTTTCGCCAATAGTATTCCGGTATGGTCGCCCTCCTCGCGGAGGGCGTGGATAGAAATAATTCCGGAATCGTGGTCAACAAGTTTGACGTGACGTCGCCCTCCTCGCGGAGGGCGTGGATAGAAATTGGCAGAGGATGCCATCAAAGTCGATTGCGATGGCATAGGTCGCCCTCCTCGCGGAGGGCGTGGATAGAAATAGATCACGGCCAGCAGCCTGAACGTCCGTAAGGGTCGCCCTCCTCGCGGAGGGCGTGGATAGAAATTCGGACACCCGCATCGAGGGCGGGATGCCCGCTCTGTCGCCCTCCTCGCGGAGGGCGTGGATAGAAATTGGTTCGGGTGACTGTCCCGATGGTCGCCGCCCGGTCGCCCTCCTCGCGGAGGGCGTGGATAGAAATTATCATGCTACCACAAAGGAGGCTGCGGCAAGCAGTCGCCCTCCTCGCGGAGGGCGTGGATAGAAATATTGCTGCATTGTTGCTTATCTGGTTGTATACACCGTCGCCCTCCTCGCGGAGGGCGTGGATAGAAATTTGGTTGTCCTCAAACCACTTGTCTCCAAGCCCCGTCGCCCTCCTCGCGGAGGGCGTGGATAGAAATGGTGTAGTCTTGGATGCCGCCCCCGATGTCTGGGTCGCCCTCCTCGCGGAGGGCGTGGATAGAAATGTGTGATGTCCAGGCGCGGTACCTGGTTGAATCCGTCGCCCTCCTCGCGGAGGGCGTGGATAGAAATTATATTGAAATGCACGTGCGCACACGTAATCGCGGTCGCCCTCCTCGCGGAGGGCGTGGATAGAAATTACTGCGTGGTAAATCTTATCCAACATGGCTAAGGTCGCCCTCCTCGCGGAGGGCGTGGATAGAAATCTTTTTGAGTATGGCTTGTTCTCCCAGATTTGCAGTCGCCCTCCTCGCGGAGGGCGTGGATAGAAATTGCGGAGGCTGGGGCGGCAACTGGGGCGGCAATGGTCGCCCTCCTCGCGGAGGGCGTGGATAGAAATAGAAAAGGCGAAATTTCGCTTTTTAGTGGCGATTGGGTCGCCCTCCTCGCGGAGGGCGTGGATAGAAATAGTTATGCGCAGCTGCCGCAGCCGCAACCGGTGCGTCGCCCTCCTCGCGGAGGGCGTGGATAGAAATCCATTGCGATGAGTGCAAAACTTGCGCTGCATATGTCGCCCTCCTCGCGGAGGGCGTGGATAGAAATGTAAGTCATTTTGGTCTTGTGTATCTCGTTAAAAGTCGCCCTCCTCGCGGAGGGCGTGGATAGAAATTCCATCTCATAGATTTCGCCGTCGTTGAGGTTGGTCGCCCTCCTCGCGGAGGGCGTGGATAGAAATCTCCGTGACCCGTTTCGGGTCGCTCCTGCGCATGTCGCCCTCCTCGCGGAGGGCGTGGATAGAAATGTCTGCCTCCTCCTGCTCTGTAATCGGCCCATGCCATTGGTCGCCCTCCTCGCGGAGGGCGTGGATAGAAATCACGATGCCGCTGCGATTCGTGCCTTGTAGAACGTCGCCCTCCTCGCGGAGGGCGTGGATAGAAATTCCTCATTGGCCTTGACAACGCTCTTGGCCTCATCGTCGCCCTCCTCGCGGAGGGCGTGGATAGAAATCCGCATTGCTCAGCATGTCAAAATGCTGGATAGTGGTCGCCCTCCTCGCGGAGGGCGTGGATAGAAATCGCGCAGACCACACAAAACGCGAGCCTCGGGCAGAGGTCGCCCTCCTCGCGGAGGGCGTGGATAGAAATTCGATGATGCGGGGGTAGTTGAGGGTGGTGACGTGTCGCCCTCCTCGCGGAGGGCGTGGATAGAAATTTGGTAAACCCGCAGGACTACTACCAGCGTGTGAGTCGCCCTCCTCGCGGAGGGCGTGGATAGAAATTCCAAAACAGACCGCAGCCGACACCAAAAAGCTGGGTCGCCCTCCTCGCGGAGGGCGTGGATAGAAATCAGCACTGGAGAACAGGTTGCCAATGCCAGACAAGTCGCCCTCCTCGCGGAGGGCGTGGATAGAAATATCTGCTGCCTGGACAGTGAAGCCCAGGTACATGAGTCGCCCTCCTCGCGGAGGGCGTGGATAGAAATTAATTTGATTGTCCGTAAACCAATCTGAATACTCAGTCGCCCTCCTCGCGGAGGGCGTGGATAGAAATAATGGCTGCGATCTCGGGGCGGAACCGGGCAAAAACCGTCGCCCTCCTCGCGGAGGGCGTGGATAGAAATTTGCATATCCCTACGGTGACCCCGAAAACAAGCGTCGCCCTCCTCGCGGAGGGCGTGGATAGAAATTGGAAAGTAAAAACGGCCAGGTCGCTGACCTGAAAGTCGCCCTCCTCGCGGAGGGCGTGGATAGAAATATCTTGATGGTGAGGGTGCCGCCCTTGTAGCGGGTCGCCCTCCTCGCGGAGGGCGTGGATAGAAATGTTAGGAGGTATTGTATGGCAACTAACAAGCGCGGTCGCCCTCCTCGCGGAGGGCGTGGATAGAAATAAAATGTCGTCATTTGAAAACTCAATGTGGCAAGGTCGCCCTCCTCGCGGAGGGCGTGGATAGAAATCTCAAAGGCTCCGTATGTACTCACCGTGTCGGCCAGGGTCGCCCTCCTCGCGGAGGGCGTGGATAGAAATTGGTTGGCCACCTGATCGCGCCGACCTATGCAGGGTCGCCCTCCTCGCGGAGGGCGTGGATAGAAATATAACGGCCGCGGAAGTCTTGAAAGAGCCGCCCAGTCGCCCTCCTCGCGGAGGGCGTGGATAGAAATGCATGAACGAACAAAACCGTTATGGAGGACAAATGTCGCCCTCCTCGCGGAGGGCGTGGATAGAAATCGTTGCGGGAGATCACCACGTTTTTGATGCACTCGTCGCCCTCCTCGCGGAGGGCGTGGATAGAAATCAGCCGGTCCTCTGCTGCCGCACCCCGATCATCCGTCGCCCTCCTCGCGGAGGGCGTGGATAGAAATTCCAAAGCCTATGCCGACTACGCTCTGCGCTCCAAGTCGCCCTCCTCGCGGAGGGCGTGGATAGAAATTTCTCGCGGACGGTCTGACGCTTTTTAAGCTGGGCGTCGCCCTCCTCGCGGAGGGCGTGGATAGAAATCAAAAGTACGACGACCCGGACAAGGCTCTCATGGGTCGCCCTCCTCGCGGAGGGCGTGGATAGAAATGATGACAGCCCGGGGCAGGGTGCGCAGCTCGTGTGTCGCCCTCCTCGCGGAGGGCGTGGATAGAAATTTGATTTAAGCACCCAGATTCCGTACACCGCCGAGTCGCCCTCCTCGCGGAGGGCGTGGATAGAAATTCTGCATACCGTTCGCAATGGTCGTGGCATCCCGGGTCGCCCTCCTCGCGGAGGGCGTGGATAGAAATCTCAACAAGGAGGTCGTTGTTGACATCCACCATGGGTCGCTCTCCTCGCGGAGGGCGTGGATAGAAATCTTGGTGCGGCGGATCTTCTTCCAGCCTGCATCCGTCGCCCTCCTCGCGGAGGGCGTGGATAGAAATCGACCGCTTGCCAAAAGTGAAATCGTCCAGAGCGCGTCGCCCTCCTCGCGGAGGGCGTGGATAGAAATCTCGATAAATTCCCCGAAGAAGAACAGGAGGAAACGTCGCCCTCCTCGCGGAGGGCGTGGATAGAAATTTCGGGTCGGTCAGCATAATAACGTCGTCGGGCGGTCGCCCTCCTCGCGGAGGGCGTGGATAGAAATACCTTGAGGAAGTCGGCGTCATCGACAGTGCCCAGCGTCGCCCTCCTCGCGGAGGGCGTGGATAGAAATAGGAGGGGTTACGCATGAGCAAAACCTACACCACCGTCGCCCTCCTCGCGGAGGGCGTGGATAGAAATCCTCGTGATACCACGCTGAAGCAGCTGAACGCAATGTCGCCCTCCTCGCGGAGGGCGTGGATAGAAATTTCACCGGCAAGCGTGTACGGGAAGGCGCCGCCGGTCGCCCTCCTCGCGGAGGGCGTGGATAGAAATTTTCACGATTCCGGGTGGATGCCCAGCTGCTGCAGTCGCCCTCCTCGCGGAGGGCGTGGATAGAAATCATTATGCCTGAGCAGATCGCGGTCAAGTACGGAGGTCGCCCTCCTCGCGGAGGGCGTGGATAGAAATCACAACCCGTCCGCAGCCTTCCCGGCAATCATGGAGTCGCCCTCCTCACGGAGGGCGCAGGTAGAAATCGACACAAAAATATGGTAAACTCTTATTAAGTTGTTGCCATGCGCTCTCTAAGGAACCGAGTATTTTGACCTATAATTCCGTCTCTTAAAGACGTTGGTTGAAATCAGTTTGTGTTCCCCAGTGCATTTTTCGACTTGAAGTCGCTCCTATTTGAGGGGTGTGGATAGAATAACATAATAATCATATCGCGGTTCTCAAAGACGTAACCAAGTCGTCCTCTTCACCGAGGGCGTAGATAGAAATTGTCACAACCACGCCGATCTTTTCAGCATCAAGGTTGCCCTCCCCGCAGAGGGTACGGATAGAAATCAGTTTCCACCTCGAATCGGGCATCGCCACAATTTTTCCAAAAAGGAGTTTTCCATGCATACCGTTCCCCTTACCCATCAGCTCGTCACCATCCAGGACGACTTTGACCTCGACAAGATCATCGAAAGCGGCCAGTGCTTCCGGCCGCAGAAACTGGCCGACGGGCGCTACCGTTTTCTTTCCGGCGGCGCACTCCTTTATCTGACTCCGCTGGGCGCTGGGCAATACGACGCTGCATGGTATGGCTCAGATTGGGAGTGCTGGGCCAACTACTTTGATTTGGGCCGGAACTATGCCGCGCTGCGGTGCAGCTTGGCGGGACAGAGCAACTATCTGGACAAATCGCTCGATTTCGGGCAGGGCATCCGAATCCTGCATCAGGATCCATGGGAAATGCTCATCACCTTTCTTATCTCCCAGCGCAAAAGCATTCCGGCCATCCGCACCGCCGTAGAACGCCTTGCCCGGTGCTGCGGCGAACCGCTCAGTGCCGAAGGCGATGAAGTCTTCCTCTTCCCCACCCCGCAGCAGCTCTGCGGCCTCTCTGGGGCGCAGCTGATGGGCTGTGGTCTGGGCTACCGCACCCGTTACATCCAGAACGCTGCCGCACAGGCTTCCAGCGGCACACTCGACCTCGGTGCTCTGGCGGCGCTGCCCGACGACGCTCTCTTTTCCCGCCTCCTCGGGCTGGATGGCGTCGGCAAAAAGGTAGCAAACTGTGTCTGCCTCTTTGGCTATGGCCGTACCGCGATGGCTCCCATTGATGTTTGGATACAGCGACTCATTGATGAGGAATTCGGCGGCCGCGACCCTTTTCCTTCCTATGGTCAGCAGGCTGGCATCGTACAGCAGTACCTGTTCTACTACAAGCGCAGCACCCGCCGCAGCGTCGCTCACAAAAAATAAAAAAGTTATTGACAACTCTCCTTTTGGCTGGTATAATAATATGCGTCGTCAGGAATGACACGCCAGCTATGGGGGATTAGCTCAGCTGGGAGAGCGCTTGCATGGCATGCAAGAGGTCAGCGGTTCGATCCCGCTATTCTCCACCA
>ENA-UERX01001912-UERX01001912.1-human-gut-metagenome-genome-assembly--contig:-NODE-1912-length-11351-cov-10.513837_pt1 | contig 11351 bp, 9 predicted proteins | sample MGYA00242992_ERZ507993 | MGnify/ENA primary metagenome ERZ507993 (study PRJEB26167, sample SAMN06115487) | human gut metagenome | host: Homo sapiens | place: China:Chongqing | collected 2015-04-10... | reverse complement strand
CGCAAGGGCGTCAAGGACGGCCTGATCACCCCCGTGTTCTGCGGCAGCGCCGTGAACCAGCAGGCACTGGATATGCTTCTGTTCAACATGCACAAGCTGCTGCCCAGCCCGGAGCACGACGGTGCTACCCTGGCCGAGGATGCCAACGGCGAGCCCGTGGAGCTCCACTGCACCGAGGCAGAGCCCACCGCCGCCTATGTGTTCAAGACCGTGGCCGACCCGTTCGTGGGCAAACTGAGCTACCTGCGTGTGGTCAGCGGCAAGGTGACCGCCGGTGAGCCGCTGGTCAACGCCCGCACCGGCGAGCCGGAAAAGATCGGCAAGCCCCTCACCGTCATCGGCAAGAAGCAGGTGGACGCCGACGGCATCGGTGCCGGTGACATCGGTGCAGTGGCCAAGCTGGTGACCGCCCGCACCGGCGACACCCTGTGCGACGCTTCCCGCGTGGTGAAGCTGCCCGCCCCCGTGTTCCCGCAGCCCAGCCTGTTCATGGCCGTCACCGTGGCCAAGAAGGGCGATGAGGGCAAGATCAGCAGCGCGCTGGCCCGCCTGATGGAAGAGGACCCCACCCTGAGCTACCAGAACAACGCCGAGACCCATCAGCAGGTGATCGGCGGCCTGGGCGAGCAGCATCTGGACGTGGTCAAGGCCAAGCTGAAGAACAAGTTCGGCGTGGAGATCGGCCTGGAAGCTCCCCGCATCGCCTATCGTGAATCCATCCGCAAGGCCTGCCAGAAACAGGGCCGCCACAAGAAGCAGACCGGCGGCCACGGCCAGTTCGGTGACGTCATCATCAACTTTGAGCCCTGCGACAGCGAGCAGGTGGTGTTTGAGGAAAAGGTGTTCGGCGGCAGCGTGCCCAAGAACTTCTTCCCCGCCGTGGAAAAGGGCGTGCGCCTGGCAGCCGAAAAGGGCGTGCTGGCCGGTTACCCCGTGGTGGGCCTGAAGGCCACCCTGCTGGACGGCAGCTACCACCCCGTGGACAGCTCCGAGATGGCCTTTATCATGGCCGCCAAGCTGGCCTACAAGGCCGCCATGCCGGAGGCCGGGCCGGTCATTCTGGAGCCCATCCACACCCTGAAGGCCCATGTCCCCAACGACAACACCGGTGACATCATGGGCGATGTGACCAAGCGCCGCGGCCGCGTGCTGGGCATGGAGCCCGACGAGGACGGCCTGCAGACCATCATCGCCGAAGTGCCGCTGGCAGAGCTTGCAAACTTTACCACCTTCATCCGGCAGACCACCCAGGGCCGCGGCTGGTTCACCACCGAGTTTGCCCGCTACGAGATCCTGCCCGAAATGCTGGTGCCCGCCGTGGTGGAGCAGGCCAAGAAGCTGGGCAACCTGGATGAGAGCGCCGACGACTGAGCCGCTTTCTGACCGTTCCTGAATAACGACATTCCCGCAAGCCCCGTTGACACCTTTCCCTCTGTCGGCGGGGCTTTTTGCTGCGGGTGCGGTTTGTGCCGCCCCTTGACAAGCGCCACAAAAATCCCGTCTGAAGCAGTTCAGGCGGGATTTTTTCTTGCACATTTTACGTTTTGGAAACGGAGATCAACCCTTCAGGGGCACAAAGCCCACCAGGTCCTTGATGACCTCCCCGGCAATGATCAGCCCTGCCACCGAGGGCACAAAGGCATTGGAGCCCGGCGTTGACCGACGGGGAGCCCCCGGACGCTGGGCATCTGCCGGGCAGGGTGCTTCCGGTGCCATGTCCTCGGTCAGGGGCGTCATGGCAGGCTCCCGGGAGTACACCACCTTCAGGTGCTTGATCTTGCGCTTGCGGCACTCGGTGCGCATCACCTTGGCCAGGGGGCAGACCGAGGTCTTGTAGATGTCGGTCACCTCAAAGCGGGTGGGGTCCATCTTGTTGCCGGCGCCCATGGAGCAGATGATGGGCACCCCGGCTTCCTTGCACTTCATCACCAGAGCCAGCTTGCCGGTGACGGTGTCGATGGCGTCCACCACATAGTCGAACTGGGAGAAGTCGAAGCTGTCCTGGGTCTCCGGGCCGAAGAAGGTCTTGTAGGTCGTGACCTTGATGTCCGGGTCAATGTCGTGGACGCGCTCCTCGGCCACATCCACCTTGAATTTGCCCACGGTCTTGCGGGTGGCAATGATCTGGCGGTTGAGGTTGGTCAGGCAGACCTTATCGTCGTCGATGAGGTCCAGTGCGCCCACACCGCTGCGGGCCAGTGCCTCCACCGTGTAGCCGCCCACACCGCCGATGCCGAACACGGCCACGCGGGAATTGTGCAGCTTTTCCATTGCCTCTGCGCCCAGCAGCAGCTGGGTGCGGGAATACTGATCTTGCATTGCGTTTTGTCTCCTTGTTACTTTTCCACTCTCGTAATGATGCCGCCGCCCAGCACCACATCCCCCTGATACAGCACCACCGACTGGCCGGGCGTGGGGGCGCGCTGGGGCTGGTCGAACTCCAGCCGGAAGCCGTTTTCCGCCGGGTAAACGGTGGCGGCCTGCTCGGCCTGGTGGTAGCGGGTGCGGGCCGTGACACGCAGCGGTCCGGTCAGCTCCGGGATGGCGATCCAGTTCATATCCTCCGCATAGACGATGCGGTCGAACAAAGCACTCTCCGGGCCGACGGTGACCGTGTTGGCCTGCATATCCTTGCCGCAGACGTACACCGGGGCCCCCAGTGCCAGCCCAAGGCCCTTGCGCTGGCCCAGCGTGTAACGCACCGCACCGTTGTGGGTGCCCACCACCTTGCCGCTCTCGTCCAGAAAATCACCGGCGGGGTAGTGCTTGCCGGTAAAGCCCTCCATAAAGCGGGCATAGTCGCCGTCGGGCACAAAGCAGATGTCCTGGCTGTCGTGTTTGCGGGCATTGATGAAATGATGCTGCTCGGCGATGGCACGCACCTCGGTCTTGTGCAGGGCCCCCAGCGGCAGGCGCACATGAGCCAATTGCTGCTGGGTGAGGTTGTACAGCACATAGCTCTGATCCTTGCCCTCATCCAGCCCCTTTTTGAGCAGCCAGCGGCCGGTGTCCGGGTCCTGTTCCACCCGGGCATAGTGGCCGGTGACCACATATTCCATGCCGTGGGCCTGCGCCCAGTTCAACAGATGGTTGAACTTCATGTATTTATTACAATCAATGCAGGGGTTTGGGGTGCCGCCGGCCTCATACACCCGGACAAACTTCTCGATGATCTGTTCCCGGAAGTCGGCGGTGAAGTCCAGCACCTCGTAAGGGATATCCAGGGCAAAGGCCACCTCGGCGGCGTCCTCGATGTCCTTTTCCGAGCAGCAGGTATGGAAACCGGACTGCCCCAGCATCTCGTTGTGGGTCAGGCGCATGGTGATGCCGGTGCAGTCGTACCCGTCCCGCTGCATCAGCCAGGCAGCCACCGAGCTGTCCACGCCGCCGCTCATGGCAATGAGGGCGCGCGGGGGCCGGGGCGCAGAGTTCTGTGTGGTCATAGCTTCTCCTTTGGCGTGTTCAACACACTAAAATAGTAGTATAATAGTAACGCGGCAAAAACCAGTTGTCAAGACGCAGAAATTTGCCCTGCGGCGTCCAGCAGGCACTGCCGCTCGTTGAGCAGCTGCCCCCGGACAACGGCATCCAGCAGGGCTTCCAGCGTCCTGCGCAGGCCGGGCCCTGCCGGGATGCCCGCCGCCATCAGGTCGCGGCCGTTCACGGCCAGCTGGCTGACCCGGCAGCACACGCCGTCGGCGTCCAGCTGTGCGGCCAATTCTGCCTGCGCGGCAAAATCAGCCGCCTGTTCCGGCTCCATGGCAGCGCCCAGCGCCGCCAGCCGCTGCACGGTGTGCAGGTCGTACCGGCCCAGCAGTTTCCGGATGCGGATGGCCGTATCGGGGGCAGCGGGAGCTTGTCCGAGGCCCGTCCGGGAGTTTCTCTGAGGACCGTCCGGAGGGTGGGACCCTGCTGCCGCAGGCAGTAGGGCGGGGGATGGAATGCCCCTATTCGTGTCCGAAGAGAAAGCTCCCGGATGGACCTCTCTCACCAGCACCGCCGTCTGCTCGATGCAGGTGTTGGAGCAGCGCAGGCGCTTCAGGGCCTTGCGGGTGCCGTCCTCGCCAAGACTCATCAGCAATGCGGCCCACCGCACGGGCAGGTCCTCTGTGCCCGCCGGGCAGGCATCCACCACCGGCTTTGCGGCCTGCAATGCCGGGGCGGAAAGCTCCGGAATAATAACTTTTAGTATTTTTTCATCAAGATATGCCGCCGGGGCGGGTGCTGCCAGCAATTTAGACAGCTCTTCTTCGATCCGCTCCACCGACACGCAGTCCAGATGGGCACACAGTGCCCGGGCCGCCTGCCCGGTGGGCGGGTCGATGGCAAAGCCGAACTGCGCCGCGAACCGGTACAGCCGCAGGATGCGCAGGGCATCCTCTTCAAAGCGGGTGGCGGGGTCGCCCACGGCCCGCAGGATGCCCTGCTGCAGGTCCTGCTGCCCTCCAAAGGGGTCGATGAGCCCCTCGGCATCGTTGTAGGCCATGGCATTGATGGTAAAGTCCCGCCGGGCCAGGTCCTGCCGCACATCCGGCACAAAGTGTACCTCGTCCGGGTGGCGGCCGTCGGTATAGGCCCCCTCGGTGCGGAAGGTAGTGGTCTCGTACAGCTGGCCGCCGTGCTTGATGGTCACGGTGCCGTGCTGCAGCCCGGTGGGGATGCACTGCCCCTCCCCGAACAATGCCAGCACCTGCTCCGGCCGGGCACTGGTGCAAAGGTCCCAGTCCTGCGGGGTGCGCCCCAGCAGACTGTCCCGCACGCAGCCGCCCACCGCGTAGGCCGCATATCCGGCCCCGTGCAGCCGGGCCAGCAGAGCCGCCGCACCGGCGTCCAATCGGATGTTTTGCATGGGTCACGCCTCCTCGTACTGCAGGGTGATCTGCATCCCGTCTGCGCCGCACACTGCCGCCGGGAAGATGCTCTGCGCCTGGGGCAGATCTGCTTCCGGGTCGGTGATCATGGGGGAATAGTGGGTCAGCCAGAGGCGATGCGCCCCGGCGCGGGCCGCCAACGCGGCGCTCTGCCCAAAGGTGCTGTGCCCCCACTGAGCTGCCTGGGCTTCCTGTTCCGGAAGCGCATAGGTAGCGTCGCAAATCAGCAGGTCAGCGCCCTGTGCGGCCTGCTCCAGCGCGGCGCAGGGGGCCGTGTCGCCGGAGAATACCATGCTCAGCCCCCGGCGCGGCGCGCCCAGCACCTCCGCCGGGGCCACGGTACGGCCTTTCACGAGAATGCTCTGCCCCTGCTGCAAAAGTTTCCATTGCTGCACCGGCACCCCCAGCGCCCGGGCCCGGGCCGGGTCGAACCGGCCTGCCCGGGGCAGCTCCAACCGATAACCCACGCTGGGCACCCGGTGCCGGGTGGCAAAGGGACGCAGCACAGCACCCGCCGGCCAGCCCTCCGACAGCGCATCCAGTGCCAGCGGCCCGTCTGCTTCCTGCAGACGCACGGCATAGGGCAGCGGCCCGGTGAGGGCACGCACGGCGCTCCAGATGCCGGCAAGCCCTTTCGGCCCCACCAGCAGCAGCGGCCGGGTGCGGCCCTGGGCCCCCAGCGTCTGCAGCAGACCCGGCAGGCCGAAGATGTGGTCGCCGTGATAATGGGTCAGACAGACGGTGTCCGCACGCATCAGGTTGACCCCGGCACGGCGGGCCGCCGCCTGGGTGCCCTCGCCGCAGTCGAACAGCAGGCCGTGGCCGCCGCAGGCTGCAAAGGCCGTACTGAGGGCGCGGTCCGGCAGCGGCATGGTGGCCGCCGTGCCCAGTAAGGTGATCGTCAGCATAAAAACTCCTTTGGATGAATGGTTCTTCTTTTATCTTACCACAGCGGCCCCGGCTGCACAATCGTCTGCGGCCCTGCATAGGATGGGCAAATGCAAAAAAGGAGGCGCAGACCATGCGATACCGGCCCGGAGCACACCGTTCCTTCCGCCCACGGCACCGGCACTGGCTGCGCGTGCTGATGCTGGCCGTGCTGGTGCTGGCGGTGCTGTTTCTGTTGTACGGCTGCGCCGTGCAGCGGCTGATCTATTCTTCCCGCGGGACAATGATCTTTCTGCCGGAACGGCCGCTGCTCTGAACAGCAAAAGAGGGACGACTGCCGTCGTCCCTCTGGGGTGGGTCACATCAGTAATTGATCTTCTTCAGCTCAAAGTAGCTCTGGGGGTGTGCGCACACCGGGCACTTGAGCGGAGCCGACTTGCCGATGAAGGTGTAGCCGCAGTTCCGGCACTGCCACAGCTGCTGCTCTTCGCGGGCGAACACCTTCTGGTTCTTCAGGTTCTCGGCCAGGGCGCGGTAGCGCTCCTCGTGCTCCTTCTCGATCTGTGCCACCATGGTGAACAGGGCTGCGATCTGGTTGAAGCCCTCTTCCTTGGCCTCCTTGGCCATGCGGGGGTACATCTCGGTCCACTCGTCGTGCTCGCCGCCGGCGGCCATGTCCAGGCAGGTGAGCGTATCGGGGATGGCACCGCCGCACAGCAGCTTGAACCAGATCTTGGCATGCTCCTTCTCGTTGCCGGCGGTCTCCTCAAAGATGGCAGCCAGCTGCTCATAGCCTTCCTTCTTGGCCATGCTGGCAAAGTAGGTGTACTTGTTGCGTGCCTGGCTCTCGCCTGCAAAGGCTTCCCACAGGTTTTTCTCGGTCTTGGTACCCTTGAGTTCCATACTCTCTTCTCCTTTTGTTATTCGGTGTCTGTATCGGCAGCCCCACTGCGGGGCTTCAGGTCCTTGTCTCTGAACAGAGTATACCACAAACGGTGAAGAAAATCAAGAATCATTCCTATTTATTTTGAGAATTATTTTCAGTTATGCTGTTTCAGGGCGCACACGGCGATGCTCAGGGCGCTCCATGCCGCCTGATACATCAGCACATAGGTCACCGGCAGCTGCCAGATGCTGCGGGCGCTGGTGAGCAGCACCGCAATGGCCACCGAGAACAGCACCGACACCATCTGCACCGTGGTGGCCGTGGTCTCGGCGTTCTGGGCCTTGTCGGCTGCGCGCAGGCCGCCGGTCAGGCTGGCAAAGCCTTTCTGATGGTACATGCAGCAGGGCGCATCCTCGGCCGGGGCGGCCTCGAGGGCGGCGCACTGCTCCTGATCCAGCAGGGTGACCATGCCCTCCGGCAGGCGGTAGGCCTCGGTGATGTGCTTTGCGGTCAGGCTGGGGTCCAGACTGGTGACCAGCAGACGGATGTTCTCCTGCTGCAGGGCGGCAAGGCTGCGGGCGATGTTGCGGCCGCCTACATAGCGGATCACGAACATGGCATGCACGTTGCCGGACACCGCCAGATACAGGATCTGCAGCTCCCCGTTTTTGGAGTGCTGGTTCTCGTAGTCCTCATCCGGCAGGGCCACGCCCTCCTGCTCCAGGAAACGGCGGGTGCCGATCTGGATGTGGTTGTTGTCGCACCAGGCGGCAAAGCCCAGCCCGCGGTGGATCTCCAGATCCTTGACCGGGAACAGGATGTCGGTGCGGTCCTCAATGATCTGACGGAACAGCCCCTGCAGAGTACCGCCGCTCTGGTTGAGCACGCTGGCCGCGTACAGGATGGCGCGGTCGATGCGGCCGCCCTTGAAGATGCGGATATCCTCCAGCACCACGCTGTCGGCGGCAAACAGGTCCTCGGCATCCACCTGAAGGGTGTCGATGCCGCCCAGTTCCTGAATGGCCGCCCAGCCGGGCACCACGGCCCCCACGGCACCGGCGGCACGCTGCAGGCGCAGCGCGGCCATGCCGGCGATGAGGGTGGAGGACAGGGGTGCGCCCATGCACAGCACCGCCGTCAGGGCGGCGGCGGCCAGCTTCACGTCACGGCCTACCACCAGACACAGCAGGGCGCTGAGCAGGGCCACGCCCAGCAGGATGTACCCGTTCTTCTGTGCACGGCGTTCCCCGGCGCGCTCGTCCAGGCTCTGTGCCACAAAGCCTTCGTCCGCCGTCCGGGGGCGGCTCAGCAGCACCCAGGGGTCCTTCTGTTCCAGATCCCGTGCCAGTGCCCGGATCAGGTCCTTGTCCCGGGTGCGATACGCACCCTGCAGGTCGGTGGCTTCGCCCAGCAGTTCATAGCCGCCGCGCACGGCAGACAGCATCACCCGGCTGCCCAGCAGCGCCAGGAACAGCCCCAGGGCTGCAACGCCGGTGAGGATGGACAGGCCCTCGGTGGTGCGGTAGGAGTTGGCCGTGAGCAGGGCCGTGACGGCCTGCAGCAGCGCCGCCACAGCGGCCAGTGCGGGCATCGTCTCTGCCGAGGGGCGGCCCCGCAGGCCGTTCAGGCCGTCGCACAGGACCGGGAAGCTCACCACCAGGCTGGCGGCATACAGCAGCAGATTGGCGGCGTAGAAGGCCGCCGGGGCGGCATCCGGGTCCAGTGCGGCCAGCGGCGGCAGCAGCCGATCGGCCACCAGGCCCACATGCAGCAGCACCACGGCCAGGATCCCGGCCAGTACACAGCGCAGGGTAAGCTCTGCACTCATGCGGCGCAGCTTCTCGCCCACGTTCTCGGGGGCTTCGTCTTCCGCCGGCAGGGCGTCCTCCGCCTCGGTTTTCAGCTCCGTCTCTCCGGCACGTTCCGCTTCGGCAGTGTCTGCGGCGGGCGCAGCCACCGGCGTTTCGGTCGGTTCCGTCTCCGGAGCGTCCAGCGGTTCCAGCGGCAGGCTCATGGTGTCTTCGTCCGGTTTGGTTTCCGGCTCTGCCTCGGGGGCTTTCACCGGCGCGGCGGGAGATGTTTTCTCCGGGGCTGCCGGTTCTTCCGGGACTTCCGGCTTTTTCTCGTCATCGGCGTCGCCGAACATCCGGAACACCGATTTCTTTTCCGGCAGCGGCTTGTCGGCTGCAAACACCATGGTGGGCCGGGGTGGCTCCGGAGCCTTTTCCGGGGTCTCCGACTCTTCCGGGTCATCCAGCGGCACATCCACGCTGCGGATGGGCTCCAGCGTTTCCTCCACCGGCTTCGGTTTTGCAGCCATGCCGTTCAGCATGTCCTTGAGCTGCTGCATCTCCTGCTGCTCCTGCTGTTCCTGCGGCAGCAGCACGTCCGGGGCGTTCTTGGGGTTCTGTGCAGCCTTCTTCCGGGGCTTTTCCGGCTGCGGAGCTGGGGCGGCCGGAGCCTTGGGCGGCTCCGGCTTGTTCTCCGGGGCGGGCTGCGGGGCCGGTCTGTCCGGCACGGCAGGTTTTTCCGGGGCAGCAGGCACTTCGGCTTTGGGCTGGGGGAAATCCGTGCCCGGGTCTGCGGTGCGCAGGGTCAGGTCCAGATCAAGCGGTTCCTCCCCGTCGGGCTTTGCCAGAGCATCTGCGCCCAGCAGCACCTCACCGGTAGGCAGTTCCAGGTCCGTCCCGGCCTGCGGAGCCTGCTTCGGTTTTGCATGGCCGAACAGCCGCCCGAACAGCCCCTTGTGCTCTTCCGCCGCTTCTTCCTCCCGGCGCACCATCTCGGCCGGGATATCCGCCACGGTGGTGGTGAAGAAATCGCGGAATTTCTCATCGCTTGCGGCGGCACTTTTGTGTTGATTTTTTTCCTTAGGCATCCTTGTTCCTCCCGTTCTTCAGATTGGGGTTACGGATCACGCCTGTCACGCATTCTGTGCTGCGCGCTGCGACTGGATCTCGTACAGGATAATGCCGGCCGCCACCGAGACGTTGTAGCTGTCCACACCGGTGCCCTGTGCGGCCATGTCCAGCCGCACCACACCGTCGCACAACTTCTTGACCAGCTGCGACACGCCGCTGCCCTCGCTGCCCAGCACCAGCGCGATGGGGCCGGTGAGGTTGTTCTTGCGCAGGGGCACGCCGTCCATGTCGGCACAGTACACGAATACGCCCTGCTCCTTGAGGCGGCGGATCGTCTCGCCGATGTTGGCCACGCGGGCCACCGGCAGCCGCTCAGCGGCACCTGCGCTGGACTTGATGACCGTGGGAGTGACCGATGCGCCGCCCCGCTTGGGGATCACGATGCCGTGGGCACCGCACAGCAGAGCGCTGCGCATCACGGCACCCAGGTTGTGGGGGTCCTCAATGCCATCGCTCAGCACCAGGAACGGCGGCTCGCCCTTGGCTTTAGCCGCCGCCAGCAGGTCCTCCACGGTGGCATACGCGATCTCGCTGGCAAAGGCGGCCACACCCTGATGGCTCTCGGTGCCGGTCATCAGGCGCAGCTTGTTGGGGTTCACCCGCTTGACGGCTGCCCCGGCCTCCTTGGCCAGTGCGGTATAGTAGGCCGCCACGGCGGGGGCCATGCTCTCCGAAATGAGCACCGTATCCACGCCGGAACCGCTCTTCAGCAGCTCGGTCACCGGATTCTTGCCGTAGACCAGGCTCTCATTCCGGGTCTGCTCTTCCGGTGCACGGCGCGGGCGGCGGGGCTGATTTTTTTCTTCCATTCTATGTTCTCCTTCCGTTTCTATCGGAACGATGCAGCGCATGTTCCCCAGGGCGCGCCGCACCGCTTGCGCAGGCAGCCAGCCCGACGATTTTATCAGATGATAATCCAAGGTAAAGTATAGCATAAGCCGACCGGGTTTGCCAGCAAATTGCCGCTTTTTTGTCGGCCCGACCGGATTTTTTCACAGCTTGCCTGCGCCCCGGCCCGGTTTTGCAGAATTGTCCTTTGCTGCTGCGCCTTCTGCCCCTGCCGGGACCTGCCGTTTTGCCGGTCCGAAAAGTTTTCCACAAAAGAGGGCTATACATTCCGTAGAAGGCCCCGATTTTTTCCACATGTTGAAAACCCGGTGGAGAAAGTTCAAAAGTCCTGCTGCAAAGCCTGTTTTCCCTGTGGAATTTAACATTCTCCACTGAGTTTTCCACAATCTGGTTCGACATTCCCCCGCAGGGTGCGTACAATTTGTAATTTTCAAGTCGGAAATATGACAATTTTTTGATGTGGAACCACGCACCTTTTGCAATTTTCTCCAATATCAAATTGACGAATGTGGATTTGTGTTGAAAATCCCACAGTTTCTCCCATCCCGGGGACATTCTGCAAAAGTGGTGCAGGACCTTCAAAATTGTTGCAGATTCCCGCATTTCGGACCTTTTCCGCCCGCAAATGCCGCATTCCGCCCGGCGTTTGAAGAGAAAAACCGCCTGTTTGGATTGATTTTAAGAAGGGTTTGGGGTATACTAGTTTTGTAGGTTTGTTAAGCCGTGCACAATACGGCGCGGCATGACCGAAAACCCCGATCATATTTGGAGGTAATGAATAATGTTGGTAAATGCAACCGAGATGCTGCTCAAAGCACGCGATGGCCACTACGGTGTGCCTCAGTTCAACATCAATAACCTGGAGTGGACCAAGGCAGTCCTGACCGCCTGCGAGGAAATGAAGAGCCCCGTCATTCTGGGCGTTTCCGAGGGTGC
>ENA-UERX01001903-UERX01001903.1-human-gut-metagenome-genome-assembly--contig:-NODE-1903-length-11391-cov-3.814654_pt1 | contig 11391 bp, 7 predicted proteins | sample MGYA00242992_ERZ507993 | MGnify/ENA primary metagenome ERZ507993 (study PRJEB26167, sample SAMN06115487) | human gut metagenome | host: Homo sapiens | place: China:Chongqing | collected 2015-04-10... | reverse complement strand
TTACAGGGGCGCTGTCTATGCACAGCGCCCCTTTTCTATGCCAAGGAGGCATGTGCAGTGATCGATTCGGAACAGCTTAAGCAAAATGTGGTCAAGGCCGTGGAGAAGATTCGCGCCACCAATCCCATGGCGGGCTCCATCACCAACACGGTGACGATTGACTTTGTCGCCAACGCGCAGCTCGCCGTGGGCGGATCGGCCGCCATGGTCTATCTGCCCGACGAGGGCGAGGCGCTCGTTGCCGGCGGCGGCGCCATCTATCTGAACATGGGCACACTCTTCCCCATCTACGAGCAGACGATTCCCCGCGCGGCCAAGGCGGCACACGACGCCGGCAAGCCCTGGGTGCTCGATCCGGTGGGCCTGGGCATCGGCAGCCTGCGCACCCAACTGGTAAACGAACTCAAGCAGTACAAACCCGCCATCGTGCGCGGCAATGCCTCCGAGATTATCGCGCTCGCCGGCCTGTGGGGCCTTGAGGGCGAAGCGGCCGATCTGAGTCGCGTGCGCGGTGTCGATACCACCGACACGGTAGACGCCGCCCGCGGCGCCGCCGTGGTGCTCGCCCGCTACACCGGCGGCGCCGTTGTGGTCTCGGGCGAAGTCGACCTGATTACCGACGGCACGACCGTGGCCAAGTCCCACGGCGGCAGCCCGCTCATGTCCAAAATCACCGGCTGCGGTTGCTCGCAGGGCGGTGTGCTGGCTGTGTACGCCTGCGCTGCCGATCCGTTTACGGCAGCCATCTGTGGCACCGCCGTCTACAACGTTGCCGGCACGCGTGCCGCCGCCGTTGCCGAAGCCCCGGCAAGCTTTAAGGTCGCCTTTATCGACGAGCTCTATCGCGCAACCGCCCAGGACATCGCCGATAACCAACTCGAGCTCGAGGAGGCATAAGCCATGTCCGAGCCCGCAACCGATGCCGGCATGAACACACTCGTCGCCGTGGCCATCGCCCCGTGCGGCACCGGCGACGAGCTGTCCGCCGAGGTCGCCGAGGTCGTACGCGTCATTCGCGAGAGCGGCCTTCCCAACCGCACCACCTCGATGTTCACCGAGATCGAGGGCGACTGGGACGAAGTCATGCAGGTCGTGCGCGACGCAACCTTTGTGTTGGCGAGCAAGGGCATCCGCACCGAAGTCGTGCTCAAGGCCGATATTCGACCCGGATTTACCGACACCATGACTGGCAAGCTCGAGCGCATGGAAGCGCAGATCAAAAAGCAGGAGGAAGCACAGTGAGCATCCGCGACAACCTTGATATCTCGGCCTATCTGGTACTCGGCCCCGAAAACACCCTCGGACGCCCCGTGGGCGATGTGGTGGCCCAGGCGCTCGACGCCGGCTTTACCTGCATTCAGGTGCGTTCCAAGGTGGCAAGCGCCCGCGAGATCATCGCACTGACGGGCGATACCGCGCAGGCCATCGCTCAGGCCGGCAAAACCGGGCAGGTCGCGCTGCTGATCGACGACCGCCTTGACTGCGTACTTGCCGCACGCGAGCAGGGTATTGCCGTCGACGGCGTGCATGTTGGCCAGAGCGATATTCCCGTCGAGGTCTGCCGCAAGCTGCTGGGCCCCGATGCCATCGTGGGTCTTTCGGCCCGCTGCGAGGAGATGCTCGAGTACGTCAAGACCGCCGACATGAGCCTGGTCGATTACCTGGGCGTAGGCCCGCTCCACGAGACCGAAACCAAGCGCGACTGCGGACGTGCGGCCGACGGCTCCATCATCACCAAGAGCTTTGAGGACCTGGCCGCCCTCCATGCGGCAAGCCCCGTCCCCATTGTGGTGGGCGGCGGCGTCAAGACGGCCGATCTGCCGCAACTCAAGTCCACCGGCGTCGACGGCTTCTTTGTGGTGAGCGCCGTCTGCAGCGCCGACGACCCCTACGCCGCCGCCAAGGAGCTCGTCGACACCTGGCAGCAGGCATAGGCATAGGCTGAGCACCCGCTCCGCAGCCTCATATCTTCAGCAATGGAAAGCGCATCCCAGTTTGGACCTCCATTCTGGGATGCGCTTTCCATATAGAGGCTCAACGGGAAACCGCATCCCAGTCTGAACGCATATTCCGGGACGTACTTTCCGAAACCCCACCGTTTGGGAAACTGTAACCCGTTCTGAGCGCTCATTCTGGGACGCGCTTTCCGCCGAGTCCACGGCAGCTTGCCCTACCCCGCCAGATACGATTCCAACGCCGGCAAGGTCGCCTCCGCATCGCGACGGCCGATCTGGTAGATGCGCTCGAGTTCATCGGGCTCGCGGCACAGCGACGGCACCTTCACCGATTCGCTCGGCCGCACCACAAAGATCTCGCCAGCGGCCTCGCGACGCGCCAGGTCGTCGAGCGTGGCGTTATATACCTCGTGCCGGTGCTCAAGCGCCGCAACAAACTCCGGATAGTGACGATACACGCGACGCAGCATAGGCATCACGCTATTGGGCTGCTTTACAAAGCCCGCCGGCTGCGTCAGCACCACCACGTTGCGGTCATAGCCCTGCGCAAACAGCCATGCGCTGGGAATGGAATCGGCAACGCCGCCATCCAGGTACTTGTGCCCCTCAATGGCAACGGGTCGTGTTGCCACGGGAATCGCCGACGACGCCCGGATCCACTCGATATCATGCTCATCACCGTAAGGCAGGTCATGGTAGACGGCCTGCCCCGTCTTAAGATCGGTACATACGCACGTAAACCGCATGGGGCAGGCGCGATATGCCTCCAGATCGATGGGATCGCGCTCGATGGGCACCTCGTGATAGGCAAAATCGGCATTGAACATATCGCCGGTTCGCAGCCAGCTGGTCACGCTCGCATAGCGTTTGTCGGCGCAATAGGCCTTGTTATAGCGAATGGCGCGGCCGATCTGGCGCGATTTAAAGTTGTAGCCAAATGCCGCGCCCGCCGAGACGCCCACCATATGGTCGCAGGTCAAACCGTGCTCCATCCAAACGTCGAGCACGCCCGCCGTATACATACCGCGGTAGCCGCCTCCCTCGAGCGCCAGCCCCACCGTGCGCGTCATATTTGACTGTGCCATGCGACCATCTCCGTTCCTGCGTTTTAAAACGGAACAAGTATACCCATCAACAAATATCGTCTCAGTCGCATTTTCATCGAACATCGTCGCGTTACCGTTTGGCGAATAATGGCCGCCCGCAACATGGGCACCCCTACATAATTCCATACACTTGTTTATACTACTCAGTAGTTATCAGCCGAGAGCACGAACCGACAAATAAACCCAACGACGCAGCAAGGCGGGGGCTTGGAAACACGCAAGGCGTTGAGCAGCAACGCATGTGCACAACGAGCTCGCCCGACGCAATCCGCCCCGACCTCAGAAAGCCGCTTACAGTATGGATAACGCCAGCAATAATACCGAAACGCTCGAAAAGACCATCCGTGACCTTCTGGAGCGTCAGGACGATCTGATCAGGACCGCCTTTACCGACGAGCTCACCGGACTTGGCAACCGCGGCGGCTTTACCCGTTCCTTAGAGGAACTCTGGGAGCAGGAACTGCCCGTGACCATGGCGTTTATCGACATCGATAACCTTAAGCACTGCAACGACGTCTTTGACCATGACGAGGGCAACCGCTATATCTTGCAGGTGAGCCTCTATCTCAAACTGTATATGAAGGTGGACGAGGCGGCATTTCGTCTGGGGGGCGACGAGTTCGCCATCCTATCTACGATTGCGACCGAGGACGACCTTGCCGAACGTCTGGAACACTGCCGAACGGTACTGCTCGAAAACAACGCTTCCAAGATGCCTCACTCGTTTAGCTACGGAGTGGCACACGCCGACCCCGCCCTGGGCGAAGCCCCCAATCGCTTGACGAACGATGCCGATCATCGCATGTACGACTACAAGCTACGTCATGCCGTGCACCTTGATCGACGCAATATCGCACAAGCCCACACCGACGACTTCGAAATAAGCGATCGCATTTTCGACGCCCTTTCGATGCTCAACGAAGGCCGATATTTCTTTATCGAGAACTTGGACAAACATCGAACCCTTTGGTCACAAGGCGCCTTGCGCGATCTTGGTCTTCCTTCGGAGCATATAGACAACTGCCACGATTACTGGAAAACGCGTGTCCATCCCGATGACCTTGAGGCCTATACCAACGACATCGACCAAATCTATGACGGCTCCAAACATCGTCACGTCATGCAGTACCGCGTGCGCAATGCCGCCGGCGATTACATCCTCGGCCGTGCTCGCGGGTTTCGTATCGACGGCGACGGAAATGTCCCCTCGCTCTATGTCGGCGAGCTCGTCAACCACTCGCTTGCCGAGACCGTCGACGCCGCCACGGGTCTCGGAACACAGCGCACGCTGATCAACGCTATCGATGCCTGCCGTCGCGACCGTTGCGAGACGGGGCTTATAGCAGTGCGCGTTCGCGGCACGGCAAAGCTCAACGAGCTCTACGGGGCCGAGGCCGTCGACAACATGCTCGCCGAATACGCAGGCCGCATGCTGTCGATTACTCGCGGCAGGAGTCGCGTCTTCCGTTCACGCAACGCCCAGTTCGTCGTGCTTAGCAACAATTTGGATCACGAAGCATTCGAGCAACTGATCCAACATCTCAAAGAGGCCGTTTTCGCTCCCGTTCGAATCGCGGGCGACACTATTACCCCCGTCTGTCTTGTCGTTCCGGCCTTTTACGAGCACCTGACCAATCAAACGGCCGCCGTTTTAGGCGAACTCGACCGTCGCATTCGCACGGCCGGCGGGCTTGTTCCCAACGACAGCCTCCCCATACCCGAGGTGGAGCGCAAAAGCGCCATCGCCGAACGCATCGATCCGCTCACGGGTCTCTATCGACCCAGCGAGTTTATGCGCCGCGCCAACGAATTTCTCGAGACAAGGCGCAACGGCGCCTGGTGTATCGCCACCGTCGATATGGGGCACATGCGACTGTTCAACGAATGGCACGGACAGGCCGAGGGCGACCGCGTACTCGCCGATGTGGGCACGGTTCTCAAGGACATCGAGAATGCCGCCATGGGCGTCGCAGGGTACTGGGGCCAAGACGATTTTTGCGTACTCATCCCCTTTGAACACGACACCGTCCATCAGATCTATAGCCGCATTCGCCAGGCCGTGGCCAAGCATGATGACGGCGTGGGCTTCTGGCCGTCCATGGGCGTCTACCCCATCGACTCCAACGAGGAAATCACCATCGATGCGCAGGCCAAGGCCATGTTTACCAATCGGCGCGCAAAAAACGACTTTAAGGAGCGCATTGCCATTTTCCGCCCCGAGGAATACGAACACGAAATCGCGTTCCACCGCACGCTGACCGAATTCCAGTATGCGCTCTCAAACGGCCGCATTACCTACTACTTGCAGCCCCAGGTCGACATGGAAACCGGCGAGATCGTTGGCGCCGAGGCGCTCACACGCTGGATTGACAAGGATGGCTCCCTCATTTCACCTACCACCTTTATCCCCGCTCTCGAGGAAAGCGGTTTTGTGGTGACGCTCGACAAATATGTTTGGCAGGGCGTCGCCTCGTGGCTGCGTGAGTGCATCGATCGAGGGCTGCGCGTAGTTCCGATCTCGCTCAATGTGTCGCGCGTGGATATCCTTGCCTGCGACGTCGCCGAGCATATGGGGGCGCTTGCCGCCCAATACAACCTACCGCCCGAGCTCATGCGCATTGAGATCACCGAGACGGCTTATACGGGAGAGTCCGAGGCCGTGGATAAGCTGACGGCCGACCTACACACTCGCGGTTTCTCGACCTACATGGACGATTTTGGCACCGGCCAGTCTACGCTCGCGATGCTCAAGAACGTCAACGTCGACGTCATCAAGCTTGATCGCACGTTTGTGCCCACCGACCGCGATCAAAGCCGTAGCGCGCAAATCGTTTCATCAATGCTCGAGATGGCGCAATCGCTCCATCTGCCCGTTGTAATCGAAGGCGTCGAGACAAACGAGCAGGCGAACATGCTGCTCCAAATGGGTGCCCACTACGCTCAGGGCTTCCTCTACTACCGCCCCATGCAGGCAAAGGATTTTGAGGCATTGCTCGATGGCGGTAACAAAAACTGATACGCTCGCGCGCAAAACGATACCGCCGAAGGGGCGCTTGTCCCCATTGGCTAACTTATGCCCCCAATCCAAACCGAATTGGGGATATGATGCAAACCACTGTTGTGCCCAAGGAGGTTATCCATCATGAACGAGTCGTATCGCCTGGGCGAGCAATCGATCATTGCTTATCTTCAGCGACTTGCGAACGGGGTCTCGACCGCCGAGCTCGATGTTGCCGCGCTGCCCACGGAGCTGTGCGCCATCGGCGAGCAGCTACAGAAGACATTTGCCATCCTGCAGCAAGAACGCGAGCTGCTTGAGCGCGGCGCCTATATCGATTCGCTCACCAATCTTGGCAACCGTGCTGGACTCCACCGTTATGCCGAGCTGCTTTGGCACAAAGGCACCCCCTTCACCTGCGCCTATATCGATATCGATCGCCTTAAGCATTGCAACGATACGTTTGGCCACACCGAGGGCAATCGCTACATCCTGAGCATCTGCCGTGCACTCACCGAGACAATGGAACCCAATGACCTGCTGTTCCGTATCGGTGGAGACGAATTTGTACTCGTATCCCCCACGACAGATGAAGCCGAACTCGAGCAGCGCCTGGAGCGGACGCGCACCAACCTTATCGAGGCAACATCGGGCGGCAAAGCGCCCATGATCGCTAGCTTTAGCTTTGGCTGCTCGCGCGTCGACCCACTCGCTGGCGATACGCGTCGCCAGATGACCATGGACGCCGACCGCAAAATGTATCGCTACAAGCTCATGCACCGTGTGCAGCAGCCGAAGGAAAACGACGCATCCATGCGCCCAATCGCCGATCAGCCTCCCTGCAACGACCGGGTGTTCCAAGCGATCTCCATGAGCTCCGAGACGCGCTATCCGTTTATCCTTAACCTCGATACCGGCGAATCGCAATGGTCGATTAATGCCGTGCGCGATTTTGACCTGCCCTCCCAGCATCCCTATAACTCGCTCGATATGTGGCTCGCCCGCGTTCACCCCGAGGACCGCGACAACGTGCGCAGCGAGCTCGATATGGTGGTAAACGGCGCGTGGCACTTCCATTACATGCAGTATCGCGTCATGAATACCGCTGGTAAATATGCGCTGTGCGAGTGTACGGGCTACCGCTTGGATAGCACCGAAACCGAGCCCAACATGTATGTGGGCATTATCATCAACCGAAGCTTGGCGGATACGACCGATTCCGTGACCGGCCTGGGCGATATCCACGCCCTGGTCAACGCCATTGGCGAAATGCGTCGCGTGGCGCGCAAGGCAGGCCTGGTCGCCATCAAAATCGACGACATCGCCAAGGTCAATGCCCGCTTTGGCTTTGATGCGGGCGACCGCGTTTTGGCAGAAAGTGCCGCCTGCCTCATGGACTGTTCGCGCGGCAAGGGCCGTCTGTTCCGCTCGACCGGACCGATGTTCGTGGCGCTTTTCGATGACCTTGATCCCGAAGAGACCGACACGATCGCAGAAGAAATCGAGCGGCTCTTGGGGTCGCCCGTACTCTTTGGCTCATTTGAATATCAGCCGCCCATTCGTGTGGCCACACTTCATCTGGACGCCGTCGACCGACAGCCCGTTTCCATTTTGAACGAGCTCAAAGCGCTACTTGAAGAGGCACCACAAGTACCGGGCACCAAGCTGGACTAGCGTTATGGGGCGCATGATGGTTAATTTCCGATCTCAACCGAACACATTGGGCAAATAGGTCGTACCCGCAGTTAGCCGAACGTCCCCGCAGTCCCTCCCGGGGCCCGGGGGCACCGTTTCGATACTCTTGGTTTACTTTGCCTGATGCAAATAAGTGCTCAACAAGATAGAACCTATCCCTCGCCACGGATATGCCCTCGAGTAAATCTGTTAAGCCAAGCCTATCAAATTCTATTGACAATTGGCTGCATTGGTCCATTTTGTCGTCCAGCCACTTCCGCTGGCTACCGCCTCATAAACACAAACCTAACGAGCCGCACGAACGACAAAGAGGCCAAGCTGAACAGAAGTAGAACCAAAACTTCAAAAACGCTGGTATTCCAATCGCGTACCCAGTCCTCTACCGCCCACAAGAAAAACAGCAGCCCCATCCATAACGTCACAGAAGAAATCAGCTTTGCGTAAGGGCGTATATCAATCTCGCTCTCCCTTTTTGTGACATCATATCCAGCAATTGAGCAGAGCCATCTTCCTCTTCGGTATTGGATTGAAAGGACAATCAAGGCAATCGAAGTCATCAAGCAAACAGCATCCTCTGTTTCCATAGAGTTTCCTTTGCTTTCCATCCTAGTTACGCATTCACAATCGAATCAAACCAAGTATGAATTACTCGATAGCAACCGCCTTAGTATAAACCATAGCCGCCGCAGCAGCCCGCCTTCCAAGGCCTCAAAGCTCGCCATCGAGGGCGACCCGCCCAGACCCCTTACAATCTGCTCGCACGAGGCCCCGCACTCCAACATCCTCTGGACCGTATCCCGCTCGTACCTGGTGAGCGTGCCTGCCGTGGGCCCTCGGGGCCGGCATCGTGCCCCACGCCATCTACCCTCTCGTGGGATAATCCTCCGCAGAAGTCACCGACAGCAGAGGGAGTTTGTGATGAAGGTTCTTTTGGTCAATGGCAGCCCCAAGGCAAACGGCAACACCGCCCGCGCACTCACCGAGGTCGCAGAGCAACTTAATGCAGAAGGCATTGATACCGAGGTGTTTCAGCTGGGCGCCAAGCCCATTCGCGATTGCATCGGTTGCGGCCAGTGTGGCAAGCTTGGCGGTCGCTGCACCTTTGACGACGACGTGGTCAACGAGCTGATCGCTGCCGCCGAACAGGCCGACGGCTTTGTCTTTGGCTCGCCTGTCTACTACGCGCACCCCAGCGGCCGCATTCTCTCGGCACTCGATCGCGCATTCTATGCCGGTAGCAAAGCTTTTGCACACAAGCCGGGCGCTGCCGTCGCCGTCGCCCGTCGCGGCGGTACGTCGACAACGTTCGATGTACTCAACAAGTACTTCACCATCAACCAGATGCCCGTGGTCGCCTCCACCTACTGGAACAACGTCTTTGGCGCTGCGCCGGGCGAGGCCGATGGAGATGCCGAGGGTCTGGCCACCATGCGAAACATCGGCAAAAACATGGCCTGGCTCCTTCGTTGCATCGAAGCAGGAAAGGCCGCTGGCATCGAAGCCCCCGAAGCCGATCGCGAGCGCACCAACTTCATTCGTTAGAACGGCGGAACATACTATGAACGTGCAAATCTTCGGGACTAAGAAGTCGTTCGATACCAAGAAGGCGCAGCGTTATTTTAAGGAGCGCCGCATTAAGGTGCAGTTTATTGACCTGAAGGAAAAGGAGATGAGCAAGGGCGAGCTCACGAGCGTGATGCAGGCGGTCGGCGGCATCGACAAGCTGCTCAATCCCAAGGCCAAGGACGAGGAGACGCTCGCGCTCATCCAGCACCTCACCCCTAGCCAGCGCTTCGACAAGTTGCTCGAGAACCAGCAGGTTCTAGCCGAGCCCATCGTGCGCAACGGCAAAAAGGCCACCGTCGGTTATTGCCCCGATGTATGGGGAGCCTGGGAGTAGCCTGTGTTATTTGCCGGCGCGTGGGTATAAGAGCAGGCGTTTGGCATAAGATTCAACTGTAAGCCACGTCTAACAAAGGAGGGCACATGCCCAACAAACCCGTGAAGATCATCATGCTTACCGGATACCTCGGTGCCGGCAAGACCACACTGCTCAACCACATCCTCGCTAACGACGGCGGCATCCGCGCCGCCGTGATCGTCAACGATATCGGCGAGATCAACGTCGACGCCAGCCTCATCGCCGACGGCGGCCTTTCCGAGACCGACGACCTCATCCCGCTCACCAACGGCTGCATCTGCTGCACGCTTTCGGACGACCTGGCCAACCAGCTGCAGGGCATCGCCGATTCGGGCAAGTTCGACTACATCATCATCGAGGCCTCGGGCATTTGCGAGCCTATCCCCATCGCCTACACCATCTCGAGCTTCTGCGACGAGGCCAAGGTGGGCGGCGAGCCCAAGCTTGCGCTCGACAACATCGTGGCCGTGGTCGACTGCGCCCGCATGTACGACGAGTTCAACGGCGGTCGCGACCTGCTGGCCGAGGACATTGACGAGGACGACATCGAGAGCCTGCTCATCCAGCAGATCGAGTTTTGCTCCACGCTGATCCTCAACAAGACCGATACCGTCACGCCTGAGCAGATTGCCGAGCTCAAGGCCATCGTGCGTAGCCTGCAGAAGGACGCCGTGATTGTCGAGGCCCAAAACGGCGAGGTCCCCATGGAGGAGCTGCTCGACACCGGCCGCTTCGACTTTATGCGCGCCTACAACTCCGCCGCTTGGATCGAGGCCATGGAGCATCCCGAGGAGCACGACGACCCCGAGGTGCTCGAGTACGACATCGAGACCTTTGTGTACTCGCGCCGCAAGCCGTTTGACCTGCAAAAGTTCACCGATTTTGTTGAGCAGGAGTGGCCCGACGAAGTCATTCGCGTCAAGGGTCCGCTGTGGCAGACCGGCGATCCGGACATGTGCTACATGTTTGAGCAGGCCGGCCACCAGATGCGCCTGATGGAGAACGGTCTGTTCGTTGACTCCGCGCCCGAGGGCGAGAAGCAGAAGATCATCGACGAGAACCCCGAGATCATGCAGATTTGGGACGACGAGACGGGCGACCGCATGACGAGCCTGTGCATCATCGGCCGTCACATGGACAAGGATGCGCTCATCGCCTCCCTCGATGCCTGCCTGACCGACTGGCACCGCGCCTAGATTTATCCAAGCGGGCATTTTTCCGCCTACGTAACCGCCAAACCACCACGAAGGTGCCCTTCGTGGTGGTTTTTCGTTCTGAGCCAAGGAGATTCATGTTCAACATTGTGCTGTATGCGCCCGAGATTCCGGCCAATACGGGCAATATCGGCCGCACCTGCGTGGTTACCGGCGCCCGCCTGCATCTGGTGGAGCCGCTGGGGTTTTCGCTCGACGACAAGACGGTGCGTCGCGCCGGCCTGGGCTACTGGCAAAATTTGGACGTGACGACCTATGCCGGCTGGGAGGATTTCCTTGCGCGCAACGGCCTCTCCCCCGCCGACGAACGCCTGCATCTGCTGACCAAAAAGGCGCGCCGCACCTATGCGCAAAGTACCTACCGCGACGGTGACTTTTTGGTCTTTGGCAGCGAGAGCTCGGGGATTCCCGAGCCACTGCTTGCCGCGGCGCCCGAGCGCTGCGAGCGCATCCCCATGTTGCGCGATTGCGACTCGCTCGAAAACGCCGACGCCTGGGAGGC
>ENA-UERX01001901-UERX01001901.1-human-gut-metagenome-genome-assembly--contig:-NODE-1901-length-11396-cov-4.036222_pt1 | contig 11396 bp, 7 predicted proteins | sample MGYA00242992_ERZ507993 | MGnify/ENA primary metagenome ERZ507993 (study PRJEB26167, sample SAMN06115487) | human gut metagenome | host: Homo sapiens | place: China:Chongqing | collected 2015-04-10... | reverse complement strand
CCCACCCACGGTACACACGGCCCACCGCCGCGTCGGTGTCTAGCGAAAAATGGGACGAGCCCCAGATTGCCCATGCGCGCGCAAAAGCACGCCGCGGCAATCTGGGGCCCGTCCCCAAATACCTATAGATATGCAGGCCAGCGATGTGTTAACGATGTGCCAGCGGGTGCGCCGCCAGATAGACCTCGGTCAGTTGCGTACGATCGACATGCGTGTAGACCTGCGTGGTCGATATATCGGCATGTCCCAAGATCTCCTGTAGCACACGGAGGTCCGCACCGCCCGCAAGCATATGGGTGGCAAAGGAGTGACGCAGCGTATGGGGATGGAGTCCCACCAGCCCCACCTGGCGCCCGTAGCGCTCACAGATGGCATGGATGCCCTGGCGCGACAGACGGCGGCCGTTCTTATTTAAAAAGACCGCCGAGGTCTCGGTTCCGTGGGCATGGGCCGCCAAGCGAGAACGCCCCTTAGTTATATAGCGCGTCAGAGCTCGCGCCGCGCTTCCCACCAACGGGGACAGGCGTTCCTTTGAGCCCTTACCGCGAACGAGCACAAAGCCATCGTCGATATGGATATCGCCCACATCGAGCCCCACCAACTCACTCACACGCAAGCCGCATCCGTAGAGCACTTCCAAGATGGCATGGTCGCGCAAGCCCATCTCGCCCTCGGGGAAGTCTTGATCGAGCAGCGCCGAGACATCCTCCACCGATAGATACTCCGGCAAACGCTCAGCCTTTTTAGGCAGGCGCAACGCCGCCGTTGGATTTTGGGCCACAATCCCATCGCGCACCAAAAAGGCATGCAGGCCCTTCACGGCCGCAAGCGCACGCTCCACCGAGGCATCGGAATAGCCCCCATCGCGACGGTCGGCGACAAAGCCCTCCACGACCTGACGAGTCACCTCATCAAAAGACATGATGCCCGCCCGCTCCAGATACGCGCAGTACGTCGTCAGGTCACGACGATAGGCCGCAATCGTGTTGCGCGCCAAACCCCGCTCGACCGCGAGGTAATCGAGATACTCCCCCGCCGCCACGGCGAGCGACGAGGGAGTAGCTTCGGTATGTTCTTTGTTCGCCGGCACCCTTAGTCCGTAGCGAGGTTCATGGGCGTCACCTGCAGGCGATCGACACCCTCGTGCTGACCGATCGAGGCACGCACGAACTCTCGGAACAGCGGCTGCGGGTTGGTCGGACGGCTCTTGAACTCGGGGTGAGCCTGGGTTGCCACATACCAAGGATGCACGTCGCGCGGCAGCTCGACCATCTCGACCAGGCGCTCGTCGGGCGACAGACCCGAGATAACCAAACCGGCGTCCTCAAGCTGGTCGCGGAAGGCGTTGTTAAACTCAAAGCGGTGACGGTGACGCTCGTAGACGAGATCCTCGCCATATGCCTCGCGAGCGAGGGTATCGGCGGCGAGCTTGCACGGATAGGCGCCCAGACGCATGGTGCCGCCCTTCTCGGTCACGTCCTCCTGCGAGCTCATCAGATCGATGACGCTAAACGGGCCGTCCGGATCGAACTCGGAGGAGCTGGCGCCGGCAAGGCCGACGACGTTGCGGGCGAACTCGCACACGGCCACCTGCATACCCAGGCAAATGCCCAGATACGGAATCTTGTGCTCACGGGCAAACTCGGCCGCGAGGATCTTGCCCTCCAGGGCGCGCTTGCCAAAGCCGCCGGGGACCAGGATGCCCGAGGCGTCGCCCAGAACCTCGGAGACATTCTGCTCGTCGAGGCTCTCGCCGTCGACCAGCTGGACGTCCACATGGCGATCGTAGAAGACGCCCGCATGGTGCAGGGCCTCGATAACCGACAGGTACGCATCGGGCAGCTGCGTGTACTTACCCACGACGGCAATCTTAACCTTATCGGCGTGATGGTTGGCATGGTTCTGCTTACGCAGGAACTCATTCCACTCGCTCATGTCGCGCTCACGCGGGTCCAGGCCCAGGCGCTCGCAAATACGCAGGTCAAAGTCCTGCTCGGCAAGCAGCTGCGGCACGTCGTAGATGCTCGCGCAGTCCTCATTGGTAAAGACGCAATCGGTGTCGACGTCGCAGAAGCTTGCGATCTTTCCGCGGATAGCGTCATCGATATGGTGGTCGGAGCGCAGCACGATGATATCGGGCTGGATGCCAAAGCTGCGGAGCTCCTTGACGGAATGCTGCGTGGGCTTGGTCTTGACCTCGTGGGCGGCGGCAATATAGGGAACGAGCGACACGTGGATGTAGCAGACGTTCTCGGAGCCGGCCTCCTTGCGGTACTGACGGATGGCCTCGACAAACGGTTGGGACTCGATGTCGCCGATCGTGCCGCCCAGCTCGGTGATGACTACATCGGAGCCGGTCTGCTCCTCGATGCGGCGAAACTTGTCCTTAATGGCATTGGTGACGTGAGGAATCACCTGCACGGTACCGCCCAAAAAGTCGCCGCGACGCTCGCGGGCGATTAGGCTTTTGTAGATGGCACCGGTCGTAAAGTTGGAATCGCGGGTCAGGTTCTCATCAATAAAGCGCTCGTAATGACCCAGGTCCAGGTCGGACTCGTAACCATCCTCGGTTACAAAGACCTCACCATGCTGGAACGGGCTCATGGTACCGGGGTCGACGTTCAGATACGGGTCGGCCTTCTGCATCGTTACTTTGTAGCCACGCGACTTGAGCAGACGGCCCAGCGAGGCCGCGGTGATACCCTTGCCCAGGGACGAAACCACGCCACCGGTTACGAACACATGCTTGGTCATATTGAGTTACCTGCGCTTCCCGTAGAAGTTGTTTATCCACATCTTACGGGTCTTCATTGTAATACTCGCGCCGCGGACCGTCCGCAATTTTTCTCGCGTGCGATTGCATTTCTCAATCTTGAAACAAAACGCCGCCCGGTTTCCCAGGCGGCGTCGCTATGGCAAGGGTTACATGCTGCTATCGATCAGCAACCTCGTCCTCAAGCATTTCTTGAACGAGCATGCCGGTACGGACGCCCTCAAGATACCACTCGCCACGTTCGGTGAGGCAAATGCCATTTGCAAGCTGACCGCCGTCGTCGCTATAACGCGAGACGACATCAATCATGCCTTCGGAATCCAAGCGATCGATTGCCGCGCGGGCACGATACGGCGAAACCCCCACGCGCTCGGCAAGCGTTTTGCGCGAGAAACCATACGGCCCGCCATTGTCTTCGGTTTGCTGGTCGATCTCCATCAACACCAGCACCTCGACACGCTTCATATCGTTGACACTCGCACGACCCTTGCCCGCCATAGCAGCCTCCTCAAACCGAGCACGAGCATCTAACGCGCCGTGCGCGACCGACACACCTCACGATGGCAGGTAATATCCATCATGCGGCATCCCGCTAAGGATGAAACAGTTACGGTTATTGTATACCGCTCAAATTGTTTCTAGGCAGGTAAACAGCTATTTTTCGCCGAAATAGACGCTTTATTGATCAAAAAGCCGTACCGGGCGCTAACCCGATACGGCCAAAATGCAATGCAATTACCGCGGTGCTTCAAACTTAGCGATGGAAGAAACCGCGGCGCTCAAACTTGGGCTCGCAGCACACGTTGATACCCAGTTTGCGCAGTACCGTCTCGTCCGTCGGCGAGATAATCACGCTAAAGAAGGCATCGCAACCGCGCAGCTGCTCCAGGCCCGAAAGGACGCGAGCGGCCGTCTCACTCGTGGCCGAGGTGATCGACAGCGCCATAAGCGTCTCGTCGGTGTGGAGGCGCGGGTTTTTGCTGCCCAGGAAATGCGTCTTGAGCTTGCTGATGGGCTCGATCGCCTCATCGCTAATGACCTCGAGCTCAAGGTCGACGCCCGAGACATGCTTGAGGGCGTTCATAATGAGCGAACTTGCGGCGCCCAGGCGCGTGGAGGTCTTACCGGTCACCACGGAGCCATCGGGCATGACCATGGCACCCACGGGACCACCCGTCAGCTGCTCCCTGGTGAGGGCCGCCGAGCGCGCCGGTGAGTAGTTCTTATCGATGCCGGCTTTCTTCATAATAATCTTGAGACGGTCGACTTGCTCATCGCCCACGCCGGTACGGCGCACATTTTCGACCGCGGTAAAGTAGCGGCGGACGATCTCCATCTTGGAAGCGTCGCGGCAGGCATCGTCATCGGTGATGGCAAAGCCGACCATATTGACGCCCATGTCCGTAGGGCTCTGGTAGGGGCTCTTGCCCAGGATCTTTTCCATCAGGGCACGAACTACCGGGAAGGCCTCGACGTCGCGGTTGTAGTTGACCGTGGTCTTGTTGTAGGCCTCAAGGTGGAACGAATCGATGATATTGGCGTCGTCGAGGTCAGCCGTGGCGGCCTCGTAGGCAATATTGACCGGATGCGTCAGAGGAAGATTCCAGACCGGGAAGGTCTCGAATTTGGCATAGCCGGCGGCGGTACCGTGCTTATGCTCGTGATACAGCTGCGAGAGGCAAGTGGCGAGCTTGCCCGAGCCAGGACCGGGCGCCGTCACGACGACGAGCGGACGGGTGGTCTCGACAAACTCGTTCTTGCCATAGCCGTCGTCGGACACGATCAGGTCGACGTCGTGCGGATAGCCCTCGATGGGATAGTGGAGCTTGGCGGGAATGCCGAGCGCGTTCAGGCGGTTGCGGAACACATCGGCAGCGGGCTGGCCGGCGTACTGGGTGATGACCACGGCCGCGACAGCAAAGCCGTTGCCGCGGAACAGGTCAACCAGGCGCAGCACATCCTCGTCATAGGTAATGCCAAGGTCACCACGAGCCTTGTTCTTCTCGATGTGGTTCGCGTTAATGGCGATGATGACCTCGACGTCGTCGGCTATGCTCTTGAGCATGCGAAACTTGCTGTCCGGCTCAAAACCCGGCAGCACGCGGCTCGCGTGATAGTCGTCAAACAGCTTGCCGCCAAACTCCAAATACAGCTTGCCGCCAAACTGCGAGATGCGCTCCTTAATATGAGCGGCCTGCAGCTCGATATACTTCGCGTTGTCGAAACCCTGGCGCATATATGGCTCCCGTCCCGTTTCCATTTAATGTCTTAGGCGATTATAACGGAGCCTGCCCTCCCCGATGCCCAGGCCATCAACAGGCACCAACCAAACACGCCATCGATAAGTTGCGGTGAAATAGCTCCTGTTTAACCCCTCAAGACGGCCAAACGGGAACTATTCCACCGCAACTTCCCCTTTTGGCGCAAAGTAACCTGACCCCTTTGCACCAACAGCAGAAACGTCGCGGGCAGAGAACGGACAGCGAACAGGCACCAGAGCGAGCAAGCCGCCCCCTGCGCCAACAATGGCAGCGCCGCAGGTTGAGCATAAGTCAGCGAAAGCCCACCAGAGCGAGCAAGGTGACGTGAAAGAGGAGGGCATGGCGCAAAGCAATCTGACACCTTTACACCAACAAAGGCAGCGCCGCAGGATGAGCATAAGTCAGCGAGCGACGTCCAGAACGTACAAGTTGGCATGAAAAAGGCAAGGCATAGACCTTTTGGTCATGCCTTGCCTTTTGAATGATAAATTGTCGTTCTGGGCGGCGCGCAGCGTCAACTGGTTGCGCGGTTTGGTAAAACCGCGCAACACAAAAGCGCCCCCTCCCGCGCACGGAACGGGAGGGGGCCAAAGGTAGGAGTCTACCGGTGGGGTTACCCCACCGGCCAGACGATGACCAGGTGATCCGTTATAGGATCGTCATGGTTTCCGTGGGGTACCCAGGGGGTACTTAGATCATCACGCAAGCGATGGTCAGGATGATGGCGCAGACGACGGAGAGAGCGACGATGAGCTTAAGAGCAAACTTGAGCCAGGTCGTCCACTCGATCTTAGCCAGAGCGAGACCGCCCATGATGGCACCAGAGGTCGGGGTGAACAGATTCACGACGCCGATGGCGGCGGAGAAGATCATGACCATGACCTCGGGCGAGAAGCCGAGCTTAACAGCCAGCGGTCCCATGATGGGCATGGAGACAGTAGCCATACCGGAGGTCGAGGGGATCAGGAAGGACAGGCCAAAGTAGACCAGGAAGCTCATGGGAGCGAAGATCACGCCGGACAGGCCAGCCAGAGCATTGGCGGCAGCGTCGAGGACGTAGACGTCGAGGCCGGTGCTAGCCATGAGGACGGAGATACCACGGGCAAGAGCGATGACGAGGACAACGGACATCATGTCGGCAGCGCCGGTGATGAAGGTGTTGACGATCTGCTTCTCGGAGAGGCCACCGATGATACCGATCAGGACAGCCATGAGGAAGAACCAGGTGGAAGCCTCGTCGAAGTACCACTGGCCAATGGGCAGGCCGGTGATCAGGGCAGACCAGCCCTGAACGATGGCGTTACCGTCGGCGTCATAGACAGCGCCAGCATCGAAGAAGTTGGCGACGCCCTCGTTGAGGTCGGCCAGCGGGATGAAGCCGACGATCATGACGACGAAGGTGAAGGCAAAGGCGATCAGAACACCCTTCTGACGACCGGTGAGCTTGACCTCTTTGTGAACCTCGGAAGCAGCCTTGCCGTGAGCCTCTTCGGCGTCCTTGAGCTCCTGCATCGAAAGGATGGTGGAACCCTTGTCAGCCTTGACCTTCTTGGCATAGCTCATGACGAAGAGGATGGACATAACAGTGGTAACAATCCACAGGACGGCACCGAGGCCGATGATGATGGACTGGTTGACCTCAATGCCAACGCCGGTCAGAGCGTCGACGGCAGCACCGACGGCGAACGGGTTAACCGTGGAGCCGAGGCAGCCGCAGCCAGCGCCGAGCAGGACGGTGGCAGCGCCGACCATAGGGTCGAAGCCAGCAGCCATCATGGTGGCGGCGAGCAGGGCGTAGAAGGGAACGGTCTCCTCGCACATACCATAGGTGGTACCACCGAGGGAGAAGATGAACATTAGCACGGGAATGAGCATGATCTCATTGCCCTTAAGCTTCTGCACCAGAACGGCAATGCCGTTGTCCAGGGCGCCGGTCTCGGTCATCATGCCGAGGAAGCCACCGAGGATCATAACGAAGAGGCAGACGGGCAGAGCGTCAGCGAAGCCCTTGACCGGGGCGGTGCAGAAATCGCTCAGGCGGGCAGCGGTAACCGCGCCACCGGACGTACCGGAGACGATAACGGTAACAACCGCGACGATTGCCAGCAGAGCAAGAAGAATGGTGAACGATGAAGGCATACCGCGCTTTTTCTTAGCGGTCTCAGTCATAGTTCTCATCCCCCCTTCATAAATCATTTACTGATCTCGCCCGAAGCGGCTCTTCCGTGCCGTGCATGTCGCTCGGTGCGAGATTTTTACCAGACAAAAGCGCTCGGGGTGCGCAGGAATGCACCCCGAGCGAGATGCTAGATGCTCTTACTTGAGCGTGGCGTACATGACAGCCTTGATGGTGTGCATGCGGTTCTCGGCCTCGTCGAAGACCTTGGAAGCGGGGCTCTCGAAGACCTCGTCGGTGACCTCCTGCTCGGTGATGCCGAACTGCTCGCACTTCTCGGCGCCAATGGTGGTGTTGGTGTCGTGGAAGCTGGGCAGGCAGTGCAGGAAGATGGCACCCGGGTTGGCCATAGCCATGACCTCGGAGGTGACACGATACGGGGTGAGCTGAGCGATGCGCTCGGCCCAGACCTCGTCAGGCTCGCCCATGGAGACCCACACGTCGGTGTAGATAACGTCGGCACCGGTGACGCCGTCCTTGACGTCGGTGGTCAGCTTGATGGTGCAGCCGTTGGCCTCAGCGATGGGCTTGCAGGCCTCGATGACGTCGTCAGCGGGCATGCACTCCTCGGGGCCGCAGGCCACGAAGTTCATGCCGAGCTTGGAGCAGACGACCATGAGGGAGCGAGCGACGTTGTTCTTGCAGTCGCCCATGAAGACGAGGGTCTTGCCCTTGATGTCGTAGTTGAAGTTCTCCTGGACGGTCAGGATGTCGGCGAGCATCTGAGTGGGGTGCCACTCGGTGGTCAGACCGTTCCAGACGGGCACGCCGGACTTAGCGGCAAGCTCCTCGACGTCGTCCTGGGCAAAGCCACGGAACTCGATGCCGTCATACATGCGGCCGAGAACGCGGGCGGTGTCCTCGATGGACTCCTTCTTGCCCATCTGCGACGAACCCGGATCGAGGTAGGTGACGCCCATGCCCAGGTCCATGCCGCCGACCTCGAAGGCGCAGCGGGTACGGGTGGAAGTCTTCTGGAAGAGCAGGACGATGTTCTTGCCCTCGAGATAGCGGTGCGGAACGCCAGCGCGCTTCATGTCCTTGAAGTTCTTGGAGAGCTTGAGCAGGTACTCGATCTCCTCGGTGGTGAGGTCGAGGAGCTTGAGGAAGCTACGGCCGGAGAGGTTAACACCCATGGTTCGAATCCTTTCGAAGAAATGAATTACGCAAATACTAGTGGTGCCCGTTTGACGGGCGAAACCGGTGCGGTTGTAGGGAGACCGCACCGGAAACGGAAAGACTTAGAGGTCCTCGCGCCAGAAGGGCATGCTCATGCAGCGCGGGCCGCCACGGCCGCGGGAGAGCTCGGCGGAGGGCACGACGAGAAGGTCCAGGCCCTCCTTGTACAGCACGTCGTTGGTGACGGTGTTGCGGGCGTAGACGCAGATCTTGCCGGGCTCGACGCACAGGGTGTTGGAGCCGTCGTTCCACTGCTCGCGGGAGGCCGCGATCGGGTCGCCGCCGCCGCAGGGGATCAGCTTGACCTGGTCGACGCCGGTGGCGTCCTCCAGGACGTGCTCGAGGGTGTCCTCGATCAGGCGGATGTTCACGTCGCCCGGGTTCTTGCCGGCGGTCAGCTCGTAGACGCGCAGGGTGCCCATGATGGCGGGGTGGATCGTGAACTTATCGACGTCGATCTGGGTGAAGACCGTGTCGAGGTGCATGAAGGCGCGCGAGACCGGGATGTCGAAGGCCAGGATGCGCTCGACCTTGGAGTCGGAGTTCCAGAAGATGTTCTGCGCCATGACGTCGATGGCGGCTGCCTGGGTGCGCTGGGAGATGCCGACGGCGAGGGTCTTCTCGTTGATGTTCAGCACGTCGCCGCCCTCGGTGTGGAACTGGCAGTCGCGGCGGAAGTACAGGGAGACGTCCTTGTAGTCGGGGTGGTACTTGAAGACGTACTTGCCGTACAGGGTCTCGCGGTTGCGGGTGACCGAGTACATGCGGTTGAGGTTGACGCCCTCGCCGACGACCGCGAACGGGTCGCGGGTGAAGTAGAGGTTGGGCATCGGGTCGATGATCAGGTCGGACTCGGACTCGGAGTTGACCAGGGAGTCGAGGGTCGTGGACGCCGTGAGGGGCATGTCGATCTCGGCCTTGGTCATGCCGGCCATGGTCTTCTTGACGAACTCGAGGTTGTCCTCGATGGAGTCCAGCTTCTCGCGGACGATCTGCGGCATCTGCTGGCCGCGGATGCCTGCCTCGGCGATGTACTGGTCGGTGAACTCGGCGCGGGCGCCGGGGACCTGGTCGAACACCTCGGCGACGAGGTTCTCCAGGTAGAGCACCTCCACGCCCTGGTCCCTCAGGATCTGGGCGAAGGTGTCGTGCTCCTGCTGCGCGACCTCCAGGAACGGGACGTCGTCGAACAGGAGTCGCTCGAGCTCGTCGGGCGGCAGGTTGAGGAGCTCGTCGCCGGGACGGTGCAGGCAGACCTTCCTGAGCTTGCCGATCTCGGAAGGCACGTGCAGACCTTTCGTCATGGCCTCCTACCTTTCTTTCGGGCCTTTCGGCCGAATCTCTCAGCACCCTTCCGTAACGGATGCTGCTTGCTGACAGCTCTAGTTATATCCAAATTCCAACCGCAATTCCACCTCGCCCCCGAACGGTCAACAAAGTTCGATGAACGGTATATCGAATATGATTCCCCCATAATGCACTTCGGCGTTCTAAAGTAGCTTTTCTAAGGTAAATGCTCTTTTTTCCTAAAAATCATTCGCAATTACAACTCCAATCTTTCGATTAAGAATTGCATATCTAAAACGGTTTTATGTATATAAATGACGCTTGTTCGTGTTTCTGTCTGTATTCGATGATATTCAGCTACCTATCATTCTTATTCACACATACTCACCAGTTGAGTGAGGATATAGACCGTTTTTCACAACGCGAAGGGCGTCAGCTCTATGGCTTGTCAGCGTAAGAAGTAGGTAAAGATACCGTTCACGCGATACGTCCGTGCCATAGGTCGACTAAATTGAGACAATAGTGAATAGTGTTAGGCAACCGTCCCCCACGGGGACTGAACGGACAGATGCATATGCCGAGCAAAATCGAAAAAAAGCAAGCCGCTGCAAAGCTGCGTAAGCCGCCGCGCGACCTCTCGTACACGCAGAACCGAGAGCTCAGCTGGCTGCGCTTTGACAACCGTGTGCTTGACGAAGCCTTCGACGAGACCGTTCCGCTGTTCGAGCGGCTAAAGTTCGTGTCGATTTTCGAGTCTAACCTCGATGAGTTTCTCATGGTGCGCGTGGGCGGCCTGTCCGATCTGGCAGAGCTCAAAAAACAGCCTGTCGACAACAAGAGCAATATGACCGCCTCCGAACAAGTCGATGCTGTCATGGCCGAAATGCCCGGGCTCCTTACCCGATGGGAGTCCATCTTTAAGAGCATCGAGGGCAAGCTCGACACCCTGGGCGTTCACCGCGCCCGCATCGATTCGCTTACGCCCGAGGAGCGCACCTTTGTAACCCGTTACTTCCAGGCCTACGTGTCGCCGGTCATCTCACCGCTGGTGATTGACCCGCGCCACCCCTTCCCCAACCTGCGCAACGGCGCACTCTACCTGGCCTGCGGCCTGGACGGCGTCACCGACGAGGAGAGTCTGCTGGGCCTTATCGAGATTCCCACCTCGATGAACCGCGTGGTCGAGATCCCCTCGCCCACCGGCACCTACTCCTACATCTTGCTCGAGGACGTCATCCTCGCCTGCCTGGACAGCTGCTTTGGCTCCTATAAGCCGCTCGACCGCGCGCTCATCCGCGTCACCCGCAACGCCGACATCGACCCGGACGGCGAGGGCGTCGAGGAGGAAGAGGATTACCGTCAGCACATGAAGCGCATCCTCAAGAAACGCTTGCGCCTGCAGCCGGTGGTGCTCGCGGTCTCGGGGTCGCTCGAGAAGGCGACGCTCAAGACCATCCGCAAGGCGCTCGAGCTTTCGCGCCGCTCTGTCTTTACCTGCGATATCCCGCTCGACCTAGGCTACGTCTTTGGCATTGAGGGCAAGATTCCCGAGCACCTGCGCAACGAGCTGCTCTTTACACCGTTTAAGCCGCAGCCCAACCCCACCATCGATATGACCCGCTCCATCCGCGAGCAGGTACTTCAGCACGACAAGCTGCTCTTTTATCCCTATGAGGCCATGAACCCCTTCCTGGATCTGGTGCACGAGGCCGCCTACGAC
>ENA-UERX01001890-UERX01001890.1-human-gut-metagenome-genome-assembly--contig:-NODE-1890-length-11482-cov-4.341780_pt1 | contig 11482 bp, 9 predicted proteins | sample MGYA00242992_ERZ507993 | MGnify/ENA primary metagenome ERZ507993 (study PRJEB26167, sample SAMN06115487) | human gut metagenome | host: Homo sapiens | place: China:Chongqing | collected 2015-04-10... | reverse complement strand
ACAGTTCGGTCCCTATCCGGCGTGGGCGTAGGATATCTGAGAGGAGCTGTCCTTAGTACGAGAGGACCGGGATGGACTGACCTCTGGTGCACCGGTTGCATTGCCAAATGCATAGCCGGGTAGCCAAGTCGGGACGGGATAAACGCTGAAGGCATCTAAGCGTGAAGCCCCCCTCAAGATGAGATATCCCATAACGTAAGTTAGTAAGACCCCTTGAAGACGACGAGGTAGATAGGCAGAAGGTGGAAGTGTGGTGACATATGGAGCTGATCTGTACTAATAGGTCGAGGGCTTAACCAAGAGAAAAGGTTAAGATGGTTTGGATAGAACAAAGAGAGTTATTCTTAAGAGTAATCGGATGAAAGAATTTTAATGTGCAGTTTTGAAAGAGCAATCTAATATGAAATATAATGTATTCAGGCAGGTCGAATGACCTGCTTTTTTGTGCGTTTTCATACTAAATGTGGGTTTGAAAAGAGTAATAATGAGTGCTACAATTAGCATAGCTTTGAACTAAGTTAATACATATGAGGGGAGAGAATGTATGTATCAGTGTCCTAATTGTGGCGGACGGTTAATTTTCGATATATCGTCACAGTCGATGTTATGTGAGCATTGTAATACACATTATAATCCATATAATCTTGGAGAAGGAAATTCGGCTGAAGAAAGTAAAGAGTATGATGTTACGGTATTCAAGTGTCCGCAGTGTGGCGGTGAAATTATGAGTACAGATAATACGATTGCTGATTTCTGCAGCTTCTGTGGAGCATCTACAGTTCTGGAAAGCAGAATTTCCAAAGAACTCCGTCCGGGATATATTATTCCGTTCAGCAAAACCAAGCAGGATTGTAAGAATCAATATAAGAAGATGATGAAGCGTGCATGGTTTGCACCTAAGGAATTAAAAGATGAAAAATATATTGATGGTTTCAGGGGAATCTATATGCCATACTGGGCTTATCATGTATCGCAGAAAGGTCCTGTTGTATTAAGAGGAGAGAAAAGCAAAAGACGGGGAGATTACATTTATACGGACCATTTTGATATTAACGGTGATATGGACTGTCAGTATAAGGGAATATCGTTTGATGCGTCATCTTCATTTGATGATAATATAAGTGAGGCGATTGCACCGTATGATGTTAAGAATATGGCGGGATTCACGCCGGCATTTCTTAGTGGGTTTTATGCTGACACGGCAGATGTCGGGTGTGATGTTTATATGAATGATGCAGTTGATATGGCTGGTGAGGAGACATATGATTATGTAGCCAATAATATCCCGCTTGGAGGGGTATCACTTCGTGAAACAGAAAGTACTATTAAATCCAAATGTAATGCAGTAATTGAGTCTGTTGACAGGACATTGTATCCAGTATGGTTTCTGTCGTATAGGAACAGGGACAGAGTTGCATATGCAACGGTCAATGGTCAGACTGGAAAAGTATCGGCAGATTTACCGGTTTCTATTGGCAGATATTTTGCTGGGTCGGCACTTCTGGCTGTTCCGATATTTATATTACTTAATATGTTCTTCACATTAAGACCAAAGGTAACACTTAATGTTGCAGCTGTAATAGCACTGATTACAATTATATTGTATGTGTTTGAACTGGGAAAAATAAAGAGACGGGACCAGAAGCTTGATGATAGAGGCTCATGGGAAGAATCAAAGCTTTCCAGCCGCAGATATAAAGCCGGAACAGATAATGATAATCTGGCAAAACAGATGGCTGATGGCAGAAATAATGCAAGGATTAACAGAGTAAGTAAGAAAGAAAAAAATAAAATGGCACCATTGTTGAAGGTTGTTGTTATATTTGCAATATGCATGGTTGGAATTCCTAATTTTATGTTTGCTTTTTCTATATTTAGTGCAGTATTTTCAGTGGGTTCCTCTTTTTTCGTCAGTGCGGCATGTTTTGCTATAGGCGTTATTATTACGCTTGGTAATTGCAAGACATATAAAGAAGTATCAGGAGGAAAAAATGTGCCGGGAAGTGTAGGTGCACTTGTAGCATTGGCTGTTTCAACACTGATTCTGCTTATTAATCCGGTATCTGACCTTTTTTATTATGGTGCAGTTATATTTGTGCTTGTTTCGCTGATGTTTACACTTGTTGAGCTTATTAAGTATTACAATGTGCTTGCAACAAGAAGACTGCCACAGTTTGATAATTACAAGGGAGGTAATGATAATGCGTAGGAAAATAACATTTTTACTGACCTTTCTTGTAGCAGTTCTAAGTATCATAATGGCAGGAGGCAGAGTATATGCTGATACAGGCTATGAGGTTGAAGATTATGCTAATCAGGATTTCTGTTATGTTAATCCGGATACAGGCTATGAAGCAGTGATTGTTGATGATGCATTACTTTTATCAGTTTCTGAGAAGAGCATGCTTCTGGATAAGATGAAATTAATTACCACTTATGGTAATGTTATGTTTAACTCTATATATTATAATAGCACTTCGACAGAGAGTTATATTAAGTCTTTGTACAGAGAAAAATATGGCTCTGAGAGCGGAACAATATTCGTTATTGATATGGATAACAGAAATATATGGATACATAGTAATGGTGCTATTAACAGGACAATTAATAAGGCATATGCAGAAACAATTACCGACAATGTGTATACTTATGCATCTGATGCAGACTATTATATATGTGCGATGAAGGTATATGAGCAGGAATATACGCTGCTTCAGGGAAGAAAGATTGCACAGCCAATGAAATATATAAGTAACGCATTGCTTGCGATTGTTATTGCAGTTGTTATTAATTATATAATTGTGCGTGTGTACTCCTCAAAGAAGAAGGCATCAACCAAGAGCCTTATGAATGGATTGTTTGAGTACAGGGCATTTAATAATTGTAATGTTATATTTACACATCAGACAAAAACATATTCTCCACGAGAATCAAGTTCTGGCGGTTCGTCAGGCGGAGGAGGCGGAGGCGGCTCATCCGGCGGCGGTGGAGGAAGCGGCGGTGGCCACAGCTTCTAACAGGAAGTGGAATCAGTTACAGACCCAAAAACTGCTTATATTTATCAAAAGACAGAGAAACCTTTTTGAGTTTTCTCTGTCTTTTTTTAGTGAAACAGTTTACAATACATTTATATCAAAATGCAGTGAGGAACTTATAATGAACAGAATTCTGATTGTTGAAGATGATAAAGATATAAGCAGGGAGCTTAAGGAACTGCTGGAAAATTCAGGGTATGAAGCGGTTGTACTGACTGATTTTAAAAATGCATGTGACAGTATTATTGCTGCAGAGCCGGATCTTGTTCTGCTTGATATCAATATTCCGTATATGAATGGGGAAATGCTTTTGCAGCAGTTAAGGAGTAAATCAGATGTGCCGGTTATTATGGTTACAAGCAGGGATTCCGAGGCTGACGAGGTGCTTTCCATGAGTTATGGGGCAGACGATTATATAACAAAGCCGTATAATCCGACAATACTTCTGTTAAGGATTAATGCAGTATTTAAGAGGCTTGGTGCGAAGTCAGATAATACAACAACTTACCGTGGAATGGAAATACTGCCACACAAGGGTGTAATTAAGTATAAGGATGATGAGATAACTCTTACTAAAAATGAAATGACAATATTCATGTATCTGTTATCACACAGGGAGCATATAGTTTCAAGAGATGAGCTTATGACTGAGCTGTGGAACAATGAGGAGTACCTTAATGACAATGCGCTTACTGTGAATATAAGCAGGTTAAGAGGCAGATTTAAAGATATTGGACTTGAAGATGTTATTGAGACAAGAAAGGGACAGGGATATATTCTTGTATGAAGTCAGGAAAATATATTAAAGACAGACTGTATTCAGTGTGCATATTTGTGGCAATGCTTATCATAAGCGTACTTATGATGGCGGCATTCAAGGTGTCTGTCCAGTTGATAATCGCAGAAATATTTATAATGATAATATGCTATATTGCAGTTGTGCTGGCAGATTATTACCACAGAAAGAAGTTCTATGACGAACTGGAGGCTAACATAGCTGCACTTGAAGAAAAATATCTTATTACAGAGACACTTGTCAGACCGGCTTTCTATGAAGGGCAGATTTTCTATGATTCTGTGAGTGACATAGACAGGTCAATGACGGAGAATGTTAAACGATACAGGCAGGGAATGGAGCAGTTCAAAGAGTATGTTGAAATGTGGATTCATGAGATAAAGCTTCCGATAGCCTCACTTACACTCATGCTTCATAATAACATGGATAAATGTGATAAAGAATTTGCGGACAGGATGAATACGCAGATTCGCAGAATCAATAACTATATTGAGCAGATTCTTTATTATGTGAGAAGCGAAAATGCAGAAAAAGACTATATAATTAACGATGCCAGACTGTCTAAGATTATAAGTAATGTAGCATTAAAGAATAAGGATGATCTGCTTGAAAATGATATCACATTTGAAGTGAGCAATGCAGACAGGATTGTTCTTACAGATGCAAAGTGGATGGAATTCATGCTTAACCAGATAGTGAATAACAGCATAAAGTACAAGGATAAAACAAAGGCAGAGTCGTATATAAAGATGTCGGCAGCAGAGGATAAAAAATGTGTTGTCCTTGAAATACTGGATAATGGAATTGGCATAAATGCGTCAGATTTGCCGAGAGTTTTTGACAAATCATTTACAGGGGAGAATGGAAGAGAGTTCTCCAAGGCAACAGGAATGGGACTTTATATTGTAAAGAAGCTGTGTGACAAGTTAGGACATGCCATAACCATTGAGTCGGTAAAGGGCGAATATACACGGGTGAAGATTACATTTTACAAGAATGATTTCTATAAGGAGATAACAGACAGCAATGAAAGTGGCAGTATGTGATGACAACAGAGAGTTCTGTGAGAAGGAACGGACGACTATAAAAGATGTATTTAAGCAGTATTTTCAGGGAGAAGATTGTCAGGTGGATATCTACAATGACGGTCAGACAATTATTAGTAATTATTCAGACAATGCTTATGATATGGTATTTCTTGATCTTGAACTGGGCGATGAGAATGGATTTGATATTGCGGAACAGATAGTATTAATGAATAATGACGCAATTATAATATTTGTTACATCTCATGAGAATCTGGTTTATGAAGCATTCAGATTCAGACCGCTTGGGTATATAGTTAAAGACAGATTTGACCGTGAATTTACAAGAATGATGGTAAAGATAGTTGATAAACTGATAAAGATGAGGCAGGTAATAGAACTGGGTGGAGAGAAATTCTATGTTGACAGGGTTGTTTCAATTGCAACGCAGAAAAGGAAGATATGTGTCAAAAGTCTTAAAGGAGAAATATTATTGGCAGATTCGTATAGTAAGCATGTTGCAGAGCTTGAAAAATATGGATTTGTGCAGTCAAGCAAGGGCGTGCTTATTAATATGAAATATATTAAGTGCATTGATGAAGATAACGATGTATTTGTGATGTATAATAACGAGCGTGTTCCTATAAGCAGGCGCAGGAAGAAAGATGTCATAGAAGAATACAGAAAATTCATGTTTGATAATAACAGGTAGGAAACAGGTATGATGGATATAATCAATATAGTGCTTACATGTGTATTCCTGTGTGTAATGAATACAGGTGTAATATTTATTATGGACAAGATAAGGAAGCTGACGGGAGATAATATAATACATGTGATTAAGATGGTTCTGTTAGTGGGTGCAGGGGCAGCAGTCTATATAATGACATATTATGGAATTAATCCATGGGTGATAATGGAACTAATGATTATCATTGCCATTCTGATTGTACAGTATATAGAACAGATAACAATTAAGGTAATACTGGAAATATCACTGATAAATTGTATCGGAATAGCCATATTATCTGCTAATCAGGCTGATATAATAGCAATATGTATCATATATCTGATTGTGGAATTATATATGTTTGTAGTCTATCTGTCTGCAGTAATTATAAAATACTGGGAATTGGATAATCTGGAAATGATGTTCATACAGATATGTGTAAGTTCAGTGCTGGCGGGATTATTCTTTGGAACAGGCATATATGACACATATAATTATGGGGTAGAGACCGCTGGAATATTAATTGTGACAGTTTTAACATTTGAAATAATCGGACATTGGATGCAGGACTTTTTTAACAGGACAGAGGAGATTAATAAAAGGATAGAATATGCTAACGAACAGTTTGAGGTTGAACGTGTCCAGAAAATGTATGAAGAAAGCAGAAAGTTAAGACACGACCTTAAGCAGTGCCTGACTTCTGCAATTGGTTATATGGATGACAACAATTATGATAAGGCAGAAGATTTCTTAAAGAATATTATGAGTGAGAAAATCAATTCATATGCTTATAGAAAATACTGTGATAATAGAACGCTCAACTATATTCTTAATGATAAGAATGATAAATGTGAAAAGCAGAATATAGCATTTACATGTATGGTACTTGGTCAGGTTGGACTGATTGATGATATAGATATGTGTATTCTTGTCGGAAATATAATTGATAATGCCATTGAGGCAGCAGCAAAATGCAGTGATCCGTATGTCAATGTTGAGATAACAAGCAGAGGTGGAATATTCATGGATGTGGAGAATCCTGTTAAAGAAACATTTCTTAACAGAAAGAATCCGTTCCTGACTACTAAGCTTGATAAGAATAATCATGGAATTGGTACGAAGAGCATAAGGGATATTGTTGCCAAATATAATGGGGAAATCAGGTATGAGGAAAAGGATGGAAAAGTAACATGTCATATATTCCTTTCAACCAAATATGTAAAAAAAGATAAAGATTAATTACCACTCGTGCAGAAAAACGACCGCTTGTGCATATGCTCTTGAAAAGAAGTGAATAGGGAATTACATTAAGACTGTACGTTGATGAAATTCAATGTACAGTCTTTTTAGTATAAGGAGCAGATATGAAGAAGAAAATAAAAAGTGCAGTAATAAGTATAGTAGTTATAGCAGTATTATTATTGGCAATTCTAACAGGGGTTAAGAATGGTACACTAGATAAGCTGACAAAAGAAATCATTGATACAGAGCTTCAGCTGAAGGACCTCGAAACAATAGAAAGCCGTATTCAAAAAGTACAGAAACAAGCTCAGACCGGAGGCGACAAAGTAGCTAAGCAAACTTATGAAGTACTGGTTCGCTACCGTGAAGCATTATTACAGGGAAAATCAGCACGTACCGTACAGTTCGAAACTAAAGACGAACAAAAGATCGCTCATGAACTTTTCCTGCTTACTTCCAAGCCTGTAATGTACGTATGTAATGTAGATGAAGCCAGTGCTGTAAATGGTAACAAATATGTAGAGCAAGTACGCGAAGCTGTCAAAGAAGAGGGAGCAGAAATATTAATTGTTGCAGCCAAGACAGAAGCCGACATTGCAGAACTTGAAACATACGAAGACCGTCAGATGTTCCTTCAGGAAGTGGGACTGGAAGAATCGGGAGTCAGTCGTCTGATTCGTTCAGCCTATAAGCTGCTGAATCTGGAAACCTATTTCACTGCTGGAAAGATGGAAGTCCGCGCATGGACATTCCATAAAGGATGGAAGGCTCCTCAATGTGCCGGAGTTATTCATACTGACTTCGAAAAAGGATTTATCCGTGCAGAAGTCATCAAGTACGACGACTTTATCAAATACGGTTCGGAAGCAGCTGTACGCGAGGCTGGTAAACTGAATGTAGAAGGAAAAGACTATATCGTAGAAGACGGAGACATCATGCATTTCCGCTTTAACGTATAATATACCATTTTAGAAAATCGGCCGCTCATCAGCGACCGATTTCTTTTTTTAATCCTAAAACAAAAAACCATGAACTATCTTATTATAGGTACTGGCGGCGTAGGAGGAAGTATCGCCGGATTTCTTGCTCTGGCAGGAAAAGAAGTCACATGCATTGCACGGGGAAAACACCTCGAGAATATCCGTAATTATGGGCTGCATCTGAAATCAGATTTGAAAGGCGAACACTATCTGAAAGTAAACGCCTGTACAGCAGAAGAATACCAAGGGAAAGCAGATGTGATATTTGTCTGTGTAAAAGGATATTCCATCGACTCTGTCAAGGAGGTAATAGAACGTGCTTCAGCACCTCATACACTGGTTATTCCTATTTTAAATGTTTATGGTACAGGACCACGTATTGGTCGTTTGACACCTGAAGTAACTGTTCTCGATGGCTGTATCTACATCGTAGGATTTGTTTCAGGTGAAGGCGAAATCACTCAGATGGGAAGCATTTTCCGGCTGGTATTCGGAGCACGTCCGGAGCAGGGAGTTTCTCAGGAACGTATTGAAGCAATTGCAGAGGATGTCAGAAGTTGCGGTATCAAAGTCAATGTTTCCGATGATATCAACCGCGACACATTTATCAAATGGGCATTTATTTCGGCAATGGCATGTACTGGAGCATATCACGATGTACCAATGGGAGAAGTACAACACGAAGGCGAAGTACGAGATACATTTATCGGACTTTCCAGAGAAAGTGCAGAAATCGGACACAAGATGGGAATTTCTTATCCGGAAGATCCTGTTTCTTACAATTTGAAAGTAATAGATAAACTCGACCCGCACAGTACAGCATCCATGCAAAAAGACCTTGCCCGAGGACATGCGTCGGAGATACAAGGTATGTTGTTCGATATGATTGATTTGGGTGAGCGTTTGGGAATATCTATGCCTACCTATCAAAAAGTAGCTCAAAAATTCAAGAATAAATGAAACATATAGTAGATATTGAAACCTGGGAACGGAAAGACAACTATAACTTTTTCCGTGGATTTGCGAATTCATGGATAGCTATCACCAGTGAAGTAGACTGTACTGAAGCTTACAACCACGCCAAAGCCAACGGAAAATCATTTTTTCTGTATTATCTTTATGCCATATTGCGCGCTGCCAACGAGATAAAAGAGTTCCGTTATCGCTGGGGTACGATACAGTAGATGTCATTTCCCCTATTGCAGTACCCGGCAAAACATTTTATACGGTACGCATCCCTTATCATGTTGATTTCGAAGCATTTTATACCGAAGCCAGACACATTGTCACATCTATTCCTGAAGATGGTGATCCATACGGAACCGATAAAAGCATTTATAAACAAGGAGATTTTGATGTAATCCTGCTAAGTGCCACTCCAAAACTATATTTCACTTCGATAACCTACACCCAACAGGAAGTAGGACATCCGCTGGATTATCCGCTGATGAATGCCGGTAAGGCCATCATACGCGAAGGCAAGCGTATCATGCCTATTGCACTGACTGTAAGTCATGCTTTTACAGACGGAGCACACATTTCACTTTTCTTTGAGAAAGTAGAACAATACCTCAAGGAAATCTGCAAATAATCATACACAAAAAAACTACGGGACTTCATCCTATTCAGAACCAGCCTGAATCAATCATTCAGTAGTTCTTTTCGATTGGATGCAGTCCCGCAGATTATCAGTATTATTCACATTTCAAATAATCACAAAGCTTCTGTGTAGCCCTTGCCCGATGGCTGATTTTATTCTTTTCTTCATTGCCCATCTCGGCAAATGTTTCAGTATAACCTTCGGGGACAAAAACAGGATCATAGCCAAATCCTGAACAACCGCGTTTTTTTTCGATTATTTCGCCTTTTACAACTCCTTCGAAGAGATGCTCCGTTCCACCCTCGATCAGGCAAATAGCCGTACGGAATTGCGCTTTACGGTTGGTCTTTCCTTCCAGCTCTACAAGCAGTTTTTTCATATTAGCTTCCGAATCATGTCCTTCTCCTCCAGCATATCGGGCCGAATAGACTCCCGGAGCCCCTCCCAGGACCTCAACCTCCAGACCCGTATCGTCGGCAAAACAATCCAGACCATAGTTTTTATAAATATATTCAGCTTTCAGAGCAGCATTTCCCTCCAGCGTATCAGCCGTTTCCGGAATATCTGCCTCACAATGGATATCCTTCAGACTCAGCACCTCTACCCTATCTCCTAATATGGCACGTATCTCATCCAACTTGTGTGCATTATTCGTTGCAAAAACCAGTTTCTTTTTCATAATCAATTTTATCTATCATATTTCTTCACAAAGATACACATACTCAGGCAACCATCCTCTACTTTCCGTCTGCTATTTCGCTGCAAAAACAGTCTTCCTCATTATAAAAAAGTCCGGCTTCTTTACAGAAACCGGACTTCCACACATAGTCAGCCTATATTAATTCAAAATAATTTCGTCTACAAATAAGTATCCCGGATTACCTTTTCCACCATGCCATGCTGGAATACTCTTTTCCGACAAAGCTTTTACTTTGACATAACGTGTCTTTACCGGAGTAAAGTTCAAGGTATGTACGTAAATCTGGTTCGGATCAGTTTCCTTCATTGCCGGATAAGACTCTGAAGCGACCTGTTTGAATGCCTTATTATCATCCGAAACCTCAACAGAAATACCTCTGGCATCGAATATCCAGTCACCTTTTTCTACACAGGCACGCAATGTCATCGAACTGATTTCTGTTGGTTCTTTCAAGTCGATAACTGCCTCCATATCATTCTTATAAAACGCAATCCAATGACCAGTCTTATAATTGCGGTTACCAGTCATACCATCTACCAAGGTAGGCGCCCCATTAAATTCATATGCTTTATTAATGGGCTGAAGCATAGAAATAGGTTTGGCAGTCGATTTACTGAAAGAAATAGTATCACAAGTAATACGTGAATTGCCTTCCGGACGCACTGCTGTCATACGCAATACACAAGCCTGGTCAATTGACAGTCCATCTTCATATTTCAAAGAGGCTGCTGTCGGTTCTGTTCCGTCGAGTGTATAGTATATCGGAGCATTGTCAACGGTATATGCACTGACATCCAACTTACCTGTTTCCTGATTTGGAGCAATATTGACTTTCACATCCAAAATATGAGTAGCATAGTTCCAGCCCTTCAGCTTGTAAATATCCATCAGGCGCACTGTACGCTTCAAGAATCCCTCGTAATCTTTCTTCTTATCAGGAGCACTCCACTGAGTTTCGCAAAGAGCAGCCATACGTGGCAATACCATATACTGTGCCTGTGCAAAAGTAGGAATATATTCTGTCCACAGATTAGCCTGTACACCGGTAATGTATTTCTGTTCTTCCGGAGTCAAGGCAGACGGCATTGGCTCGTAGCTATATACTCTTTCCATAGGCAAATAACCTCCGATAGCCAACGGTTCTGTTTCTGTATCCTTAGCCTGATAATAGTCAAAATACAAGTATGTATTCGGAGTCATGATAACATTATGCTTCTGGCGTGCAGCCTCAATACCTCCGGATTCACCTCTCCATGACATAACAGTTGCATTAGGAGCCAGACCACCTTCCAAAATTTCGTCCCATCCGATAATCTTTCTGCCACGCTTCTCCAGCATTTTCTCTATGCGCTTGATAACGTAGCTCTGCAGTCT
>ENA-UERX01001879-UERX01001879.1-human-gut-metagenome-genome-assembly--contig:-NODE-1879-length-11533-cov-10.928858_pt1 | contig 11533 bp, 10 predicted proteins | sample MGYA00242992_ERZ507993 | MGnify/ENA primary metagenome ERZ507993 (study PRJEB26167, sample SAMN06115487) | human gut metagenome | host: Homo sapiens | place: China:Chongqing | collected 2015-04-10... | reverse complement strand
ACGATGCCCGGGATATTCATTGCCCGGGCAATGATGGCCGCGTGGCTCTGGCCGCTGCCCTCTGCCGTGATGATGCCAAGGATCATACCGGAGGGCACGCTGAACAGGTCGGTGGGCATCAGCCGCTCTGCGGCAAGGATCACCGGGTGATCCAGCGCCAGCCACATGCGGGGGCGGTTGGTGATGATGTTGATGACCCGGCGGCTTGCGTCGAGGATATCCACACTGCGCAGCTGCATGTAAGGGTTATCCTTCATGTTGGCCAGCTGGTCGGCGTAGCGCTGGCCCACCTGATTCATGGCCGCTGCCGCACCAATGCCTGCATTGATGCAGAAGCGCACCTCGTTCATCATGCCCTCGTCGTCCAGCATCATGCTCTGGAACTGGAAGATGGCCTGCTCGCTGGGTGCGGCACGGTCTGCCATGGATTCCAGCTCGTCCTGCGCCGTGCGGATGGCATCGGTGAGCAGCTGCAGTTCCCGGGACGGTTTAAAGGGGCCCACGGTCGTGGTCTCCACATGGTGCTCCAGACGGCTCACCTGCCCCAGCACAAGGCCGGGAGAAGCGCAGGAACCTTTATACACTTTCATGTTCGGTCACCTCCGGCAAAAGCTCGGCTTCCGGCGTGGTCAGGGTGCGCCAGACCAGCGCCTGCAAAAAGGTATTGGGCAGCAGCGCGGCCAGTGCGGCCCGCGCCGCATCGGCACTGCCCTCAAACAGCGGTGCAAAGCTCTGCATCCGTGCCTGATCGCACTTTGCAAGGAATGCATCGCACAACGTATGGGTGGTGTAGTAATGGGCCGGGTCCACACCGGCATCTTCCGCGGCGGCTTCCAGCGGGGCAAGGTCGGCATCCTTCATCTTGGCCAGCAGCAGGGCCGCATCCGCCGTCAGGGTGACCGGGTATTTCTCCCGCACGGCCTTTTGCACCCGCTCAAATTTTGCGTGGAACGCAGCAGCGTCCGTGCAGCTCTGGGCATCACAGGAGACAGCATAGGCACACCCCCGCAGATATCCCATAGCGCGGCGGGTATCATAGTAGCCCAGCTCGATGTTGCGGCGGGCGGTGTCGGGGTCAAAGTGCAGGATATCGCCCAGCTCCCAGTAGCTGCGCACCATCACGGTGGGCAGGCCGGTGAGGTTGGGGCGGGTGATGCCCACGCCTTCCAGATCGACGCACACCAGTTCATCCGCGCCCATGCGTTTGGCAAGACCGGTGGGCATGTTGTCGCTGTAGCCGCCATCCAGAAACTTGACCCCGTCGATCTCCCGCGCACGCAGCGCCGGGAAGCAGGCAGCGGAGGCCATCAGGTAGTCCTTGACCTTTCCTGCCGGGATCTCGTCCAGCGTCAGCTCCCGGGGCTTTAAGCCCCGCTGCTCCACCGTGACAAGGCCGAAGCGGATGGGAGCCGCGCGCAGGGCATCCTCGTCCAGCACCCGCTCCACGATCTCTTCCAGCGGGGTCACATCCATGCCGCCGGCTTTCACCACGCTGCGCAGGAACTGGTGCAGGGCCGAAAGGTCGGCATCCTCCTCCGGCAGCTCCATCACATCCTTGCTGCGGATGGCCAGCCACATATCGCGGGCCGTCTCGTACTGGTCCAGCACGAACATGGCACCGTTCAGGCTGCCAACGCTGGTGCCGGTAATGATCTGCGGGTGCCAGTCCAGCTCCATCAGCGCGCGCCACACACCCACCTGATAGCTGCCCCTGGCTCCGCCGCCCGCCAGCACCAGAGCTTTGCACGGAGCACTGCGTTCATCCATTGCATCCGCCTCCTTTGATCGTTTCCGGTTTTGTTCAGATTATAGCATATTTCCAGAGAAATTTCTTCCGTTTTTTGTAAATTGATGCCTTTCTCCCGGCAAAGAAACATGGTATACTTGTCAGGATTTCAAAAGGAGGCATTCTCATGCACTGCAAGCAATGGATCTTTGATATGGACGGCACCCTGACCGACAGCATGACCGTGGTGTGGGAGGGTGCCCCCGACGCACTGCTGCGCCGCTATGGCCGCACCCCGCGGGGGGATCTGCGCGCCACACTGCTGAACATGGGAATGCAGGAGGGCGCACAGTATCTGATCCGGGAGTACGGCCTGCCGCTGACCGAGGAAAGCTATTTTTCCGTGATGCGCGAGGTGATCGCCGAATTGTACGAGACCGTGGAGCTGAAACCCGGCGTGCGCACGATGCTGGCAAAGCTGCAGGCCGAGGGCGCACGCATGTGCATCTGCTCCAACACCTGGGCCGAACAGTGCCGCACCGTGCTTACCCGGCTGGGCATCGCGCAGTATTTCTCCTTCATCGTGGAAGCGCAGGGCGTGCTGCACAAAAGCCGTCCGGAGGTGTTCTTTGAGTGCATGAGCCGTCTGGGCGGTGCAGATCCCGCCGCCTGCGCCGTGTGCGAGGATGCCGTATACGCCGCCGCCACCGCCCACAAGGCCGGGTATTACGTCATTGGCATCGCAGACCGCACCTCTGCCGCCGACGAGCCGGAGATGCGCCGCATCTGCAGCCAGTTCGTGCCCCGGTGGGATATGCTGGACTGGACACGTGTGTAAGAAAAAAGGGCCGCAGCGTGCGGTTCTTTTCTTTATCTGATCCTTCTTTGCTCTTGCATTTTGTGCGCAAGAAGAGTATGATATTATAAATAGGACTGCCCCAAGGGGGAAGTGTCCTCATTTGTGAGAATACACTCTGTGATTTTTAATATAAAGGTATAATATCCGTAAAGAGGAGACCTTCCGTCATGAACAACCCACTCGTCAGCATTATCGTGCCTGTGTACAACGTGCAGAATAGTGTTGCCCGCTGTCTGGAGAGCATTTGTGCCCAGACATGGAAGGATATCGAGGTCATTCTGGTCAACGACGGGTCCCGGGACGAAAGCTTTTCCATCTGTGAGCAATTCCGTGAAAAGGACCCCCGCATCGTTCTGGTGGACAAATCCAATTCCGGTGTGTCGGAGACCCGCAACTGCGGCATGTCCCTTGCAAAGGGCAAGTATGTGCAGTTTGTGGACAGCGACGATTATCTCGACCCTGATTTTACCGAGCGGCTGGTGACTGCTGCCGAAGCGAACAACGCCGATCTGGTCATTGCACCTTACTGGATGGTGATTCCCGCCAACTCTTCCAAGGCCACGCAGGCACTGGAAAACCTGCAGGAGAACCTTGGCATCGATGCCGAGAAAAAGCCCGATGATATCCGTGAATACGGCTTCCTGCCCGAGGGCATCTACGACCGCGATACCTTTGCCCTGCGCCTGATGGAGAAGCCCGCATCCTTCTTCTACAGCGTGCTGTGGAACAAGCTCTACCGCCGGGATATTCTGGCAGACCATCATCTTCAGTTCACCAGCGAGGTGCGCTGGGCCGAAGATCTGGTTTTCAACCTGGAATACATTTTGTACGCCAATGTTTTCGTATCCATTTCCAAAGCGGGCTACCACTATGTGCAGAACCCCCAGAGCATCTGCCACACCCAGATCAATCTGGCTTCCATCGTGCAGAACAAACTGCAGGTGTTCCGCTATTACAAGGAGCTGTACACAAAGCTGGGCCTGTACGATCAGGTGCAGCCGCAGCTGTATAAATTCCTGACCGCGTTCTCCGAGAACGCCTATCCCTCCGGTTCTCCCCAGAAGATCATCATGGACATGGCCAACCACTGGGGCTTTGGTGTTCTGGATGCTTCCGACAAGGAAAAGAAACACAAAACCGAACCCGATGCCTGATCTCCGGGCACGAAAAAAAGAGCCGTGAAAGCGGCTCTTTTTTGTTTGCCATTTTACCGGTCGATCCAGCTGCGGAAGGCTTCGCGCACTGCACCCTCCCGTCCGCGCGGGATGGGAATGCGCGCACCGCTGCACATCTGCAGCTCGCCCGCCGTCAGCAGCTGTGCCGCCGCCAGATTGACCACATAGGAGCGGTGCGGCTGCAAAAAACGCCCGTCTTCCAGCAGCGGCTTTGCTACCTCGGCAAAGGACACCCGCAGCGAAAGGGACACCACATCCTCGCCGCTGAGCAGATGGAAGTGCACCACATGGTGGGTGCACTCCAGATATTCGATCTGCGCATAGGCCAGCGCCCGCAGGCCTTCGGCGGTGACAACGGTCATTGCCGGGCCGTACTCCGGCTCTGTGGCGCGGGCAAGCAGGGCCGAAAGCTCCTGCTGGTGCACCGGCAGAAGCAGATACTGCATGGCATCCACCCGGAAAGCACTGTAGGCGTGGGCCGGTGTGCGGGCCGCAAAGGCCAGCGGAGCCCTGCGGCCCCGGCGGCGCAGCTCCGCAGCCGCCGAAAGCCCTGCCGGGGCCGCTACAGCGCCCAGCTCGATGAGATACAGGTCAAACCGTTCTCCCTCGGTGTCCCGGCGCAGCAGCGCATCTGCATCCGGCAGCTGCTGCACGATGCACGCATCCTGCCGCCGGGCAAAATATTCCATGCACTGGCGTTCCAGCCCGCTGCGCAAGGCCGCGTCCGGGCTGCATACCGCAATGTGAAATACCATCTCACATTCTCCTTTCCGCCAGCCGCCCGCCTTGATTTTTGCGCAGGGCTGGAGTATGATAAATAAAACTTTGCTGCATCGAAAAAAGAAAAAACGGAGGGACCCGCCATGCCGCAGCCGCTTGTCAGCGTTATTGTGCCCGCCTATAACGCGGCGGGCTTCATCTCCCGCTGTGTGGAGAGCATCACATCCCAGAGCTACCCGGAGCTTGAGATCCTTCTGCTGAACGACGGCTCCACCGACGACACCCTTGCTGTCTGCCGGAAGCTTGCTGCCGCCGACAGCCGCATCCGTGTGGTGGACAAGCCCAACACCGGCGCAGCAGACACCCGCAGCTGCGGCCTTGCCCTTGCCCACGGCGAATACATCCAGTTTGCGGACAGCGACGATCACCTGCTGCCGGGCTGCACCGCAAACCTGGTGGCTGCTATGCAGCGCAGCCATGCCGACCTTGTGCTGGCTCCCTACCGGATGATGGTGCCCCGCAAGGATGGCGGCTATGACACCCGGGAGTACAGCCTGCTGCCCGCCGGGGTGTACAACAAGGTGGATTACCTGTGGCAGCTCACCGGCAATGCCGCTGCCTTTTACTACGGCGTGCTCTGGAACAAGCTCTACCGCCGGGATCTCATCCAGATGGCGCACATCCGGTTCGAGCATGTGGTATACGCCGAGGACCAGCTGTTCAACACCCGGTATCTGCAGGTGGCACAGCGGTTTGCCGCCATCGACGAAGCCGCCTACTGCTACATCCAGAACCCGCAGAGCGTATGCCATACGCAGGTGAGCGCGGCGGACATGCTGCGCCACCGCAGCCGGATGTACCACACCTACAAGGAAATGTGTATCCAGCTGGGCGTGTACGATAAATTCCGCCTGCGGCTGCACGGCATCTATCTGAGCCTGTTTGAAAGCCCTCTGCCCAACGGCCCGGTGCAGAAGCTTTCCGACGCATTTGCCCGCACCCACAGCCGCATCTGAGAAAAGGAGAACCTATGGAATTTCCCCTTGTAAGCATCATCGTGCCCATGTACAACACTGCCGGGTGCATTGCCCGCTGTGTCAAAAGCATCTGCGCCCAGACTTATAAAAGCATTGAGATCCTGCTGCTGAACGATGGCTCCACCGACGACACCCTTGCCGTCTGCCGCGCCCTTGCCGCCAGCGACCACCGCATTGCACTGGTGGATAAAACCAACACCGGCGCAGCGGATACCCGCAATCAGGGCATTGCGCTGGCCCACGGCAAATACATCCAGTTTGTGGACAGCGACGACTGGCTGGCCCCCGATTTTACGGAAAAGCTGGTCTCCGCCGCCGAGGCCCACACCGCCGATCTTGTGATCGCGCCCTTCTGGATGGTGTACCCGGAAAACTATGTGGAGCACATCCGCCCATGGGAAAAGGCGCTGCAGCATGTGCTCCAGCGCAATCCGCCCCGCACCCGGGCCTATGGCTATCTGCCTGCCGGGGTGTACACCGGACAGGAGTACGCAAAGCATCTGATCCAGAAGCCGAACACCTTCTACTATGGCAGCCCCTGCAACAAGCTCTACCGCCGTGACCTCCTGCGGAAGCACAGCCTCCATTTCCGCAAAGAATTGTTTGCGGAGGATCAGCTGTTCAACACCGAATATCTGCGCTATGTGCGCACCGCCGTTTCCATCCCGGACATCGGCTATTACTACCTGCAGAACGGCCAGAGCGTCTCCCACTCCAGAGTGACCACCGCCGACATCCTTTCGCTGCGGCGGCGGGTGATGCTCCTGTACCGGGACATCTACACCGAACTTGGCATCTACCCGGAGACCCGGGCCGCCATTCTGCGTTCGCCCTTTGGCGAAAACGAGTTCACTCTTCCGCCGCTGGACACCCCACAGACGCACTGCTGCAAGCTGTGACCCTATAAAAAGCACCCGGCTGCCGCCGAGAGCCGCTCTGGCTCCTGCACGGCTCCGGGTGTTTTTTGCGCTTTCTCAGCAGCCGATGGCGGCACACTTCTCCGCCAGCCAGCTGCGCTCTTCGTCGTTCAGGTGCGGTGCCAGCTTTGCAAACACCTGACGGTGGTAATCGTTCAGCCATGCGATCTCGTCCTTATCCAGCACACCGGGCAGGATGGGAGAGGTGGCAATGGGCACGAACATCAGCGGTTCAAAGCCAAGGAAGGTACCGTACTGGTTATCGGCCTTGTGCACGCACACCAGCTCGTTCTCGATGCGGATGCCCACGAGGTCGGTCTCGTAAACGCCCGGCTCGTCGGTGACCACCATGCCGGGACGCATCCGGGTGGTGTTGCGGCTGTTCAGGGCATGGGGGCCTTCGTGCACGTTGCCCACAAAGCTGACGCTGTGACCGGTGCCGCAGCGGTAGTTGATGAGGTGCCGCCACAGCGGTTCCCGGGCAATGGTGTCGATCATCTTACACTCGCAGTAATCCAGCCAGACGGCCTTGGCAAGGTCGATGTGGCTCTGCAGAGTCCATGTGTAGAAGCGCTTTTCGTCCTCGGTCAGCGGGCCAAGCGGGTAGGTGCGGGTGATGTCGGTGGTGCCGTCCATGTAGGTGGCACCGCTGTCCACCAGCAGAAAGCCCTTCTTTTCCAGCACAGCGTGATCTTCCGGGGTGGCGTGGTAGTGCATCATGGCTGCGTTGCCGCCGTAGGCCGCAATGGTGCCAAAGCTTTCCACAAGGAATTTATCGTCCGCACTGCGGTACTTGTGCAGAATTTCATCCACCGTCAGCTCGGTCAGGGTCTCACCGGCAGCAAGACGGCTTTCCAGCTCGATCTGGAACCGCACCATGGCCACAGCGTCCCGGATATGGGCCTGCTTTGTGTGGGCAAGCTCCGTTTCGTTCTTCACGCCCTTCATCATCAGCAGCGGGTCGGTGCCGTCCTTCACGGTGAGGGCAGGGTTCTGCTCCAGCACCTGATACACGGCGTAATTCACCGTAGCGCACTCGGCCAGCACGGTCTGGGGTTCCGTCTCAGCAGCGAGGAACTTCAGCACATCGTCGTACTCCGCCAGCGTGATGCCGTTGGCTTCCAGCTCTGCCTTTGCCTCCGGGGTGACGCGGGCCGTATTGATGAAGAGTACCGCGCGGCTGGGGGTCACATAGCAGTAGGCCATGGCATAGGGAGTGCACTCAATGTCCATGGCGCGCAGGTTCAAAAGCCATGCCAGATGATCCAGCTTGCCCACAAACTGAGCGGTGCAGCCCAGCTCCTTGAGCTTGCTGCGCAGCTGATCCAGCTTTTCCGCCGGGGAGAAGCCCGCATATTCCTTCGGCAGGATCCACGCTGGGGTATCCGGCAGGGCAGGGCGGCCCTCCGTCCACAGCTCGTCCTCAAGGTTCAGGGTCTTGATGGAAGCGCCCTTCTTTTCCAGTGCCTTTTTCAGGTCGTTCACGAGGGCCGTGCTGGCGGTCAGGCCGCACAGGCCCAGTGCTTCGCCCTCATTCAGGGCATTTGCGCAGTATTCCTCCACGGTGGGCACGCCGGGTTCCCCCATGCGCTGCAGCTTGATCTCGGTACCCGCAATTTCCTTCTCGGCCTGCACAAAATAACGGCCGTCGGCCCACAGGGCGCTCTCGGTGCGGGTGACCACGAAGTTGGAGTTCTCGCCGTGGAATCCGGAGAACCAGGTCAGGCTGGTGTAATGGCAGGGCAGGTATTCGCTGGCGTGGGGATCACCCACAGGGATCAGATAAACGGCCACGCCGTTTGCAGCCATGGCGGCACGCAGCGCGGCAAGGCGCTCGGGTACGGTATTCATGCTCATAATGACAGCTTCCTTTTTTCTATGGCCGGACCGCCGGAAAAGCCCCCGGCGGCAGGGAATTTTTCTGTGTCCTATTGTATCATTCCGGGAAAAAGATTGCAATGCAGGGGCGGGACGGTTTGGAATGGCCTCCGCTTGCGCTCTGGCCATGTTCAGCGGAAAGAATCTTTTTGCATTTGTGGTTCAGAAACGCCTGCGGGCGTTTCTGAACCACTTTTTCACCAGAGGGGTTTGGGAACGAACTTCCCCTGTCACCTACGGTGACATCTTCCCCTGACCGGGGGAAGTCGTCCTCTGGGATGAGGCCTTTGGCACAGCGGTACAGTTTCCGGCGTAAGCGCAAAGTTTGCGGGCACGCCAGAGGCTCCCTCCCCGAGGGAGCTGGCAAAACCGTCAGGTTTTGACTGAGGGAGTTCGTTCTCCTTCAAAATGCCGCCAATTTGCAAAAAAAGTTACAATTTTTTCTTGAAAAAGGCCGTTTTCCCATTGACAGCCTTGTTATAATAGGAGTGTAAGATTTTTGAGCCAGCACTCTGCGGCTCTGTGTGCTATTCAAAGAAAGAGGCAATTGAATCATGACCAAAATCGATATTTTCTCCGGCTTCCTTGGTGCCGGTAAAACTACCCTGATCAAAAAGCTCATCAAAGAGGCCTTTGCCGGCCAGCAGGTCGTTCTGATCGAGAACGAGTTCGGCGAGATCGGCATTGACGGCGGCTTTCTGAAGGAAAGCGGCATCCAGATCAACGAGCTGAACGCCGGCTGCATCTGCTGCTCTCTGGTGGGCGACTTCCGCACCGCCCTGCAGCAGGTGGTGGAGCAGTACCACCCCGACCGCATCGTCATCGAGCCCTCCGGCGTGGGCAAGCTCTCCGATGTGACCCGCGCTGTGGAAGGCGTGGCCGAACATCTGGATGTGCAGCTGAACAGCTTTGTCACCGTGGCCGATGTGAACAAAGTCAAGATGTATATGAAGAACTTCGGCGAGTTCTACGACGACCAGATCAGCCACGCAAGCTGCATCCTGCTCAGCCGCACCCAGACCGCCAGCGAAGAGAAGATCGCCGCTGCAGTCGCCCTGCTGCGCGAGAAGAACCCCACCGCTACCATCGTGACCACCGCATGGGACGAGCTGACCGGTGAGCAGATCCTGAAGGCCATGTCCACCAAGGACGACTTCAAGGCAGAGCTGATTGCCATGGCTGCAAAGGCCAACGAAGAGCACACCCACGAGGACGAGGAAGAGGAGCATCACCACCATCATCACCACGATGACGAAAACGGTGTATGCAGCTGCGGCCATCATCACGACCACGATGATGATGACGACGAGGATGAGCACGAGCATCACCACGATCACGATGAAGAGGATGATCACGATGAGCACGAGCACCATCATCACGATCATGACGACCATGACCATTGCTGCTGCGGCCACCATCACGACCACGATGATGACGAGGATGAGCACGAGCATCATCACGACCATGACGGCCACTGCTGCTGCGGCCATCACCACCATCATCATGACCACGATGCCGACGAGGTGTTCACCAGCTGGGGCGTTGAGACGGCCCGCAAGTTCACCAAGGCAGAAGTGGAGCACGCCCTCACCGAGCTGGATACCGGCAATTACGGCATGATCCTGCGCAGCAAGGGCATCGTGAACGGCGGCGCAGACGGCTGGCTGGAGTTCGACTATGTGCCCGGCGAGTGGGAAGTGCGTGCCCGCGGTGCAGATGTGGGCGGCAAGCTGGTGGTCATCGGCTCCAAGCTGAACGAAAAGGCCATTGCAGAGCTGTTCGGCTGCTGAACCCCTCTTCCGGCGCTCCGCGCCAGCTCCTGCAGCGAGGGAGCGGAGAGGACGAATCATCGATAAGGAGAAACCATTCCTATGGCAAAAGAAATTCCGGTCTACCTGTTTGTGGGCTTTCTGGAAAGCGGCAAGACCAAATTCATTCAGGAGACCTTTGAAGACCCCAACTTTGACTCCGGCGACAAGACCCTGCTGCTGATCTGCGAAGAGGGCGAAGAAGAGTATAATCCCAAAAAGTTCGCCTTTCCCGGCGTGACCGTCAAGGTGCTGGAGGACAAGGCCGAGCTGAACCCGCAGAACCTGCTCAAGCTGGAAAAGGAATCCGGCGCAGGCCGTGTGGTCATTGAGTACAACGGCATGTGGCTGCTGCAGGATCTGGCCGAAGCTCTGCCCGAGAGCTGGATCGTGTACCAGTGCATCGCCACCGCCGACGGCACCACCGCCCTGACCTACGCCCGCGACAACTCCATGCGCAGCCTGCTGCTGGACAAGATCGCCCGCAGTGAGCTGATCGTGTTCAACCGCGCTGAGGCCGTGAACAACGATGCCGCCCGTCAGGAGCTGCACAAGCTGGTGCGTCAGGCTTCCCGCAAGTGCGATATCGCCTACGAGTTTGCCGACGGCAGCGTGGCCTACGACGATATCCCTGATCCGCTGCCCTTTGACATCAACGCGGACATCATCGACATTCCGGATGACGATTTCGGCATCTGGTACATGGACTGTCAGGACGAGCCCCAGAAGTATACCGGCAAAACGGTCAAATTCCTTGCACAGGTGTGTCAGACCAACCGTGCCGGCAAGAACAGCTTCGTGCCGGGCCGTTTCGCCATGACCTGCTGCGTGCAGGACATCCAGTTCGTGGGCTTCCCCTGCAGCTACGATGGCTACAAGGCGCTGGAGCAGCGCGCATGGGTGCGGGTGACTGCAAAGGTAGGCTACAAGTTCCATAACATCTACCGCGGCAAAGGCCCGGTGCTCACCGCCATTTCGGTGGAGCCTGCCGAAAAGCCGCTGAACGATGTGGTAACATTCTCTTGATCTGATCTTTCAAGGAGGTCCCGGCATGAAAACACTGTTTCGTATCCTTGGCACGGCTGCTGCTGTGGCCGTTACCGGTGCTGCCATTGTGGCACTGGACAAGATCCTGAACCAGAAAGACCCGCTCCATGTGGAGGAAGTAGAGTTCCCGGAGGACGCCGAGCAGAACGCTGAGGAAGCCGCCAAGACTGCCGAAGCCTACGCCGAAGCGGAAACCAAAGCCTCCGATGCTGCCAACGAAAAGGCTGCAGAAGAAGCTGCGCCGGAAGCTCCTGTCGAAGAAGCGGCAGCTGCTGCCCAGCCCGCCGAAGAAGCCTCTGCCCCGGCGGCACCCGCGGAGGGCGGTGAGAAGCCGGTGTTCGACCCGGAAGCTCCCAACCAGAACCC
>ENA-UERX01001869-UERX01001869.1-human-gut-metagenome-genome-assembly--contig:-NODE-1869-length-11618-cov-36.081275_pt1 | contig 11618 bp, 10 predicted proteins | sample MGYA00242992_ERZ507993 | MGnify/ENA primary metagenome ERZ507993 (study PRJEB26167, sample SAMN06115487) | human gut metagenome | host: Homo sapiens | place: China:Chongqing | collected 2015-04-10... | reverse complement strand
AAAAGCTCCTTGTTACAATAAAGGTCTTTATTGGCAGTATCACCGATATAAAGGACTTTTGCGCCTGCCGCAAAACGGGGTGCAAACTCATTAATGACCGCCGCCTGTACTTCATTATGCTTGCCCGGAGACAGTTTAAACTCCATATCTTCAATAATAACCGGCATCATTCTATACCAATTTTTCTCAATTCCCTTATTCTGTCACTTTATCTTCTATCTCTAAACAGAACAAATCCAAACTCCTATTTTTTTGCCGACACTGCTTCAGCTTTTTCCGCATATCCTTGGCAATATAGATATAATTCAAATTTTTCTTATCCGTATCTATATAGTTATTTTTTTTCTTGCCATCAATTCGATTGATTAAATAATGCAGATGTTCTTTCGGATTAGCATATTGTGCGGTTTCCTTACAAGAAGTTTCAAATAAAGGTATTAACCAAGCATCGGTTTCCTCTATGGCAATTGCGTACGCTACCTTATCTCGATATGCTTCAGGAACAATTTCAACTATTTTTTGTTTTACCGTAGCATGAAGTTGTTCACAATATTCCCTCCAATCCGTACCCTTGGTACGCAATGGTTCCGCTATATCATACCCGACTTCTCCACGTTCTGCCGTATCTATTTGAACAACCAATAAAGCATCTTCAGTCAAACCATCAAAGAATGGCTGAAGCAAGCGTTCATCTCCGCATGACTGTAAAACCAGATTCCAGTTACTGAAACTCAACTCATTCAAATCGGTTTCATCATACTGTTCACGGGGACGCAACTGTACGACATCGCTACCATCAATACCTTTCAAAGCCTGTAGGACAGCTTTTATCACGGCTACATCCGCATTCCCTTCTGCTATTATTCCTAATCTCATACTGTCAGAAGTTGTTAGGAACACCGCCAATCAATCCTTTCATCCACATTTCAGAAAGCATCATGCGATAATCTCCGGTCTGTTCTTTAGTTTGAATGCGTTTGGCTTGTGTTTTCCCCTCGTCATTACGAGTCACGACAAATAATCGTTGGCTGTCATCATTCAAATTCAATCCATCTAATATGGCCGGGTTGTGGGTGGTAATCAAAACTTGTTTGCCGTTCTTTACCGCCAATTCACAAATCTTCTTCATTAAGAATCTGCATAAACGAGGATTAAGACCATTTTCAATGTTATCTATGGCAAAGAAATCCGGCGTTTTTTTACTGATAAATAATGTTAGATAGAATAACAATTCCAATGCACCTTCATTGGCATTTTCCGCAGAAAATAAATTATTCTTCTTTTGCATGAATTTATCTCTAAAATAAAGATTGGACTTGCTTCGACCTAATTTATATCCTTGCATCTTGTACATATCTTCACTGTCAAAGAATATATCCTCAATCCAAGAAATATATTCTTTAGCGGATTCTTTGATTTGAATAATTTCTTCCTTAGGAAGATTGTTTAGCAAGACATCCAATCCTTCTCCGTTAACTCCTAACGGATATTGCAGGCTTTCAGAGGTCAATCCGCGAAGTGCATTGATAGATAAAGAATAGATAAGATATTTAGAAACATAAGTTCTTAACATCTCTGTTTTTTTGACGACATCATCCGCATCTGCGTCTTCACGATTTTCCCCGGTTGAGTAAGCGGCAGCCCAAGTGGAATATATATCTTCCGGTGTCGGATTATATACTGTATATTTGATACGTGCACTTTCTGTACCAGACACATTCACACTGATAGTACTATTAGCCATTTGTCCATAAAAGGAACTTACCATTAAATCAGGCTTGGCTATTCGGATACCTTTCTGCACCATAGCATTGACCTCTATTTGGCAGGCACGTTCTGCGGCAACCATTCCTACGGCTTCCAATATATTCGATTTACCGGAACCATTGGCTCCAATAAATACATTGACATTACCTAATGGTAAATCAGCTGCTGTTATAGACTTGAAATTTTTTATGGTTATCGTTTTTATCATATCCTTTGTTTTATGCAAGCACTTAATATTCAACACATATTAAGTCATTACTTTACGACAAAGATACTGATTTTCCGTTATAACAATGAATTAAAAAGTATATTTTTAGATATATACTGTCCGGCATTAACTTTTCAATCGTACAAGAATCGCTTTTCTCCTAAAAAATATTCCGGTTTTTACGCCACGAAACTGGAATATTTTTAGGTGTACACATAAAAAATGATACCCCTCCGGACCGCTGTCCTTTGGAGTATCACCATTCGAACAAGAAAAGAAACTTCATCCTGTTTCACAACTGTATGAAGTCATTGCCATGACAAACACCAATACGCAGTTTGGGATTTCCTGCCTCACGGCAGTAGTTTCACCGGTACAAAGCAAAAACATGGACTTATTCTTTCGGCAGCGGATAGCTCTCGGACAGTTTGTCCTCACGTGCCTGCCGTTTTATCTCGTTCTCGTCGAAGTTGTTACGGATGAACTCGTGCAAGTCCGACTCCTTGTAATATGTCTTGTGATATATCGAATAGAACTTCAACACCCCGTTATTCCGGTATCGTTGCAGCGTGCGTTTGCTGATGCGCAACAACAGGCATACTTCCTGATTGTCGTACAGACGCTCTCCGTTCAGGTAGTTCAGGTGCTTTTCCCTCGTTTCCGCCTTGTCCAGCTTCCGTGAGATGCGGTACAACTCACCCATGATACGTTCCATCCATGCTTCAAATTCCGTTTTATCTACTAACATACGCTTTCCTCCTTAAAAGTTCCCGATAACATAATAGCTCTGGTTATCGGATGATTTCAGAATGATTTCTTTCTCACGCATGAACCTGATGTAGCTTTTCGCCGTGCGCTCCTTCACTTCCAGTATCGACTGGATTTCTTCCGCAAGCTCCACATAAGTAACAAAACGCCTCCGGCTGAATACCTCTTTGGCCACCGCTACAAGCTCATCCTCTTTGCGCTTGTCCTTTTCCTCTTTCGGCTTTTCGCCCAGATAGACATGCATGGCCTTTCCCTTATCCCACGAAAACTGCATGATAGGCACATCCAGCGGACTTCCATCCCTTACTTTCAGAGCCTTCACCACCGATATGGCCGGATCGCTGTCCTTCTCTATTGAAAGGATCGCCGCAGCCTTCCGCTGCAACTCGCTTCCCAAGTGTCCCCTCAGCTTCAGCCCGTTGGGGATAAAATGCAGTACCGTTACGATACATGTCTTGTAGATACCGGCCAACCGGTACAGTTCTTCCACGACGGCTATGCTCTCCGCTTCATCGTTGGCGCATTTTATCAAATCCGCAATCCCGTCTATCACCACCAGATGAACACCGCCGTATTGATAATGGTACTTGTCCAAGCTCTGGATAATGGAAAGCAGGCGTTCTTTCCGGCTCATTCCCGTAAGACAATACGCCTTGAACCATTCCGGCATCGCCTCACGTCCGCATCGCCGCAGCAGGTTGCTGATATTCTTATACAGCTGTACTTCGCTCTGTTCCGTGTCATAGAACAGTACCGCCTTGTTCCTGCTGTTTTCGTGGAGCGTAACGCCCAGCGCATCCACATCCGTTCCGGTGGGACGGATAGCACCGGCAATCAGTGCCGCCACATAGTTACTTTTTCCCGTGCCTTCTCCGCCGGTGATACAAAGCAGGTTGCCTTGAGTTCCGAGAGGCACGTCATTTACCGATACGATCATCTGTGCAATGGGAGGCGGGTTCTTGAAATCCACCTCGCAGGATTTCAATGCCGACATGGTTTCGCTGTATAAGGTTTCCAGATAGTCCAGAAAGAGCTTTATCAAATCCTCACGGCTGTTCCCAAGCATGAAGTAGTCCGATACATCCTTTTCCGTCTTTGTACCGGCAAGCGGGAGCAACAATCGTTTAACCCCGTATTCCTTCAGCTCCTCTTCACGCTTCGCCGAGCTTTTCAGCCCGGTACTGTCCACATCATAGAGGAGGATGATATGTTTGAACCGGAACGAAAGCCGGTGTATGACAGCCGCAGGGATAAAAGCCGTTTCCGAATTGAAACAGATCGCATGGAAGCCGTGTGCCGCCAGACTCATCACATCCTTTTCCCCGCCTGTGATAAAGAGCAGATCACCCTTTGCCGGCAGCTGCTCCAGCCCGAAACAGTAGTTGTCGCCAAAATCACCGGCATACAGGAACCGCATTTGTGAACACGGACGGTAAACCTTGATATGCTGTTTCCCCATATATCCGAACATCGGTTCATCGACGCTTGTCATGCAGGAAAAAGGCTTCCTTTCCTGATTCTCGCTGCTGAACTTCTTCAGCGACACCGTCCGGTACGCTTTCAGAACATTTTCCCCGATTCCCGATTTACCCCAAAAGGCAAGTTCCGCAGCCGTAAAGGGCTTTTGCACGACAGTATAAGGCCGGACGCTTTTCGCTTTCGGTTCTTCCGATACCACTTCACTCTTTTGGGGTACTTTGCTATGGCTCACATGATATTCCTCATGTGCGGACAGCCCCAAATGCAGATCGCGGTTTATCATTTCCATGATCTCGACAAACTCTTTAGGCTCCTTGCAGCTAAGGCCGTTCAGCCTGCCCACCAGTTCAAAGCAGTCCCCCGAATAATCCTCATTCCCGAAATCCTTCATTTTAAATACACCGGCCTTGCGTTCGTAATAAATATTGCACGAAGCCTTCGTATCCTTATAAAAAGGGTTCAGGAAGTTCTTTCCCACCTTGAAGTCCACCGGCAGGTAATAGCGGAATACGGAAATGCCCTTTTCCGTCATTTTCAGTATATCATCCTTTCTTATCATTGCCGGTTCTCGTTAGGTAGTTTTTGCGAAAATCCTCCAATGTTTGAGGCTTGCACCGAATGGTACGCTCTTCCAGACAGCGTTCGACCTCCGACAGCTTGTACATACACCGTCCACGCAGCATGGAGTAGCTGATCAGGTTTTCATCCCTCAGGCGTTGCAATGTACGTGTACTGATTCCCAACGCTTCCGCCAGTTGGTTGCTGTCCAGCCAAGCCTCCTTTTTTTCTTCCGAAGGCAGCTGCGCTTCGGCTACATACCCGGCGATTTTTTCAATCTTCCCTACAAGCGCTTTATACGCTTCACTTTCAAATGTAATAACTTCCATAACAAACTTAATTTTCAATGTTTGCTGCAAAAGAATAACAATAAAAGGCAGCGCATGGGATACTATACGTGTACTACACCATGATTTTTTCGGTTCAGCGAAAAAGGAGGGGGAACCGCTTCACATAAACGGCGGTATCGAGGCGGACGGCAAGGCTGTAGGACTGATGTAGCATCCGCCCGGTGCAAGGGGCAAACCTATCCATATATATAGGTTCGCCCCTTGCACTGGGGATCTTTTTTTTAAAGATTTAATAATCAAATGTTTGGAAAATAAAAAGTAATGCTCTATCTTTGCGGCATCAGAGAACGGCTGACAAACGAATGCCTCTCACTGACAACAAGCGTTCCTATAAATCGTTACTAATTCGTTACGGTACAATTTTTCAAGGTTTACAAGAGCTTATAAATCAAAGATATAGACCGCTACGGTGAAAACCCCAGGCGGATCACTCAGAGAAAAGCGGTTATCTTGAAAAAGATAATCGCTTTTTTCGTGTTTGTATGATGCTATAAATGTACTTTTGGGTCAACGTAAAAACGGGTCAACGTAAAAACCTGAGGGCTTCATTGTTTAGGCATAAATTTTAGTCAGTCTGAACAAAAAGAAAGCCGCCGGTGTTGTGCGGCGGCTTTTGTACATAATGTAAAGTTTAGTTAAGCCCTTTGTATGATTTACGTGCGGCTTCTTCCCTTGTTAAAAAGGGGGGGATTCTGTAAAGGAGTTATGTCATATCAACAAGCGGAAGGGTGAAATTGTTCATCCATTGTATTAAAAAATATGTTTATAAAAAAGCTTGATAATGACTTCCCGTTTTTTTTCTGTACTTTTGCACCCGAAAATCATAACAACTAAATAACATACATACAGAATGGGTGGTTTTTTCGGAACAGTCTCTAAGGCTGAATGCGTGACCGATTTATTTTACGGTACGGATTATAATTCACATTTAGGAACGAAACGCGCCGGAATGGCGACATACGCCGAAGGCGAGGGTTTCATACGTTCGATTCACAATCTGGAGAGTTCTTATTTTCGCACGAAGTTCGAGAGTGAACTTCCTAAATTCAAGGGAAAGGCAGGAATCGGTGTCATCAGTGATACGGATCCGCAACCGATGATGATTAATTCTCATCTGGGGCGTTTTGCCATTGTAACGGTAGCGAAGATTAACAACATGGACGAACTGGTGCAGGAATTGTTGAGCAACAATATGCACTTCTCGGAGATGAGCATGGGAAAAACCAACCCTACGGAGCTGGTAGCATTGCTTATTGTGCAAGGAAAGGATTTTGTGGATGGTATTGAAAATGTATTCAACAAAATCAAGGGTTCCTGCTCTATGCTGATTCTGACTGAGGACGGTATCATCGTGGCTCGTGACAAGTGGGGACGTACGCCAATTATCATTGGAAAGAAGGATGGCGCATACGCTGCCACCAGCGAATCAAGCAGTTTGCCGAACCTGGATTTTGAAATCGACAAATATGTAGGACCGGGTGAAATTCTGCGCATGCGTGCTGACGGTCTTGAACAGCTTCGCAAACCGAATGAGAAGATGCAGATCTGCTCTTTCTTGTGGGTGTATTATGGTTTCCCTGTTTCTTGTTATGAAGGTAAGAACGTGGAAGAGGTTCGTTTTATGAGCGGATACAAGATGGGACAGACGGATGAGTCTGAAGTGGACTGTGCCTGCGGTATCCCTGATTCGGGGGTAGGTATGGCTTTGGGATATGCAGAAGGTAAGGGAATTCCTTATCATCGTGCTATAGCCAAGTACACTCCGACCTGGCCCAGAAGCTTTACTCCGAGCAACCAGAACATGCGTTCGCTGGTAGCTAAGATGAAGTTGATTCCTAACCGTGCCATGCTGCAGGGAAAGCGTCTGTTGTTCTGCGATGATTCTATCGTTCGTGGTACTCAGCTTCGTGACAATGTGAACATTCTTTACGATTACGGAGCAAAGGAGGTACACATGCGTATTGCTTGTCCGCCGCTGATTTACGGATGTCCTTTCATTGGCTTTACTTCTTCTAAGGGTGATATGGAATTGATTACCCGTCGTATCATCAAGGAAATCGAGGGTGATGAAAATGCCAAACTCGACAAATACGCTACTACAGATTCTCCGGAATACAAGGAACTGGTAGAACGTATTCGTGCCCGTTTCGGATTGACCTCATTGAAGTTCAATACGCTGGAAACCTTGATTGAAGCTATTGGCTTGCCGAAGTGCAAAGTTTGTACACATTGCTTCGATGGCTCCAGCTGTTTCTGATGAATATTGCTGAATATAAATATAGAAAGGGAGGTTCAAACGAACCTCCCTTTTTTATATATAGAAACTCTTTGAAATTCTCTTTGGTGAAAGGAAATAAATACCCAGTGTGTTTTTTAGAAAGCTTCGGTCATGTTGAAATAAAACAGATTCTGCTTGTTGGTGAAATCGCGTCCTAAATCCAGGCGGACATTCATGCGGGGCTGTACTTCTATGCGAAGTCCTAATCCGGCATTAGGAAGCACTCCTTCTATTTTTCCGGGAGTAGGTCCCATAAAGCCACATCCTCCCCAGGCAACGAAGCCCAGACGATTGATTACTCTTTTAATCCAGTTGCTCTGGTCGGTATTGAACATCTGACGATATTCGGCCAGTGCCACGTGCGAAGATTTGTCGCGGTATTGTCCCATGTAATATCCTCGTAAGTCGAAAGGAGTACCACTCAGTACGTACTTATTCAGCGGAAGATTGTGTCCGAAAGAGTGCTTGCTCTGTACCGTCCATGCCACTACCTTTCGTTTCCCGACACTCTTGTATTGTCTATAGTCCAGTTCCAGATGAGAGAAGTTAGAGTAACTGCCTAAGAATTTTTGGTATATCAGTCCTCTCAGGTCGAAGTAGAGCCCTTTGTAAGGGTTGGCCGGTACATCGCGTGTGTCGTAAGTAAGCAGGAAACCTACTCCGGAACTGAAATCCTTGTAGCCGTCGGCGGTACCTCCTGCACGTTTGTAGTCGGGCTGTTCCACCAGGTACTTGGCCGGATCCATAATGTGGTCATAGGTAATGTCAATCTGTGGACCTGCAAAGAAGTTACTTTCTCCCAGACGGAAAAGGAACCACGGGTTAATCTGTATGCCGCTGTAGCGATACTGGCTGGTCGTATCGCTTCGTACATAGTTCTTGTTGGTATCGTATCCCACCCCATAGAAGTTTTCCTGGGTATTCTTGAATGTAAACTGTCCGAAGATACGGAAGCGGTCGTTCTTGAAGAAAAGCTGTGGTTTGACCACCAGATTCAGTCCCCCGTTGAACATGAAAGCTACGGAAGCCGGGATAACCGAACGGCGCATGGTGGTATCTTTCGGGTTCATGCGGAACGTCATCAGGGCGCTTCCGCCTATCAGCAGACCGAAGTCTGGAGTATAACTCGGGCCTCCCAATATGTTATAGTGAAAATTGCGGGCTGCTTTTTTCTGTTTTTTGAGCTCTTTCTCCGTCTGTTGCTGGCGTAACAGGCTGTCTTGGGGAGATTCTTGTGCATTTCCTGCTATGATGAACAGGCAATAGATGCAAATGAGTAAGTATTTTTTCATGCGACAAAATTACAAAAAAGGGTCGAATCTGATTGGGCTTATTTTAAGAGTTTTTGGATTCCCTTGTGTTTTTAACTTAAAAGGCAGACTGGTGTCTGAATTTTCGCTGTAAGTAGGTAAATCATCCTTGTGTTCTGATAAAAAATGGTAAGTCTTTTGGTCATTCTCTGGGTATTTTTTACTTTTACAAAAGTAAGATATTTGTAAACAATAAAGTGATATGACAGTAATTGAACGCTTTTTAAAGTATGTGACTTTTGATACGCAGTCGGATGAATCGACCGGTGTCACTCCGAGTACGCCGAAGCAGATGGTATTTGCGCAATACCTGAAAACGGAGCTGGAGGAACTGGGATTGAAAGGTATTTCCTTGGATGAAAACGGGTATTTGTTTGCCACACTTCCTTCGAATGTGAACCATGAGGTTCCGGTAGTCGGCTTTATTGCTCACATGGATACCAGTCCTGATATGAGCGGAGAGAATGTGAAACCGCGTATCGTTGAGAAATACGATGGAAAGGATATTCCTCTGTGTGCGGAAGAGAATATCATTCTGTCTCCTGCTAATTTCCCGGAACTGCTGGATCATGTAGGTGAGGATTTGATTGTGACCGACGGGCATACCTTGCTGGGAGCGGACGATAAGGCCGGAATTGCAGAAATTGTAGGTGCGGTGGCTTATCTGATTGCACATCCGGAAATCAAGCATGGTGACATCCGTATCGGTTTTAATCCGGATGAGGAAATCGGTCTGGGAGCTCACAAGTTTGATGTGGAGAAATTCGGTGCGAAATGGGCTTATACCATGGACGGAGGAGAAGTCGGTGAACTGGAATTTGAGAATTTCAATGCTGCAGCTGCAAAGATTCGGGTAAAGGGACGCAATGTACACCCGGGATATGCAAAGAACAAGATGATTAACTCTTTGTTGGTGGCCAATGAATATGCTTCTCTGTTGCCTGCCGATGAAACGCCGGGTACCACAGAAGGATACGAAGGCTTCTATCATCTGATTGGCATGGAAGGTGAAGTAGAAAATACGGTGCTTTCATACATTGTTCGTGACCATGACCGTGAGAAGTTTGAAGCACGTAAGCAGGCTCTGCTGGACTATGCCGCACAGTTGAACGAGAAGTACGGAGAGGGTACGGTTACCGTAGAGCTGAAAGACCAGTACTATAACATGCGCCAGCAGGTAGAACCGTTGATGCATATCATTGATATTGCTTTTGCAGCAATGCAGGAAGCTGGGGTAACTCCGAAAGTGAAAGCAATTCGTGGAGGTACGGACGGTGCACAGCTCTCATTCAAAGGACTTCCGTGTCCGAATATCTTTGCCGGCGGGTTGAATTTCCACGGACGTTATGAGTTTGTTCCTGTACAGTCTATCGAGAAAGCCATGAATGTGGTAGTGAAGATTGCGGAACTTACTGCTAAAAGATACTGCTAATTATACAACGGTTGCGGGTCTGACTTGCTGAGGTCGGACTCGCAACTTATTTATCAACCTTAATATATACCTTATGAAAACAACTCCATTTACCGAGAAACACATTGCACTCGGAGCCAAGATGCATGAGTTTGCGGGTTACAACATGCCGATTGAATATTCAGGAATTATTGATGAACATCTCACAGTCTGCCATTCGGTGGGTGTCTTTGATGTATCTCACATGGGTGAATTTTGGGTAAAAGGGCCTCATGCACTCGAATTTATTCAGGAAGTGACTTCCAATAACGCAGCTGTACTTACACCGGGCAAGGTGCAGTACACTTGTTTTCCTAATGAGACCGGAGGAATTGTAGACGACCTGTTGGTGTATGCATACGAACCGGAGAAATACATGCTGGTGGTCAATGCGGCGAACATTGAAAAGGACTGGGACTGGTGTGTGGCTCATAATCGGGTAGGGGCGGAACTGGAGAATTCTTCCGACCGTATGGCCCAGCTGGCCATTCAGGGACCTAAGGCTTGCGAAACGCTTCAGAAACTGACTTCCGTAGATTTGTCATCTATTCCTTATTATACATTCAAAGTAGGCGAGTTTGCCGGAGTTCCGAATGTGATTCTTTCCAATACCGGATACACCGGAGCAGGTGGCTTTGAATTATATTTCTATCCGGAAGTAGCCATGAAAATTTGGGATGCAATTTTCGAAGCAGGTCAGGAATTTGGCATCAAGCCGATTGGTTTGGGAGCTCGCGATACATTGCGTTTGGAAATGGGTTTCTGTCTGTACGGAAATGACATCACGGATGAAACTTCTCCGTTGGAAGCCGGATTGGGTTGGATTACCAAGTTTGTGGAGGGTAAGAACTTTACCAATCGTGCAGCATTGGAGAAACAAAAAGCAGAAGGTGTCAGCCGGAAATTAGTAGGTTTTGAGATGATTGACCGTGGAATTCCCCGTCATGGCTATGCGTTGCTGAATGAGGCAGGAGAGCCTATCGGTCAGGTTACTTCAGGAACCATGTCGCCTATGCGTAAGATAGGTATCGGTATGGGATACGTGAAGACTGAATACAGTAAGCCGGGGACAGAGATTTATCTGGACAACCGTGGAAGAAAACTGAAAGCGCAGGTAGTGAAACCTCCTTTCCGGAAATAAGCAAGAAAAGGATACGAAAAAAGCCTGTCGAAAGACAGGCTTTTTTCATGAGCGGAAGACGGGGCTCAAACCCGCGACCCTCAGCTTGGAAGGCTAATGCTCTATCAACTGAGCTACTTCCGCAAATTCGCGGTGGGCAAGGATGGATTCGAACCACCGAAGGCGTAAGCCAGCAGATTTACAGTCTGCCCCATTTGGCCACTCTGGTACTTGCCCAACAATATTTCAAAAAAGAGCGGAAGACGGGGCTCAAACCCGCGACCCTCAGCTTGGAAGGCTAATGCTCTATCAACTGAGCTACTTCCGCAA
>ENA-UERX01001861-UERX01001861.1-human-gut-metagenome-genome-assembly--contig:-NODE-1861-length-11669-cov-43.085059_pt1 | contig 11669 bp, 8 predicted proteins | sample MGYA00242992_ERZ507993 | MGnify/ENA primary metagenome ERZ507993 (study PRJEB26167, sample SAMN06115487) | human gut metagenome | host: Homo sapiens | place: China:Chongqing | collected 2015-04-10... | reverse complement strand
GGATCGTAACGCGTACGACGAATCTCGAAATAAGTTATTCCCGTCTTTTTATCGAGGACGGGAATCTTGCGGATTTTGACAGGGTATTCCTTGGCGGTTGCCATGAGTTCTACTCCAAAGTTGGTGTACATATTATACAATAGACACTAACTTGATGCAAGCGAAAAGCCCCTGTTTCCAGGGGCTTTTCAAGATTTCGAGCTTTGCTTGACCGACCTAGTGAGGTTTTCCTTGTTTTTAGGATTGATGGACGACGATGGCCTTGCCGTTCGCACCTGTGGAAATCGTTCCGTTGTTGGTGAAGGTGGCGTCGTTGATGCCGGCAATCATAACGCCGTAGCCAACGGCCCCTTCCTCAATGTCGCCGATGGCAATGGTTCCTTGATTGAGTCCGGTGGAACCGTTGGCTTGGCCTCCGCCGCCAAGTTCCATGCCGACGCCGGTGCCTTCAACGATGATGAGGCCGTAATTTTCAATTGCAGCCTTGTTGCCTTGGCTGGTGCCTACATTCATCCCGACGCCGTGTTTGAGAATGATCCGGCCTTCATTGATGACTTTGGCGCTCTTGTTGGCAAGCATGCCCGTGTAGTCCCAATAATCCTTAGGCGTGCGGGCATTGACGAAGATGTCGCCTTTGTTGGAAAGCACCGTGCCTTCGCCTTCGGCACATAGGCCTTGTGAACCTTTTTCGCCCGACAACCACAGCTTCCCGGTAAAGGCGTCCCGGCCATTTGGGAGAATGGTGAATTGCATGGGATCTTGCTGTCGGTTGAAGTGATAAAGTCCCTGCTTGTCAACGGAAGCCCAGTGCAAGGTCGCATGGACTTCGGTCACGCCGGTCGTGGGAATGTCAACCCAAGCCGATTCGCCGGCGCAGGCGGCGCCGGCGACCATTGCCGCGGCGGCTGCGATGACGGTCTTGGTGCCTTTGGCTTGAACGGAGGAGGTCAGTTCGTTGACCACCATGAGAGTCTCCCTTGCCTCTGAAAACACAACCTTGAAATTTCGGTTCATTTTGACTTCCTTTGATTTGTTCCGGGTGTTGTTTGGGTGCGTATAAGATTCCTGTGTGCCTAAAATGGCGGAAATGATATCTAACTCATACCCGAAAATCATTTCACCTCCTCAAGAAAGGCCACGCTTCCCGCTAGCGAAAAAAAACGGGCCTGAAGACTGATCTTCAGACCCGTTGGCCTCAGAATATGGATTTTTGCTCTACCTAAACGAGGCTGAAATGGATAATAGCACGGGCACCGTCCGCAAGAACGATCAGGAAACCAACTTTATCGGGATGGACCTCCATCTCGACAACGTGGTGGTTGCCGTGGCACAGAACGAGATCAAGGACAATACGGTGCGCAGCAAGACCGTCCTGTCGAAGAAGTTCAAAACCGTCGGCTAACCCAACATTGACGAACTCTTCAAGGTGTTGGAAACGTACTGTCAGGACAAGCCCCACATGGCTGTCGTCGAGTCGACCTACAACTGGTACTGGTTGGCTGATGAATTCGAGAAGAGGAACTGGAACCTCCGTTTGGCCGATCCCAGCACGGTGAGCAAGGCCGGCTTCAAATACTCGGACGACTACACCGACGCGTCCTACTTGGCAGAGTGCGTCAGGAACGGTTCGATCAGAAGCACGGCGATCATGCCCAAGGACGACCGAGCGGTCCGAGACCTTGCTCGTTATCGTATGACCCTTGTCGAAGACCGAGGACGCCTGAAGACGATTCTGGTCAACATGACGGCCAACCACCTGTCGATCAAGCTGAACGCCGACAAGCTGCTCAAGGAGATTGACGAGGCCGTGGAGAAGGCAGCCAGTGCTAGCGACGAAGGGGCGGCGGACGAAGTCCTGTCCCACTATTACGACAACCGCCAGGTTCGCACCAAGATGCGATCCCTCCTCAGGCGCATCCGCTTTCTCACGAACGAGGTAGAAGCCCTGGATGAGGAGCTCACGGAGCTCATCAAGTCAAACGTGTACGCAACCTCGCTTCAATCGATCAAGGGCTGCGGGTACGTCACGTCCATGCTCATTGGGCTTGAAATCGGCGACATTGGTCGATTCAGAACGCACAAGGATTTCGTGTCCTATTGTCGTCTGGCCCCGACTTCCAAACTCTCAAACGGAAAGTCCAAGGGGTTGGGCAACGCCAAGAATGGTAATGCCTACCTCAGTTGGGCTCTGACGGAGCTGGCCACTTTCGTTGTGCGCTACAACCCGGAAGCAAAGCGGGTGTACGACCGCTACTTCAACCGTTCCCGCCTCCGCGTGAAGGCGATCAGATCCGTTGCGGCAAAGATTGCCAGAGGCATCTTCATGATGCTGAAGAACGGAGAAGTCTTCGACATGAAGCGCTGCTTCGGTGGCTGAGGAGGGACAAACCATGAGAACAATTTTTACGAACACGTCGAACGCTCAAAGCCTCGGCTGGGGGGATGGTCCTCCATAGAGATCGAGCACCCCGAATAGGATTGAGAGTTCGACGCCTCTCTACAGAGTCGGTTCAGGTGAAGCCTGAGCCGGCTCCAACTGAGGTGTCAGTTGACAGCAAACCGTTGATTATTAAGGGCATTGTGTGATTAAGGCTAAGGCCGACGCGCTTCGCTTCCGGCCTACGCCTTAATCGGAGCCTCTGTAGGCTCGTTTCCGTCAAGTTGTCGCGGCATAAACGCCGAACGGCACGCCGTCCGGCATTTATTCCACGACAACTTGACCTCAACACCAAGGCCCTGCTGCTTGCTGTCAAGTGGTTCAACATCGCCACGAGACAAAACGGGAAGACGACCGAAGGCTGAGCCCTTTAAGGGGTGGCACGCTCCGCAAGGAGCGCATCTGCAGTTCCTGAATAAATACCTGGGACAGTCGTTCGGCGCAGAGTCGAGTTTTTGGATCCTCTTTCACAGGGAAAGGGGAAACGGGCTTGTGTGTGGACAAAGGTGACTTTGATGCAAAAGCCCATAACCGGATGTGTGCCTGCTACGTGTTCCTTTCAGGAACCATGGCTGTTTTTAAAACTCTATCGATTCGTACCGAACGTCAAGTTAAGTGCCGATGTAGGCGTCAACATTTAATTCCTTGTCCTGTAGACCGTTTTTTGTATGACTGGGTTTTTACCTGTCAGGCTCCCCTATTTTTTACGCTCTACTGATTGACAAGAGAGGTGAAATGTGCCCCCCCCCCCCCCCCGACGCCTTTTGTCAAATGAAGTCAAGGGGAGATTTTGATGGAAATCAAAAGAGATGCAAAGATAGTGGCGCGGCGTCGCGCGGAAATAACGCGGCAAGGAGACGTGTTTTCGGAAAAAATCCTTTCGGCTGAGAGGAATTTATTGAAAAAGTGGATTGAGGTCGTTCAATCCGAAGATGCGGGAGAGGCGGGAGGAGAATGCTTTGCGCTGCGGGACGGTGCGGCGGATCGCCGCCGTTCAAATCCTGCGGGCAAAAGAAAGAAGAAAAAAGAAACGGGGCCGCACGCAATCTTTGCACGCGGCCCCGTCCGCAGATCCTATGGCTGCCGGAACAATGTCCGGGGACCATCTCGGCGCCGCCGCAGTTTGGTCTGTCGGCGCTCGACGACTGCTTCGCTCTCACACGAAAAGGTTCGTCGTCATGGGATCGGCTCAGATAATTTTACGCATTTTCGGGCGGCGTGAGAGGCAGTCTGACGGTGCAGGCCAGTCCCCGTCCTCCCAAGTCCGTGCGACGCTTGTAGCTGATCGATCCGCCGTGCGCCTCGAGAAGCGAATGGACGATGGCGATGCCGAGTCCGAGGCCGCCTGCGGTCGTGGTGTAGCCTATGTCGCCCAGGCGCGAGATCTCCTCGTCGGTGAGCGCGGGGCCGTTGTCCGCAATCGTGAGTTTGGCGTAGGCGCCGTCGGCGTCGACGGCGAGCGTCACGTTGATCTCGGCATCGGGCTCTTCCTTCACGGCGGCGGCCGCGTTCTTGACGATGTTGAGAACGGCGAGTTCGATTTCGAGGCGGTCCGCCTCGACCATGAGGCCGGGCGAAATGTCGAGCGTGCAGGGAATGCGGTGCGAAGCGTGCCGGCGCCAGCGTGCGACGGCGGTTTCAACGAGTTCGGAGAGGTTGACGGCTGCCATGGAGCGCTGGCGCACCTGGCCGTAGCTGCGCACGCGGTCGATGATGGCGGCGGCGCGCGTGCCGGAGTCTTCGATTTCGGTGACGGAGGCAAGCAGCGTCTCGCGCGGCACGTCGCCGCGGCTCAGGCGGCGACGAAGGCTGCCCGCATAGTTGCCGATCACGGTGAGGGGCTGCTTCAGTTCGTGCGCGACCATGCTCGAGAGAAGCCCCACGGCGCTCGCGCGCGTCAGGCTTTCGACCTGAAGGGCGTTCTGCTGGGCGACGAGCTCGGCGCGAAGCTTTTCGTCCATCGCCTTTTCGAGCGCCCGTGCGCGGTGCGAGGCGATGCGCGCAAGCAGGAGCGTGTTGAAAAGCAGGATGAGAAGCACGGCGCCCGCGCCCACGACCCAGGGCAGGATACGCCTCACGAAGCGCCCGAAGTCGTCGGGATTGCCGTAGGGCACCTGCAGGACGCGGAACACCTCGAAGAGGCGTCGGTTGTCGTTCGAGATCGTCCACTGCGTGCCGTCGGGTGCGGCCGGCACGTCGAGCAGCGTGGCGGTGAGCGTTCGGGCGACGGACGTGGGGACCGAGGGCTTGATCGAGAAGAACCAGTTCGGATAGAGCTCGGTCGAGTGGCGGCAGGCGACGAGCCTGTCGGCGTGCTCGCCGATCACGCGGAAGTCCTTCTGGTCGATCTGCCCGCCGCGGGCCATGCGCTCGAGCAGGCACGTCGCCACGAAGCCCACGTCCACCTCGCCCGACTTCACCTCCTGCACGATGCGCGTCATCGGATAGCCCGAGACGCGGATCTCGGAGAAGAAGGCCTCGGGGTCGAGCCCCTTGCGGATCATCTCGGAGGCGGGAATCTGCCAGCCCGCGAAGGCGGTGCGGCTCATGATGGCGACGCTCCTGCCGCGCAGGTCCTCAAGCGTCCTGAGTTCGAGACGGTCGGCGCGCACGATGATCGCCGCGCCGTTGGCGTAGTTGGGGTCGGGCGCCTCGTCCGAGACGACGGCCGCAAGCGGCAGCCCGCCCGTGCGCTCGATCATGAGGCTCGTGAGGCCGCTCGAGGCGATCGACATGTCGAAGCTTTCCTCTTCGGCCGCCTTCAGAAAGCTGTCGGGACCATAGATCTTCACGTCGATCTCGATCGGAGAGAGCTTCTCCTTCACGGCCTCGATCGTGCGGCTGTAGTAGTCGTCCATGATCGACATGCCGTAGGAGTTGACGATCGCAAGCCTGAGGCGCTGGACGGACGCAGTCTCCGACTCGGCGGCCGCGTGGGCGCTGTCGGGCACGAGCATGCCGTCGTCGGACGCCGCAGAGACGCCGGGGACGAGCATGAGGACGAAAAGGAGGCCCGCAAGGGCTCTGGATAAGGGACCGGACATCGTGCCTGAGGACAGTGACGGGAAGGAGAGGAGAGGGACGGTTCGATTCTAACCCGCGCCCCCGAAACTCCGCCAAAAGGAGGAGGCGGAGGAGAAGGGAAAACGGTCGTCTAGTTCTTTGGAACTAGGCAAATAAGGGAATGCTATTGTCGCCATAGAGTGTTTCGTGTATGAGGGTTAGCTCGGATTGAAAGGGTGGTTTTGGGTATAAACACCTGCAGGACGCCCGTTTTCAGGCAAAACCATAGAGTTTTTTGGGATTTTTCACCGATTTCAGGTTGATTCGCTGTTCATATCTGGAATAACGGGGTAGGGGAGTATGGACAAATATCCAATAGGGGTAGTACCGAAGGCGGCTCCCTCCCGTCCCGCATAGCGGACAGAATCTGTTTCTGTGCGGCTCCCGCCCCGTTCAGGGGAGCCGTTCGTACAAAACACCAAGGAGAACAACGAATGGCAGACACCATTGTCGACCTTCGAATGTCGCGTCGCGGGCTGATCAAGCTCGGCGGTGCGGCTGCCGTCGCCACGACCGGCGCGGCCGGCGCCATGTGGCCCATCGAAGCACAGCTCAAGGAGCTCGAGCACCAGGGCTGGAGCCGTCATCCGCTCGCCTGCTGCATGTGCGGCGCCTTCTGCGGCCTCGTGGCCATGAAGAAGATCGGCGAGCCGACCTCTGAAAAGACGGTGCGCATCTTCCCGAATCCGGATCACCCCCAGCGCGGCTACTGCGGCCGCGCCGCCGCCACGATGTGGATCTGGAACCATCCGCTGCGCATCAGGAAGCCGCTCAAGCGCGTGGGCGAACGCGGTGAAGGCAAGTTCAAGGAAGTCTCCTGGGACGAAGCCCTCAACGACATCGCCGCGAAGCTCAAGGACGTCGTCGCCAAGCACGGCGAGCAGTCCGTCGTCTCCACGTCGCACTCCTTCTCCTCCTACTCCAAGTGGATCACGTTCCCGCTCGGCTCCCCGAACGACATCGGCCACTCGAGCACCTGCAACTCCGCCTCGATCGCCGGTCGCGACTGGGTGTACGGCAAGGGCTTCTCGGGCGCCGGCAAGATCGAGCCCGACTACAAGCACCTGCGCTACCTGATCCTCATCGGCCGCTCCATGGGCTCCGCCATGGGCTGCCTGCACTCGCTCAACGAGGCCCGTGAACGCGGCGCCCAGGTGGTGAGCGTCGACCCGCGCATGCCCGACATCGCCTACGGAGACGCCAAGTGGGTCCCGATCCGTCCGGGCACCGACGCCTCCTTCGTGCTCGCCATGATGAACGTCATGCTCCAGGAAGGCCTCGCCGACCTGAAGTTCCTCGCCAAGCACACGAACGCCGCCTACCTCATCAAGGCCGACGGCCGTCCGCTCACCGAAGCCCACATGAAGGCCGGCGGCCGCAAGGACCGCTACGCCGTGCATGACCTCAAGACGAACCGCATCGTCTTCCAGGGCGTCGTGCTCGACGACAAGGGCGCAGCCGTGGGCTTCGACGAATCCGCCGACACGGACGCCAACCTGCACTTCGCCCAGGAGGTGAAGCTTGCTGACGGCACGACGACCGCCGTGCGCACCGCGCTCGACATCCTCGCCGAAATCGCCGCCCGCCACACCCCCGAGGCCTCCCAGAAGATCACGGGCATCCCGGCCGACGAACTCGTCAGGCTCGCCCACAACTTCGCCAACCTCAAGGGCGTCGTTGACGACGGCTGGTACTCTTCCAAGAATGGCAACGACGTTGAGCTCTATCAGCTCATCAACATCCTCAACGCCTTCAACGGCAACGTTGACCGCGAAGGCGGCATCGTCGTGACCGCAGGCGGCGGCTTCAAGCGTCCGGGCGTCGCCGCGGGCAAGGGCCCCAACGGCGAGAAGTGGAACATGGTTGACGCCAAGCGCATCGACAAGATGCTCTCGCCCGAATCCTCGGGCAACCTCTGGGCCGCGCTCGACGCGATGATCACGGGCAAGCCCTATCCAATTCGCGCGCTCTTCTGCGTGGGTACCACGCTTTTCCACCGCGAGTCCGACTCCATCCGTCTTGCCAAGGCCCTCAAGGCGCTCGATCTTCTCGTCGTGCAGGACCTTCTGCCGCACGAGGTGTGCGACTACGCCGACTACGTGCTGCCGGCCACCTACTTCCTCGAACGCCGCGAAACCGCCGGCGTGAAGTGGGCGCTTGACGGCTCCGTGCACATGAACGATGCCGGTATCCGTCCGCCCGAGGGCGTCGAGGCCCGCCACGACGTGTGGATCCTCCTCGAAATCCTCCGTCGCGCCTATCCGGAACGCGCCGAACGCGTGGGCTACAAGGAATGCAGGACAGCCGACGAGTTCGACGCCTGGTGGAACAAGTTCGACGACAAGGGCATCGCCAAGTTCGTCAAGGGCCAGGAAGCCAAGAACCCGGGCTCCGGCGAAAAGATCCTTGCCGACTTCAAGACCAAGGGCTGGACCACGGTCAACAAGAAGAAGTATGGCGTCTATCCCTGGAAGAAGCCCTTCGGCACGCCCACGGGCAAGATCGAGATCTACGGCTTCAAGTCCTTCGCAAAGCCGGGCTACGAGAAGATCAAGCCGATCAGCGACTACTTCCCGGCTCCCGCCTACACGGCTCCGAAGCCCCAGAGCAACGAGTTCGTGCTCGTCTCGGGCAAGAACTGCACGTCCTCCTCGGGTCTCAACATCTTCGCCGCGACCACCCGCTTCACGGGCGACCGCACCCTCTGGATGAACCCGTACGACGCCGAGCGCCTCGGGATCGCCAACAAGGAAAAGGTCATGGTCGAAGGCGTTGACCGCGAGTATCAGGCCGAGGTCGTCGTCACCGTGACGAAGAAGGTCATGGCCGGCAGCGTGTTCGCCTTCGGCTTCTCCGGCGGCGTCCGCACGAAGAAGCTGGTCAATGATCCCCGCTTCGACTTCGTGAAGGAAGGCATCAACTCGCACTGGTTTGCTACCGGCTATGCGCAGCCCGTCGTCGGCAATCTTGCCAATAACAGCTGCATCCGTGTCAAGCGCATCAAGGGATAAGTCACCATGAAGAAAGTCAAGAAACAGCTGGCGCACCTCTTCGATGCGACCCAGTGCATCAACTGCGGCGCGTGCACGACCGCCTGCGCCCAAACCAACTATCCGGACCTCATCAACGAGTTCATCCCGGCCTGGAACACGGTGTGCAACAACATCCGTCAGATCAAGGTCGAGAAGAACCGTCCGATGCAGCTCCTCGTTCAGTGCCAGCAGTGTTCTGAGGCGCCCTGCGTCACGACCTGCCCGTTCGGTGCCAACTACTATGACGAGAACGGCCTCGTGCGCAACGATCCGAAGCGCTGCATCGGCTGCAACTACTGCGTGGCCTCCTGTCCGTACGACGCCCGTTGGTCCAACCCGAAGACGGGCCTGCCGAGCAAGTGCATGGGCGAGGGCTGTCTGGAGCTCATCAAGGGCGGCAGCCTGCCCGCCTGCGTGACGGCCTGCCCGGCGGGCGCGCGCCTCTTCGGCGACACGCTCGATCCGCAGTCCGAAATCTCTCGCAAGATCGCCTCTTCCAAGACCCAGACGCTCCTTGAGAGCCACGGGACCAAACCGAACTTCTATGTGGTGGTGCAGAAATGATGGATCTCTCCGACTTCACCGCGCAGGTCCAGGCCGCCCACTGGGGCTGGACGATTGCGCTCTTCCTCTGGCTCGTGGGTCTCTCGGGCATGGGGATGTTCCTCAACAACTGGGTGCGCGAGAAGGCGCTCGTTTATGTCTGTACGGTTGCGGGCATCGTAGGCACGCTTCTCGTCATCAGTCATCTGACGCGCATCCTCAATCTGCCGATGGCCGCCATTTCCGCTCTGCTTGAAATGAGCTTCAACTTCGGCAGCTGGATGTTCATCGGCATCTGTCTGCTCGTCGTGCAGTGCTGCCTTACGGTCTTTTACTCCTGCGTCTTCGCGGGCGTGCTCTTCAAGGGCGAAGGCTGGCGTAAGCTCATCGCGGGCAATATCTTCAACCGCTTCTGTGCCACCATTGGCGTCGCCGTCACGATCTACTCGGGCTTCCTTCTCACGCAGGCCGTCGGCGTCACGCTCTGGAATACTGCGCTGATCCCGCTCCTCTGGATCATGTCCGGCATGGCGAGCTCCATCGGTTGCATCGAGCTTCTCGCAATTTCCGGTCGCTTGCCTCATGATCTGGTCAGCTGGAGCCGCCGCACGGCACTCTGGGTTGAGGCCGCCGAGCTCTTCACGATCTTCGCCTTCGTGCACGTCGCCATGAGCTCCACCTCCGCCGCTGCCCGCGCCGGCGCAGAAGCCCTGCTTTCCGGTCCGCAGTCGATGATGTTCCTCCTTGGCGTCATCCTCTTCGGTTCACTCATTCCGATCGCCATCAACCTCACGACGCGCAATCACAAGGCCGTCGCGGTTGGCGCGGTGCTTGGCATCATTGGCGCGCTTCTCCTTCGCGCTTCGGTGCTCTTCGCGGGCTACTACGAGCCGATTCTCCTCTAATGGTCCGTTGACTTCGGTCCCGCCTCACGGGCAGGCAGGACCGGAGGCCCACGAAAACAAAGAGCCGCTTCGACGCACAGGTCGTCGAAGCGGCTCTCTTTTTGTCCGGATTCAGCAAAGCCGAAGGAATCGAAAGGGAAGGGGATCCCCGGGCTCACTCTCCGTCGGCGGGTGCGGGCGCGCCCGTGATCGCGTCGGGATCGATCGTCATCAGCATGCGCGTGATGTCGGCCGCTGTCCTCGCGCCGAGCTTCTTGCAGAGCGAGCTTCTGTGCGCAATCACGGTCTTCTCTGAAATGTTGAGCTCATAGGCGATCTGCTTGTTGAGAAGCCCGCGCGCCACGCCCATGGCCACCTCCTGCTCGCGCGCCGAGAGCCTGCGGAAGGCCGCTCTGGCCTGCTCGAGCGCAGCGGACTCCGTGCGGATCCTCGCGTCGCGCTTCACGGCCTTCTCGATCGCATCAAGAAGCCTCTCGGGCGTCACGGGCTTCGAGAGGAAGTCGTCCGCACCGTCCTTCATCGTCTTCACGGCCATGTCGATGTCGCCGTGGGCCGAGATGAAGATGATGGGGAGCGTGTCGCCGCGCAGCTTCATCTCATGCTGGAGTTCGATCCCGCTCATCCCCGGCATGCGCACGTCAAGCACCAGGCACCCCGGCGTGAAGGGACTGTCCTTCTCGAGAAACTCGAGCGCGCTCGCGTACGTGAGTACGTTCCAGCCTTCGCCCTCGATTACGAACTGCCAGGAGCGCCTGACGTCGGGATTGTCGTCCACTACGCGGACAATCGCCTGGGACTGCGTGTTTGCGGTCATCGTTAGTCCTTTTTTTCGGATTTGTTGTATCTGAAGAAAATCATTGTAGCCAATGCGGGCGTCCCGAGGGGTGGAAAATGGCCCGAAATCACACCCTGCGAGCGCAGGAGCGAAATTCAGAGAACGTGCAAAACAGGGCCTGAATCGGTCAAAAAAACGCGTTTTCAGGGCGGATTTTGGGTTATACAGCCAACCGGTCCGAGATTTTGGGATTAAAGGCGAGAGTTTTTCGGCGGGATTTTGCTAAAGAGGTACCATTCCTGTGGCACTGCTGAGCGCTGAGCCCTATTTCAGGATAATTTCAACCGGCAAATGATCGGAATGCTGCAAAAAAATCTCTTTATCTAGAACTTTTAAACTCATTAATCGATTTGGATCGCAATAACAATAATCAATGTGGTACGATCTGGCTATATGACGGTGCAAATAGAATGTTGATACAGTCTCTTTGCCGTATTGTTCTCCGCTCAAATAATGATAAGCTGATACCAACCCCTTGTCGCTAAGCGCAATATTCACAGCGGTTTGATTGCGTTTACCATGAAGTCGATCCCAAATGACGTTGCTATTGAAATCACCGAGGATCACGCTGTTGGATTCGAGCTTCTGATGATGCATCTGCTCGTACTCGTAAATCGCTTCAATGTATGGCTTACAAGCCCAAACACCGATCAAGTCGAAGCTATCGTTTATTCGCACAGGAAGAAAGTAGCTTAGCGAACGGCTCTCCCAATTCAGACTATCCATCTGTAAACCAGGCTTGCAGAAGATGCCCAATCCTTTGTTTTTATTGGTTCATCTCGGAAGTCCGTGGAACGCGGCCTTGACTTTTAAGAAAAAGTCTGGTCGACTCCCTCCAAGAAAAAAAGTAGCGC
>ENA-UERX01001860-UERX01001860.1-human-gut-metagenome-genome-assembly--contig:-NODE-1860-length-11673-cov-10.378924_pt1 | contig 11673 bp, 9 predicted proteins | sample MGYA00242992_ERZ507993 | MGnify/ENA primary metagenome ERZ507993 (study PRJEB26167, sample SAMN06115487) | human gut metagenome | host: Homo sapiens | place: China:Chongqing | collected 2015-04-10... | reverse complement strand
CCCGGCCAGAAGGTGGCCATCGTCGGCCCCACCGGCGCGGGCAAGACCACCATGGTCAAGCTGCTCATGCGCTTCTACGATGTGGACGCCGGTTCCATCACCCTGAACGGCCACGACGTGCGCGACTTTGACCGCAGCGCTCTGCGCGAGGGCTTCGGCATGGTGCTGCAGGACACCTGGCTGTTCAAGGGCACCATCCTGGAGAACATCCGCTACGGCCGTCTGGACGCCACCGACGAGGAGGTGATCGCCGCCGCCAAGGCTGCCAACGCCGACCACTTCATCCGCACCCTGCCCGGCGGCTACCAGATGGAGCTGAACGAGGACGCCTCCAACGTGAGCCAGGGCCAGAAGCAGCTGCTGACCATCGCCCGCACCATCCTGGCCGACAACCGCATCCTCATTCTGGACGAGGCCACCAGCAGTGTGGACACCCGCACCGAGCAGCGCATCCAGACCGCCATGGACCGCCTGATGGAGGGCCGCACCAGCTTTGTCATCGCCCACCGCCTGTCCACCATCAAGGACGCCGACCTCATCCTGGTGATGCGGGATGGCGACATCGTGGAGCAGGGCACCCACGACCAGCTGCTGGCCGCCGGCGGCTTCTATGCCGACCTGTACAACAGCCAGTTCGAGGACGTGGTGGAGTAAAGCACCGATATTTTAAAAACCGGGAGCATCTGCGGATGTTCCCGGTTTTTTCACACCTCTATTTTTTCCAGCTCCACCCCGAACAGCTGCTTTGTCAGCGGCGGCAGAACCTGCTGCAGCGCCTGCACATAGCCCCGCACCACCGGGTCGTCTGCTTTCTGCCCCGCCACGATGCCAAAACGGTGGCCCTTGTTCCAGTCCAGCAGGCGCGCAAAGCGCAGGTCCGGGCGGCGGTAGTACAGCAGGGGCACCATCTTCAGCGAGGGGCCGCCGTAAGGAGCGCTCCGGAGGGTGCCCGGCGGGATGATGCCGGCCCCGCGGCGCGCGCCCTCCTGCAGCAGTTCGGTCTCATAGAGGGTCTGGTACATCTCCCGGATGGGCAGCCACCGGTAGGGCAGCACCTGTGCAAGGTGCAGCGGCCCCTGCGGGATCTCTTCTTCTGCATAAAAGAAGATGCAGACCTCCGGCACATAGCACAGCGGGAAGAACCGCAGCCCCTGGGCGTAGATCTCGGCGCTGTCCAGCTGGAAGGACAGGTCCGTCTCCCCTTTTTTCAGGCTGCGCCACAGCTCACTGCGGGTGGCACAGCCGTGCAGGATGGGCGAATAGGTCAGGCTCAGCTCCCGCGTCAGGGCCAGCAGATCGTAGCCGAACATCCGCATGGCGTCGTGGTGGTAGGCGATCTCCAGATGCCGGGCCGGAGGGTCGGCCCTGTGCTGTACGGCCCGTGCATGGCGCACGGCATCGTTGTACAGGGCCACCAGCTGCCTTGCCTTGGGGTAAAAATCCTGTCCCGCCGGGGTCAGCAGCACCTTGCGGGGCACATGCTGGAACAGCTCCACCCCCAGCTGGCCTTCCAGCGTGCGGATCTGCTGCGACAGGGCCGACTGCGACAGATACAGCGCCTCGGCCGCCGCCGAATAGCTGTTGAGTTCCACGATTTTGACAAAACCTTCCAATGCGCTTTGGTTCATTCCGGTCATCCTCCACCCATACATTAGCTTTTCCTAAATTATAATATAAGAAAGATGAATTGTAAACCGGGTCTGTTCGCGCTATAATCTTTTCGACTCGACAAAAAAATGTCGATTTCCGTCGAAGATAAGAAGATAAGAAGAAACATCACGAGAAGAAAGAGAGTTCCGCTATGAACAAGATCTCCCGTAAAGGCTTTCTGAAGATCGCCGCTGCCGCCGCCATGAGCGGTGTCACCGCCGGTGCCCTGTCCGCCTGCAACGCTGCTTCCGGCTCCACCGCCTCCAGCGCTGCTTCCAGCGAGGCTGCCAGCACCGCTGCTGCCCTCACCTACACCCCCGGCACCTACGAGGCTACCGCCAAGGGCATCCAGTCCGACGTCAAGGTCAGCGTGACCTTCAGCAAGGACAAGATCGAGGACATCGTCATCGACGTGTCCGGCGAGACCAAGGGCATCGGTGCCGACATCGGCGACAAGATGAAGGAGAACATCCTGAGCGCCCAGACCTGCAGCGTGGACGGCGTGTCCGGTGCCACCATCACCTCCAATGCCGTCAAGACCGCTGTGGCCGACTGCATGTCCCAGGCTTCCGGCACCACCGTGACCGTGTCTGTGGACGTGGAGGCCAACGAGGAGCCCGACGTGATCACCGTCACCTCTCAGGAAGATGCCGACGCTGTGGTCGTGGGCTGCGGCGCTGCCGGCATCATGGCCGCTCTGGAGCTGCAGGCTGCCGGTGTCAAGACCATCCTGCTGGAAAAGGGCAGCTCCTGCGGCGTGTCCAACGGCTCTGTGGCCGGTGGTCCCGCTCTGGCCGAGACCCGCGTGCAGGCTGCCGAGAACGCCACCGTCTCCGTGGAGACCCTGTTCAACTGCGAGTACGGCTTCTCCAAGGGCACTGTGAACGGCGCTCTGCTGCACAAGTGCGTCAGCGCCGGTGAGCGCGTGGTGTCCAACTTCATGGACAACGGCGTCAACATGGGCCTGCGCCGCGACGCTTACGGCATGGGCTTCCGCGCACGCCACAACTTTGCCGACCTGCAGGGCACTCAGGTCAAGGGCACCGACCGCTTCCAGCCGCTGGTGGACAAGTTCACCGCCGACGGCGGCGTGTTCGAGGTCTGCCGCGAGGCCGTCAAGCCCGTGATGGACGGCGACAAGGTGGTGGGCGTCATCGCAAAGGACACCGAGAACAAGACCTACATCCAGTACAACGCCAAGGCTGTGCTGATCGCCACCGGCGGCTATGCCGGCAACCAGGACCGCCTGCACGAGCACTTTGGCAACATCAACGTCTGGCCCCTGTGCAACGAGCTGTCGGACGGCAAGGGCTACGACATCGTCATCGAGGCCGGCGGCATCGCCGACCGCAACTGGGCCCTGTGCTGCAACGAGTTTGGCGGCGTGAACGGCAAGATGGAAGAGCGCGGCCGCTCCATGGTGCGCTCCAACGACACCCTGCGCTTTGCCATCTACGGCGGCCTGATGGTGGACCCCAACGGCGACCGCTTCATGAACGAGCAGTACCTGGCCGACCGTCCGCTGGCTCTGGGCGGTGAGATGTCCCTGCGCGTGGGCAAGTACTACGCCGTGGTGGACCAGACCATGTACGAGGAGTGCCGCGACAAGGGCGTTCTGGCCTACTTCGGCAACCCGACCGACTGGTACGTCGGCTCCACCGGCTACACCGAGGAGCTGCTGCCCAACCTGGACGAGCACATGGACATTGCCATCCAGCGCGGCTGGGCCGTCAAGGGCAGCCTGGCCGACTGCGCCAAGGCTTTCGGCCTGACCGACCTGGAGCAGACCGTGGCCGACTACAACGCCGCCTGCGCCGCCGGTAAGGACGAGCAGTTCTACAAGAACAGCTACCTGCTGCGTGAGCTGACCGGCGACACCTTCTACGTCATCGAGTACGAGCCCTCCATCTGGGGCACCTTCGGCGGCGTCAAGACCGACTCCTACGCCCGTGCCGTCAACGCCGAGCAGCAGCCCATCCAGGGCCTGTATGTGGCCGGTGTGGACAACGGCTCCATCTACGCTTCTCCCTACTACGAGAACGAAGGCGCCGCTCTGGGCACTGCCTACACCAGCGGCATCGTGGCTGCTGACTGCATGATCAGCGACCTGAAGAACGCCTGATAAGGCGCAGTTCTCCCGCATAGATCCAACATTCCTTCTTTTCTTCTTTTTCATGTGAAGAGGGGCGGTCCCGGTCGGGGCTGCCCCTCTTTGCTGTTTTGCCCCGCACGCCCCCTACACAAATGCCCGCGATTGTGCTATGATAGGGCTGAGCAGCCGGTTTGCTGCAAGCAACCGGCAAAGCATCGAGGTGTATTGTACAATGTCTGAACTTCTTGAGACGCTGCGGCAGGAGGGCGTGGACCCGGCCCTGCTTTCTGCGGTAGAGGAATCCCGTGCCGCCCATCCGCTGGACGCTGCGCTGCGGCCCCGCATCCCGGCCCCGGCCTTTACCTACTACGGCAAAGAGGTGTGGGAGCAGGCGCTGGCCGCCCTGCTCTGCGGCGAAAACCTGCTGCTGGCGGGCGGCAAGGCCACCGGTAAGAACGTGCTGGCCGAGAACCTCTCCGCCGCCTTCGGCCGCCCCGCGTGGGACATCTCGTTCCATGTGAACATGGACGCGGCCTCCCTCATCGGCATGGACACCTTTGCCGACGGACGGGTGGAGTTCCGCCCCGGGCCGGTGTACCGCTGCGCCCAGTGCGGCGGCTTTGGCGTGCTGGACGAGATCAACATGGCCAAGAACGAGGCGCTGGCCGTGCTGCACGCAGTGCTGGACTTCCGCCGCGCCATTGACGTGCCCGGCTACGACCGCATCCCGCTGGCCGAGGAGACCCGCTTCATCGCCACCATGAACTACGGCTACGCCGGTACCCGGGAGCTGAACGAGGCCCTGACCTCCCGCTTCGTGGTCATCCAGATGCCCACCATCACCCAGGACAACCTGGAAAAGCTGCTGCGGGCACAGTTCCCGGATCTTGCTGCGAAGTACGCCCACCAGTTCGCCCTGCTGTTCCTCGACTTGCAGAAAAAGTGCGACAGTGCGGAAATTTCCACCAAGGCACTGGACCTGCGCGGCATGCTGGACGCGCTGCGCCTGATCCGCCGCGGCATCCCCGCAGGGGCCGCGCTGGACATGGGCATCACCAACAAGGCCTTTGACAGCTACGAGCAGGGCCTGATCCGCGATGTGATCGCGGCCCGCATCCCGGCCAAACTGGACGCGGCCAAGCTGTTTGCCTGATGGAAGCCCAGAGCTACACCGCACAGGAGCGGCGGGCGGCCAATCAGGTCTGGGCGGCTGCGGGCGCCTATGGCTTTGAGCCGCTGTTTCTGGCCCACAACACCGACGGCACGGTGGATTTTTACATGAACACCATCGTGGGCCTTGCGCACAAATATTACGGTGACAAGTTGATAAACAGCATCTTTGACCGCTGGGCGGGCGATCTGCGGCAGGCCATGCTGGACGATCTGGCGTGGCTGTACCTCGAAAACGCGGCCTACCGGCTGGAGCTGCCCCACCGCCCGGTGCTGGAAGCGCTGCGCTATTCTCACGCCGACTACTTTTTTGCCATCCAGTACAAACTTTCCCGGCAGGAGTGGATGGCCAGGAACCAGCTGGTGTACACCATGCAGGCGGCCCGCTGGCGCAGCGTACTGGGGCGCAATCTGCCCGTGATGACCCCCTACGAGAGCGGGTTGTTCCGGGCGCTGGCCCCGGACACCGCCCCGCAGCCGGACCAATTGCAGGACGCCCTGCTGGCCGTGTACGCAGCGTTTGACCTCTTCGACGGCACCGTGCGTCAGAAAGCGGCGCTGCACCTGCATCTGGACGGCCTGCTGGCCACCCTTGCCACCAAGGCCCTGCCCACCCAGATGATCAAGACCGACCGAGTGACCGTGGAGCACTCCAACGCCGTGGACGCCGCCGGCAGCGGCCCCAGCGTGGACAAACGGCAGGCCCACATCACCTTGAAGCAGAACGCCGCGCAGGACCGCGCCTACATCGAGAGCTGCTTCGGCCGCTCCCTCTACCCGCCGGAGCGGCTGCGCAAGGCCGAACAGGAGCTGTGCACCGGGGTGCATCTGGGGTGCCATTTGTGGTTCAGCGCGGGCGTGCCCAGCCCGGAACAGGCCCCCACCCCGGAGGCCCGGCATCTGGCCGAACAGGCCGAGCTGCAGGCCGACCGCAACCGCGCCTACTACGCCAAAAATCAGGAGCTGCACCGCAGCGTGGTGCTGCGGCTCACCGAGCAGATCCGCAACTGCATTCTGGTGCATCAGCAGCCCAACGCGCGGGTGGCCCGCAGCGGCAATGTGGACCCCGGGCGGGTGTGGCGCGCCCCGCTTTTGAACGATGACCGGGTGTTTTTGTGCGCCGAAGAGGAAAATCACCCCGCCTTTACGGTGGACCTGCTGCTGGACGCTTCCGCCTCCCGCCTGCACTGTCAGGAGGTCATCGCGGCGCAGGGGTCCATCCTGGCCGAGAGCCTGGCCAACTGCGGCATCCCGGTGCGGGTGAGTGCCTTCAGCAGCCTGCGGGGCTACACCGTGCTGCGGGTGCTCAAGGACTTTGCCGACAAAAACCGCCAGAACATCAACCGGTATTTTGCCTCCGGCTGGAACCGCGACGGCCTGGCCCTGCTGGCGGCGGGCGATCTGCTGGACTTTGCCCCCGGCCCCGCCCCGCGGCACCTGCTCATCCTGCTGACCGATGCTTCCCCCAACGACAGCCGCCGCATCCCGCCCAGCCCGGAAAACCCGCTGGGCTGCGGCTACGAGGACGCCGCCGGTGTGGCCGATGCGGCCGCCCAGGTGCGCGTGCTGCAGCGCAAGGGCATCCGGGTGTCGGCAGTGTTCATGGGCGAGGACCGCTCCGCCGCCGACGCTGCCCGCATCTATGGTAAAAATATGGCCCGCATCCGCGGCATGGACCAGCTGGCCCGCGCCGCCGGCCGCCTGATCCAGAACGAGATCCGGGAGCTGGGAGATTGAGAGATTGCCTTCCCCTTTTGGGGGAAGGCTTTTTTGTTGTCCGGCGCACAACCGCTTCGGGCATTTTACAACCAACCGTCGCGTTGTATTTTGGAGCAGTTCCGGGGTGTTCGCAAAAATCTGGTTGTTTTTGCAAACTTTTAGTTGTTTTTTGTCGCAGTTTATGCTATACTATGTTCAGACGAACCACAGGAACACGCGATGTCCCCCGCAGTGCACGGCGGCGGCCCGCGTTGGAAGTCCTTTGAATACAACACTTTGCTGTCAGTCGAACCATTCAGGGAGGAACGTATCATGGATGCCAACCGCTACTTTACCGCCATGCACAACGCCATGTCATCCCGTCTGCCGGGGGCGCAGCTTCTGGCCGCCGTGCGCCTGCAGGATCTCTGCGGCAACGACGCTTACCTGGAAGTCCGGCGGATGCCCGGGGAGCACTGCGCCACCGTGTGTTACTCCACGATGGGCCGCAGAGGACTGAACTTTCAGCTGTTCCGCAAGGGGTGGATGCTCTGCCACAACGAGAGCGGCCAGCTCACCGGGCAGTTCCCCGCCAAGGCCGAGAGCCTGCTGGAGGACACCGACTTCCACGCCTGCTGCCGCGAGGACCGGCTGGACGCTGCCCGCACCGACCGCATGGTGCAGGAGCTGGAAACGCTGGCGGGCACGGACTGCGATCTGCCTTTGCCCCGTGACGCCCGCACCGGGGCCGTCATCACGGTGGACAGCTTTGTGGGCCGGGGTGCCCACTGGAGCTACAGCACCCTGAGCAAGGCCCCCTGCCTGCCGGTGGCCGCCATCCTGTACTGGCTGGCCGACAGCCTGGCCGGAGCCGAGCGCCGCACCCTGCAGGCCGACCCGGAGGCTGCCCAGCTGGCCGCACAGTGGCAGAGCGGCACGGTGGAGATGTTCTTCCACCCGGCCGTACCGGCTGCCGCCCAGCTGCAGACGCAGCCCCAGACCACGCCGGTGAGCCGTCCGGCCCGCCCGGCCCCCACCTGCGCCCGCACCAAAAGCTGGCAGAGCATTCTGGCCGTGATGGCGAGCATGTAAAAAGGCTCCCCCTTGCGGGAGAGCCTTTCTATGATAAATTCTTATTCCAGATAGGGGTCCAGCAGCTTGTCCACGGTCTGGCTGCGCTTGGGCGCGGGCTTTTTCACCACGCGGCCCCGGCAGGCCACCAGCTCCAGATGCTGCAGCGCCCGCAGGTCCTCCAGCGGGTTCTGACGGGTGACGATGAGGTCCTCGCTCTTGCCCACTTCCAGCGAGCCGGTCACGTCCCCTACCCCGGCCAGCCGGGCGTTGCGCAGGGTGGCGGTGTACAGGGCAAACTGGTTGCTCACGCCGCAATACTTGTGGAAGTAGCACAGCTCCCGCCAGAAGTCGTACTGGGTGATGTAAGGGCAGCCCACGTCGTTGCCAAGGCCCACCGGGATGCCGTTGGCCAGCGCCGTTTTGGCGCTTTCCACGATGCCGTCAAACACGATCCTGCCGTTGTACTGGTCTTTTTCCGACGCACCGGACACCGCCGTGTCAAACAGCGCATACGGCAGCGCCGGGGAAATGGTGGTGCACAGGAACGCGCCGTGCTCCTTGTACAGTTTTACCGTTTCTTCGTCCATTTTTGCGCCGTGCTCGATGGAATCCACGCCGTTTTCCAGCGCAACCTTCACCCCTTCGGGCGATTCGGTGTGGGCCGCCACGGGATAGCCCATGGCGTGGGCCTGATCGCACACGGCCTTTACCATCTCCGGCGGCATCTTCAGCTCGCCGGGGGTGCCCTTTTCGGCGGCATCCAGCACGCCGCCGGTGATCATCAGTTTGACAAGGTCCACCCGCTGGACGCTGGCCTTGGTCAGCTGGGTCAGGGCCTCGCCGTTGTTGTGGGCCGCCACGGCCACCGAGCCTGCCATGTGGCCGCCCGGCACCGAGATGCCCTCGTTGGCGGCCAGAATGCGCGGGGCCAGGATCTTCCCGGCCTGGGCATCGTCCCGGCAGCGGGTGTCAAAATCCGCGATGCCGCCCACGGTGCGGATGGTGGTCACGCCGCCCAGCAGCTCCAGCTTTGCATAGCTGCACACCATGCGGTAGGCCACCGCACGGGTCAGGCCGTTGCTCAGAATTTTACGCACCAGCGCCGCATTATCCCGCGGCTTTGCGCTGGGCTTGCCGTTGCCGGCCAGATGCACATGCAGGTTGATGAGGCCCGGCATCGCATAGCCGCCGTGGAGGTCGATGACCTCATAGCCGTCCAGGTCGGTGCCCTCGTCCGCAACGGCGGTGATGACGCCGTCCTCGCACAGCAGCACCTTGTGTGCCTGCGGCTCCATCTGCTGGGTGCCGTCCAGCAGAATGCCATTGATATATGCCCGCTTCATGGTCGTTTCCTCGCTTTTGTACAACCTTGGTTGTTTTTTGTTCCAGTATAGCACGTTCCGGCGGGCGGTGCAACGAAAAAGGCAGGAAAGGTCCTGCCCTCTCCTGCCCGGTTGATGCAAGGATGCTTTCCTGTGCTGCGGCGCTGGAGGCTGCGGCTTCGCTGGATGCGTCAGCGGCGGCGTTTGCGGCGGGGCAGCGCGAAATAGTAGCCGAAGGCCGTGCCGCACAGCCCGCCCACGATGTGCATGAAGTTGGCCACGTTGTCGTGCACAAGGATGATGTCGTACACCTGCTGGCCGAAGTACAGCGCCGCTACCAGCAGCATGGTGACCGGGATGCCGCCGGAAAAGCCCGCCAGCGACGACAGCATGATGAGCATGAACACGATGCCCGACGCCCCCAGCAGCCCGGTGCGGGGGAACAGCACGCATTGCAGCACGCCGGTGACCAGCGCCGTGAACACGATGCCGCCCAGCAGGGCCCTGCTGCCGTATTTTTCCTCCATGGGCGGGCCCACCACCAGCAGCAGCAGCATGTTGTTCAGGAAGTGCTCCCACCCGGCGTGGCCCAGCACATGGCCGAACAGCCGGATGTAGAACAGCGGGTCCTTGAGCGACGAGCGGTAGACGCAGAACAGGTGCATGGTGGTCCAGCCGCCGGTCCAGTCGTCGAGGAACAGCACCAGAAGCGACAGCAGAAAAAAGGTGAGGATCACCGGGGAGTTGTATTGAAGCTCCAGCTTGAATCTTGCCTTTTTCGTAACGATACGATCCTTTCTCTTTTATAATATAAGGGGTCAGCCGCGGGTCTGCAGCCAGTAGGCTCCCATGCTCTGGCCGGGCTGGCCGGTGACTTCCTGGTCCAGGTAGGCCCCCAGGCCCCAGGCGGCAGGCTGCCAGGCGTTGGCGGCCTCCACGGTGGGGTACTCCACCTCCGCATACCAGAACGCGGTGGGCTGGCCTGCGTCCACATGGTTCACTTCCAGCGCGCTGCCGTCCGGCAGGCGGTAGGTGCGGCGGGTCTTGGGGATGAGGGGTTTGCCGATGATCTTGTGTTCCAGCTCCTCAAACAGTTCTTTGTCGATGCTGCGCTCGATCTCCTCCCGGGCAAGGCCGCCCTCGCTCTTGAAGCAGAGCACATAGTCGGTCCTGCCGCCCGCCAGGGCTTCCTCCCGGATGCGCACCGTGGGCCGCACACTGATGTAGCCCTGCCGCATGGCAAATTCTTCCTCCATGGGCAGGCCCTCCGGCCAGCCGGTCACCATCCATTTGCGTTCGATCTCCATTGCAGGTCTCCTCTTTCCGGTCTTTTTTGGAAATTTCTTATTTATAATACCATGGATCTATGGTATTATAAAGGGGTGAATTTGAAAAGAGCAACCAAGGAGATCTCCATGAAAGAACGCGCTTATCCTGTATACACCGTCAACAAACACGCCGAGGGCCTGCTGGTGGGCGGCCACCCCTGGGTGTACGAAAACGACATCCTCCACGCCCCGGACACCGAACCCGAAAACGGCACCCTGGCCGATGTGGTCAGCCCCAAGGGGGCGTACCTGGGCACCGGCTTCGTGTCGCTGCACAGCAAGATCCGGGTGCGGCTCATCAGCCGCAACGCCAACGACACCTTTGACGCCGCTTTCTGGCGCCGCCGGGTGGAGTACGCCTGGGCCTACCGCAAGACCGTGCTGGAGCCCGCCGACCTGACCGCCTGCCGGGTGATCTTTGGCGAGGCCGACCAGTTCCCCGGCCTGACCGTGGACCGCTTCCAGGATATCCTGGTCACCCAGACCCTCAGCGTGGGCATGGAAAAGCTCAAGCCGGTGCTGTTCCCCCTGCTGGCCGAGGTGCTGCGGGCCGACGGCCAGACCATTGCCGGCATCTACGAGCGCAACGACGAGGCCCTGCGCGCCAAGGAAGGGCTGGAGCAGAACAAGGGCTGGTTCGACCTGCCCGGCGAGACCCACCCCGCCAGCACCCAGACCGAGATCTGCGAGAACGGCGTGTTCTACCATGTGGACTTTGAGAACGGCCAGAAAACCGGCTTTTTCCTGGACCAGAAGTACAACCGCCGGGCCGTGGCACGGCTGGCAGCAGGCCACACGGTGCTGGACTGCTTCACCCATACCGGCAGCTTTGCGCTGAACGCTGCCAAGGGCGGGGCCGCCCGGGTCACCGCTGCCGACATCAGCGCCGACGCCATTGCCATGGCAAAGCGCAACGCCGAGCGCAACGGCCTGACCAACATGGACTTTTTGTGCGAGGACACCTTCGCGCTGCTGCCCCGGCTGGAAAAAGAGGGCCACCCCTACGACTTTATCATCCTGGACCCGCCCGCCTTTACCAAGGCACGCCGCACGGTGGAGAACGCCATGCGCGGGTACAAGGAGATCAACTACCGGGCCATGAAGCTGCTGCCCCGGGGCGGGTATCTGGCCACGGCCAGCTGCTCCCACTTTGCCACCGAGGAGCTGTTCATCAAGATGCTGAAAGCAGCGGCGAAGGACGCCCACCGCCAGCTGCGGCAGATCGAGGTGAAGCAGCAGGCCCCGGACCACCCCATCCTGTGGGGCGTGCCGGAGACCAACTACCTGAAGTTCTTCCTCTTTCAGGTTATTTGACGACGATTTAAAAATTGCTCCGCTT
>ENA-UERX01001854-UERX01001854.1-human-gut-metagenome-genome-assembly--contig:-NODE-1854-length-11712-cov-4.535883_pt1 | contig 11712 bp, 19 predicted proteins | sample MGYA00242992_ERZ507993 | MGnify/ENA primary metagenome ERZ507993 (study PRJEB26167, sample SAMN06115487) | human gut metagenome | host: Homo sapiens | place: China:Chongqing | collected 2015-04-10... | reverse complement strand
TGAGTAACATTACAAAAATTAAAATCAAAAATCTTTTCGGAATCAGAGAGTATGAAGCAGACGGAAGTTCCTTAGAGCTTTCCGGTAAAAATGGTACAGGAAAAAGTTCCGTACTGGATGCGATCAAGTATGCGCTTACCAATAAGAGTGATCGTGATTATATCGTACATAAGGGAGAAACAGAGGGAGAGATCATCGTCGAGACGGACACAGGGCTTTCCATTGACCGTAAAGCAAGAACTAACAAGGCGGATTATAAATCTGTAAAAAGAAATGGCTTAGAAGTTGGCAGTCCGGAAGCGTTTCTTCGTGAGTTGTTTACACCGTTACAGTTAAATCCTATCGAGTTCATGAACATGGATAAGAAGCAGCAGAATGCGATTATTCTTGATATGATTGAATATCCGTGGGACATGAACAAGATTAAGGAGTGGTTTGGAGAGATACCGGCATGGGTTTCCTACGATCAGAACATTCTTTCTGTACTGAATGATATCCAGGCAGAGAACGGCGATTATTATCAGAACCGCCGGAACATTGATCGCGATATCAGGAATAAAAAAGCATTTGTGGAAGAGATTGCAGATGGTATTCCGGCTGGATATGACGTTGAAAAATGGGAAAATGCCAGTGCCGGAGATATTTACCGCCAGATTGAACGTATACAGAAGGAAAATCAGAACATCGAAAGAGCAAAGTTGTTGAGGGACAGCCGTGACAGCAAGATCAGAAAATTTGATGCCGACCGTGAGATTGAAATCACAGCATTAGATCGTGAGATTTCCAATCGGGCAAATCAGATTGATAAATCTATTGCATCCTTGAAAGAACAAATCAGGGCGTATGAAACAGAAAAAGAATCACTTACATCCAAGAAACAGGACAAATTGGAAGTCATTGAGCAGACATATAAAGCAAATGTGGCACGTTTTGATGCAGAGATTGCCGAGTATGCAGAATATGCAGATAAGCAGCCGCAGGATGTTGCAACATTGCAGGAACAGGCACAGGAGATTGAAAAGATGCAGTCTCATATTAATGAATATAAAAGAATGCTCCGTCTGCAGAGTGAGATCGAAGAACTGCAGGTACAGTCACAGCAGCTTACGGACAAGATTGAAAAAGCAAGAACTCTTCCGGGAGAAATCCTTACGAACTGCACAATTCCGATTGATGGTTTGACTGTTGAAAACGGAACGCCGTTAATTAATGGTTTACCGGTATCAAATCTGTCTGAGGGAGAAAAGCTGGATCTCTGCATTGATGTGGCGATTCAGAATCCGAACGGCTTAAATATCATCCTGATCGATGGGGTTGAGAAACTGGCAACGGATCTTCGTGAAAAACTCTATCAGAAATGCAAGGACAAAGGATTACAGTTTATCGCAACCAGAACAACGGACGATGACACAATGACAGTGGTTACGTTATAGGAGGTGTGGCATGGATAATATGGTACCAGTGGGGCAGCAGACGGCAGTTGCACCTAAGACATCACAGACAGAGATGATGGTAAACAGACAGACACAGGAAGTTCAGGGTGCTATCTTTATGGCTAAGAAGTTTCCCAGAGATGAATATGAAGCAATAGAAAAGATAAGAAGGAGTTGCCAGAGAGCCACATTAGCAGAACAGGCAATTTATTCATATCCAAGAGGCGGGCAGAACGTCAGCGGACCATCGGTCCGTCTGGCGGAGTCATTAGCTCAGAACTGGGGAAACATCGACTATGGAATTATCGAGTTAGAGCAGAAAGACGGAAAATCAGAAATGATGGCATATGCATGGGATTTAGAGACAAATACCCGTGTGACAAAGATTTTCGGTGTTGAGCATAAAAGAGATACGAGAAATGGATCGTATGCGCTTACTGACAGCAGGGATATTTATGAGGCTACCGCAAACTTCGGCGCAAGAAGAATGAGAGCCTGTATCCTCGGAGTTATTCCGGGAGACGTTGTAGATATGGCTGTTAATGAATGTAAAGAAACACAGAAAAAAAGCTATGGAGAACTTCCGAGTCAGGAGAAAATCAACAAGATTGAAAAGCTGTTTAAAAAAGATTTTGGAGTTACAAAAGAGCAGATCGAAAAATATGCAGGACGGAACATGGGAGATTTTGGCGCTGATGAGTGCACAGACTTATGGGGAGTATATACAGCGTTGAAAAACGGACAGGCAAAGGCAGAGGATTATTTTCCTGTTGAAAAAGATGTGCCGGATCCATTCGCAGATTCTAAACAGGCACAGATCGCAAAAGAAGCATCGGAGGTATTTGATAATGTTATTGACGAGTGAGAATTATTACAGCCGTGAGGCAAATGAAGAGTATTTATCTGTCAGCCAGTATAAAGATTTTATGGGTACATATGGCAAGCCTGGCTGTGAAGAATATGCCCTTGCAAAGTTAAATGGCACATGGGTGGAGAATATGGAAGATTCGCCTGCGCTTATGATGGGGTCTTATGTAGATGCACACTTCGAAGGAACGCTTGATTTGTTCAAAGCGCAGCACTCATGCATGTTTAAAAAGGATGGAAATCTGAAAGCTGATTATATAAAAGCAAATGAGATGATTAACAGATGTGAAAGGGATGCACTGTTTATGCAGTACATGAGTGGCGAAAAACAGGTCATCATGACAGCGGATATGTTTGGTGCAAAGTGGAAAATCAAAATTGACAGTTACCATCCAGGCAAATGCATTGTGGATCTGAAAACCTGTCAGGGTATAAAAAAGATTTTCCCACATCATGATATCGGATTTCTTAACTTTCTTGGAGAATGGGGTTATTACATTCAGGGAGCAGTGTATCAGAAAGTTGTTGAGATCAATACAGGGAAGAAACTTCCATTTTTTATTGCTGCTATTTCAAAAGAGAAAGTGGCAGATATAGAACTCATTGCAGTAGAACAAAGTCTTTTAGATGAAGCACTCACGGAGGTAGAGCACAATACGCCGGCAATTCTTATGTTGAAAAATGGAGAGACAAAACCGATTCGTTGTGAAGTATGCGATTATTGTAAGGCTACAAAGGTGCTGACAAAACCTATCTGGTCAAGTGAATTGATCGGGGAGGTGTAGATGAAAGATTCTATTGTTGTTGATATGAAATATGCCGGGTATGACATGATCGACGGCACGCCGAACGTGCACAGGCATCATATCTTTGAGGGGACAGCGAACCGCCGGTTATCGGACGAAGATGGTCTGTGGGTGCCGTTATCCTATGAGCATCATGAGGGAAACATGAGTGTGCACCGCAATAAGGAAATGAGTGTATTGATGCACATCATCGGTCAGCTTGCGTGGGAAAAACACTATATCGTAGAACATGAAGATGTGAACGAGGATGATGCCAGGGACGCATTTCGGAAGAGATATGGAAAAAGTTATTTATAGGTTGAAACACCTGCCGCAAGGCAAAAGAAACCGTTCATGCAGAATAATATATCACAGTATTATTGAGAGCCATGATCTCCGGTGCCGATGGGTGCCGGAGGGGAAGGAGAAGATATTGAATCAGTTAGAGATTTTTAAGAATAGAGAATTTGGAGAGATCCGAACAGTAACGGTAGATGGAGAACCGTGGTTTGTTGCGAAAGACATTGCGGAAATTTTGCAATATACAAATACACAAAAAGCCATTAGAGATCATGTTGACGAAGAGGATAAGCTGACCGAACGAATCGTTCTGTCAGGTCAAAACCGGGAAGTTATTTGTATTAATGAATCGGGACTTTACAGTTTGATTCTTTCAAGCAAAATGCCAGGAGCAAAGCGTTTCAAACGTTGGGTGACATCGGAAGTGCTGCCACAGATCAGAAGAACCGGCACCTATCAAAAACCGATGACACCACAGGAAATGATGCGTGTACAGCTTGGTATGATCGATGGACATGAAGAGAGAATCACACATCTTGAAAATACTATGACCGTTGATTATGAACAGCAGCAGGAATTAAAGAAAACTGTAAATAAAAGAGTGATTGAGGTTCTTGGTGGTAAAAAAGCACTGGCATATAAGGAAATGAGCAAAAAGGTGTTTTCTGAGTGTAATCATGATATTCAGGATTATTTCAGAGTCAATTCCAGAAACAATATTCCAACCAAGAGATACCAGGAAGCTGTTGAATATGTCGAAGGATGGAATCCAAGTAATAATACAATCCTTGAAATAAGAAGCTGTAACGCTGGAATGGGTGGTGCTGATGGAGTATAAATTTACGATTCCCGGACGGTTGGATGGTTTAAATGACTATACAGCCGCCAACCGGACAAATCCACGCAAAGGCGGACGGATGAAAAAGAAAAGCGAGGATTCTATCATCTGGTATATAAGGCAGCAACTTCCCGGTGTACATATTACGGATCCGGTTCTGATCTACTATCAGTTTTATGAAAAAGACCGTCGCAGGGATAATGATAACATTTTGTCCTGCGCCGCCAAGTTCGTGCAGGACAGCTTGAAAAAAGCATGGGTAATCAAAGATGATGGTCAGAAATATATACCGCATTTTTACTTTGATACGAACGTGGATAAGGATAATCCAAGGATTGAAGTTACCATTACGGAACTTACACCGGCGCAGGCAAAAATGTCACTGAGAGAGCTTCTTAAGGACTTGGAAACGGGGTGATGTCTTGACGGATGAAAAGAGCAGCTTTGTCCTGTATGCGGAGTATCTGGAACATATAAAACTGCTTACGATGGAACAGCGCGGAGCACTCCTGACGGCAGTATTGTGTTACGCGTCAGGGGATGAACTGCCGGAAATGGACGGCATGACCAATATGGCATTCAGCTTTATCAAATCAAGGATAGATCGTGACACTGCCGCATATTTAGAGAAGATTGAGAAACGTCGGGAAGCCGGAAAACTTGGCGGCAGACCAAAAACAAAAGATATTTCACAAAAACAAGAGAAAGCAAAAAAAGCAAATGGTTTTTCTGAAAAGCAAAATAACCCTGTTACTGATAATGTTAATGTTACTGTAAATGTTAATGATAATAATAAAAATACTTTGGCGGATGCCAAAGCGTTGTTCGAACGTCTGTGGAAAGCATATCCGAACAAAAAAGGCAAAGGACAGGTATCGGATACCCAAAAGAAACGGCTACTTGCAATCGGGGAAGATAGGCTTGTTAAAGCGATTGACCGCTACAGTCTTGAATTGCAGAAGGACGCCGACTGGCGGAAAGCACAGTACGGGAGCACATTTTTTAACAGTGGCTATGTAGATTATCTGGATGAGAACTATGTGCCTGGCAAAGCAACAGGGCATAAGGGCAAAAGCAATGCTTTTAGTAATATTAATCATCGTCAGTATGACTATGACGAATTAGAAAAACAGGTGCTAAATTCACAACCGGGAGGTGGTTGAAGTGAATATGACGGAGGGAGAAATTTGCAGGCAGTACCGCAGCGCAAAGGACAGAGCAAGCCAGTTGCAGATTTTAGCAGATTTAAATTGTGCGCCGCGATTGGAGATCATTAAGATCCTGATGCATAACGGTGAACAGGTGCGATTGCCACTTGCAGCAAAAGGTAAGAAAAGAACAACGGAGCTGACGGACGAAGAGTACACGGCGGCACTGTTTAGACGGTTGGATGTACTTGATCGAGAAATTTCCAAGAGGGAAAGAGAATATCTGGAGATCGTGGCCGTGATGAAAGGAGCGGGGAGGTATAAATGTGGAAAGAAGGTAAGAAACGCCGCACAATTATCGGAAAAATGAATAATAACTTGTCAATTCCGACAAAGCACCCGGACCAGGATGCGTAGAAAAGATTCAGAGAAGTGCCGTATCAGTTACGGTACGGGAAGGAGAAGAAAGATGCTGAATAGAGAAAAATATGCGGAAGAGATTATTGAAATCGCGTGCAATGGGGGGAACATTGCCGTCGTTAATGGAAAGCTGGAAAATTGCAGAAAAACACAGTGCAACGAGTGTAATTTTAATGGCGGCACAATAAGAGATTGTGAAATAAAGACGAGAAAATGGGCGAACAGCGAATATGTCGAACCGATTGAACCACAGGTTGATTGGAGTAGAGTTCCAGTTGATACACCGATTCTTGTGAGACATAGAGAATCCTGTGGATGGGATCGGAGATATTTTGCAAAATACAACAACGGATTAGTGTATGCATGGAAACAGGGCACTACATCATGGAGTGCTGAAGATCCGGCATATGTATGTGATTGGAAATATGCAAAACTTGCAGAAAGCGAGGAAAGTCATGATTGAGTGTATAAGAACTGCGGCACGGGATAGCAAAACGGAACGCATTAAAGTTTCCTGCTTAGATATTATCGTAACAATGATAGGAAAAAAGCCATATTACGAAATCAAGTACAAGGAAATCGGAGAGGACTATTATCATGTTGGCTACAGTTCCTATAAGCTAGAAAATGTCTTAGCTTGGAGAGACGAATGTTTTGAGCTTGTCAGAGATACTAGAACCAATGCAGACTGGATCCGGAGCATGACGGATGAGGAACTTTTAGATTTCCTTTGCTCAATCGAAACATATGAGCAGGGTAGTGTAAAGACCATTAAGGGCGGCGTAGCAATGTGTTCTGTTACAGAGGTGGAACAATGGCTTCGGGCAGAAAGTGAGGGATAGCATGGAGAGATTAACATATGTGGCAGAGAATGGAGAAGTTTTATTTCATCCAGCAGATTTACCGGATGATGAGGGAATTACCATTACCCAGCTTGCGAAAGATGGAAGATACAAAGCCCTGGAAGAGATTGCGGAAAGACTTGCAAATAGAGAGCAAGCCGAGGAGCAGGGATTACTTCTGCAGTTGCCGTGCAAGGTGGCAGAAATGGAGGAAAAGGATGGAAGATAGATATTTATGTAAAGCAAGACCAATAGGGACTAGAAAACAGTGGGTAACTGGATTTTATGCAGTCCTTGGAGAAAAGACGGTAATTATCGTAAATGAGCTGGAAAAGTTTTATGACGTTGATAGCGGGAAAAATAGTCATGGAAATAAGATTGTAGAGGTTATACCTAAAACCGTCTGCCAGTGCACCGGATATGAGGGAATCTATGAGAAAGATATCTTCCGGTGCGAAGATGAAGATTACGTTATCAAATGGTCAGATGATTCATTGAGATGGGAAGTTACATCGTTAGAGACTGATGTAAGTGTTCCATTGGGAGATATTAATCCAGATTATATTGTTGTTATTGGAAACGAGATTGATAATCCGGAGCTGTTGGAGGTGTAGGAATGACAGAGAATGAACCGATTAAGTTCTATTTTGAGAAAGTAGGTGAAGCGGATGCCTAAATGGAATGCAAGTGTAGGATTACAACTTACGATTGACTATGAAGATATAGAGGCAGACACAGAAGCAGAAGCCATTCAGATTGCAAAAGAGAGGGCATTAGAAGATATCGAATGGAATAACTGCGACTGTGATGCGAGCAATCCGATTGTGTATTACTGCCAGGAGGAAGCGGAGGATGAGTAGGGTATTGCCGATTTTATTCAATACAGAAATGGTTCGGGCAATTCTGGACGGACGGAAGACCTGCACAAGGCGAATTTGTAAAGATGCCAATGAGTGTACTGTGCCGGATATGGAATTTTACAATGCTGACAGGCGGACTTATGCAGTACATAACTTTGCTGATAAGGAGCATACGGAGCAGTTAAGCATAGCAGAAAGAACTTGTCCTATTTGTCCGGGCGATATCCTGTATGTCCGAGAAACATGGAAAAAGGCGCCGAACGGATACTATTACTACGAAGATTGGCAAAGAAATGATATTGCAGATATTACAAAATGGAAACCATCCATTCACATGCCAAAAGAAGCCGCACGCATCTGGCTTAAGGTTATGAATGTGAGAGTGGAGCGGTTGCAGGAGATAACCGATGAGCAAGCAAAACGTGAAGGCATACAGTATGATGAATGTCCAACAGGATTTACCTGGAAGCAAGAAACAGATATGCATAATTGCTACACAACTCAAATAGGAGCTATGCAAGCATTATGGAATTCCACCATCAAGAAATCAGACCTTGACCGTTACGGTTGGGATGCATCACCGTGGGTTTGGGTTATAGAATTTGAGCGGTGTGAAAAGCCGGAAATGTTTATCAAATGATAGAAAGGAAAAATAATTATGGAAGAATTAGCAAAAGTAATAAGCAGATTTGAAAGCATTGAGCTGTTAGTTGAAGAAATAAGTGCAGGAGAAAACGTTGAGACAGTGGAGGAACTGACAGAATATTTGGAATCCGAATTGAGTTATGCTGATGAATATCAATGATAAGGAAAAATGCAGATGCCTAAAGTAATATTAGTAATAGATATGTCGGAAACCTGTGAAAATTGCGCTTGCAAATATCCCAGTTATAAAGACGATGCTCTTTACGACTGTGCTATTACAGGGAAAACAATTCCGATAAATGGCGGTCACTACGAAGATAGACCAGACTGGTGTCCGCTCCGGGAACTGCCGGAGAAGATACCTGAGTTAAAATCTGGATATGAAGATATTAGCACATCAATACGTCGGGTAGGCTGGAACGCCTGCTTGGATGAGATTTTAAAGGAGAATAGCGGGTCTGAGGGGATTTGAACCCCTCGGCGTCCAAATATTACTTACACCTATGCCCCTGAATCAGTGGTTGTGTGCCAAACCCACGCTCGCCAGCACCCGCCGAAACTTTTTGTAATTCAGATAATATTGTCATAAGCGTACCTCCAGAAAAGATGAATCTAAAACTTAGGTTACCTTTTAGGCTGTGCGACCACATGACAGAGCAACAGGATAAAAATAATGTAAGTAATGTAGCGTATGGCTTATTAATACGGAAATATATTAGCACTTTAGCATCAAAAAATCAAGAAAGGAGCCGAACCTCCGGCCGGGGTAACGATATATCGGGTTCCTTTTAGGAAAAATGAAGAAATTAAAATGTGAAATTTACAGAGATTCAATGCAGAATTATAAAAAATACGGAATACCGAGTGCGCAATTAATTATCGCAGATGTTCCGTACAACGTAGGAAAAAACTTTTATGGCAGTAATCCGATGTGGTACAACGGCGGAGATAATAAAAACGGAGAAAGTAAGCTTGCAGGAAGAGCGGCATTTAATTCAGATTTTAACTTTAATCTCTATGAATATTTTCACTTCTGTTCGAAAATGCTCAAGAAAGAGCCGAAGAAAGCAGGAAGCCGCGGAAGAAGTTCAGACGCACCATGCATGATCGTGTTCTGTGCGTTTGAGCAGATGCAGACACTAATTGCAGCAGCTAAGAAGCATGGATTCAATAAATACATACCGCTTGTATTTGTGAAAAATTACAGTCCGCAGGTACTTAAAGCGAATATGCGCGTTGTAGGTGCGACAGAATATGCCCTTGTGTTATATCGGGACAGGCTGCCGAAGTTTCGGAATGGTGCAAAGTTTGATGAAGATGGAAAAACAATTCGGGGAACAGGGAAGATGGTTTTCAATTGGTTTGCATGGGAAAAGGACGGAAAAGATATTCCGAAAATTCATCCAGCACAGAAACCGGTTGCAGTTCTGAAAAAACTGATAGAGATATTCACTGATGAGGGGGATGTTATAATTGATCCATGTTGTGGAAGCGGTAGCACATTAAGAGCGGCGGCGGAACTTGAAAGGAATGCTTTTGGTTTTGAGATTGATCGCAACTTCTACCAGAGAGCCAAGAAAGAAATGCTGTCATTTGAAAGGGATAATCAGATGGGATTTGAGGACTTTCCGGGGGTGATGCCATGATTAACGGAGAATTGATAGTAGACAACTTCGCCGGTGGCGGTGGAGCTTCTACCGGGATAGAACTGGCAACCGGATATAGTGTAGATATTGCAATCAACCACGACCCGGAAGCTATTAAAATGCACAAGGCGAACCATCCGAATACGAAGCATTATTGCGAAAATGTTTGGTCTGTTGATCCAGTAAAGGCATGCAATGGGCATCCGGTTGGACTTGCCTGGTTCTCACCGGACTGTAAGCATTTCAGTAAAGCAAAAGGTGGAAAGCCAAAGGATAAAAATATCAGAGGTCTTGCATGGGTAGCCTGCAGGTGGGCGGGACTTGTCCGACCGAGAGTCATCATGCTTGAAAATGTGGAAGAGTTTAAAACATGGGGACCGTTGAACAGAGGGCACCATCCGATCAAGGCAAAGCAGGGAAAAACATTTGAAAAATTTATACAGCAGCTAAATGATCTGGGGTACACTGTAGAATTTAAAGAATTGATTGCTGCCGATTATGGCGCACCGACCATGCGAAAAAGATTTTTTATGATTGCCCGGTGTGATGGTAAGCCAATCGTCTGGCCAGAGCCGACACACGCACCTGCAGACAGCGAAGAGGTGAAGAAAGGACTATTAAAGCCATATGTTGGAGCATACACACAGTTGGATTTTTCCTTGCCCTGTCCAAGCATCTTTGATACTTCGGAAGAAATCAAGGAGAAATACGGCATCCGGGCGGTAAGACCACTGGCACAAAAGACGATGGACAGGATAGCCAGAGGATTTATAAAATTCGTTTTGAATAATCCAAAGCCTTTTATCCTTCAGTGTAATCATGGCGGTGAGCGTAGACCGAATGATATCAGAGAGCCGATGCCGACCATAACCGGAAAGCATGGATACGGGATTGTGGAGCCGGTGCTTGCGCCATATATGGGAACAAATACGACAAATCATCCAGGTGGAAATTGCAAAGATCCGATACATACGATCACTACAGGAAACCAGCAGTGTTTGATTAGCCCTACATTGATCCAGTATCATTCCGAGACAGCACAGGGAGAAGTCCGGGGGCAGACCATTAAAGATCCGATCATGACCGTGGATGGTTCGAACAGATACGGACTGGTTACATCATTCTTGAGCAAATTTTATAAGAGCGGCACAGGGCAAGATTTACGAGAACCATTGCATACAATTACAACGTCAGCCGGACATTTTGGAGAGGTCAGAGCATTTTTAATAAAATATTATGGAGATGCGACCGGACAAGATATTGAAAAACCACTTGATACCGTGACAACTAAGGACAGATTCGGATTGGTGACGATTGAGGGCGTAGATTACCAGATCGTGGATATTGGTCTGAGGATGCTTGAACCACGGGAACTGTACGGATGCCAGGGATTCCCAGACGATTACATAATCGATCATGATTACACGGGAAAGACATATCCGAGAAGTGAACAGGTGCGCAGATGCGGAAATGCGGTTTGTCCACCTATACCAGCGGCACTGGTAAAGGCAAATCTGCCAGAGCTATGCGTTGCAGAACATATGCCGAACATGAGGATAGAATCAGAACAGACTGGACAGCTCCGGTTTGCCTAAGTAAATTTTAGGAGGATTTTATGGTTACAGAACTGGAAATGAAATATAGAAGGTTATCCAGAAACTACGATGAACTCGAAGAAAAATACGAAGCTGCACAGGAAGAGTTAAAAAATATTATCAACCGTCATAGCGGTCAAATGATTATAGATGATAAAGAGAATTATTTTAGAATAAAAGTGCTTCTTTATAATATTGGAAAATAGTATTAGAAATAAGAGCGACTGTCGTAATATGTGTGTTGCGGAACCCAGGTGTTGGTGGTATGTCTGAAGGTTTTAGAATGGCAGGGTTTGATGTTGCTTTTGCTATTGAGTATGATAAAGATATAGC